>Ga0315273_10005090_pt1 | contig 16213 bp, 13 predicted proteins | sample YL17G02_0_MG_FD_205753 | JGI IMG/M metagenome (GOLD analysis project Ga0315273, IMG submission 205753) | Sediment microbial communities from Yellowstone Lake, YNP, Wyoming, USA - YL17G02_0 | ecosystem: Environmental > Aquatic > Freshwater > Lake > Sediment | place: USA: Wyoming | collected... | reverse complement strand
GGCAGCAAGGCTCAATCGCCACGAAGCCGCGTTGCTCGCCGCGGTGCTGCCGAATCCGAAACGCTTCCGGGTCGACCGCCCTTCGCCCTACGTTCAGCAGCGACAGGCCTGGATCCTGCGGCAGATGCAGCATCTGGGACGCGACGGTCGCCTGGACGCCCTCGGGCGCTAGCGCATCGCCCCTGATCGCAGCCGGGCATCAGGGCGCCGGAGAGCGCGTCAGCAGCTGCTGAATGCCGGTCTCAATCTGACGGATCATTTCGCTAAACCCGTCCGCAGGCCCGAAGTAGGGGTCCGGTACCTCGCGATCGCCGAGGAACAACTCGATCCTGGCATGCGAGTCCGCCGGCTGCCGCGCCAGGAGCTCCGCCAGATTTTCCCGATCCATTGCCAGAATCAGGTCCTGCGTCACGAAGTCGGCTGCTGCAATTTGCCTGCAGCGGAAGTCTCCAAGATCGTAACCGGCTGCCGTGCAGGCCTCGACAGTGCGCGGATCCGCCGGGCCGCCTGCATGTTTGTCCTTCAGGCCCGCAGAGTCGAACTCGATTTTTCTGAGCCCCGCAGCGCGTGCGCGCCCAATGGCCTCCGCGGCCGGGGATCGGCAATAGTTGCCGGCGTCTACGAAGAGCACCTTGATCATGTGTGCTGCACTCCGTAGGCGTCCGCGGGTTCATGGTCGCCGGCCCGAACCGTCGGCACGAGAGACTGGATGAGCAATAGAGCCAGCAGGTACGCGACAGCGCAGATCATGAACATCGGCACGTAGCTGCCGGTGGCATCGAGCATCCAGCCGGTAAATTCAAGCATCGCAAGTCCGCCGAGATTGCCGAGCAGCGCGCCAATGCCCACCACCGTTCCGACCACGCGCGACGGAAACAGGTCGGTGGCCAGCGCAAACACGTTGGTCGAGAATCCCTGGTGTGCGGCCAGCGCGAGGCCGACGATCATCACCGCGTACCAGACGTTGCTGAACGTCAACACCAGCGGGATCGGCACGACGGCAAGCGCGCACACCAGGAGAGTTGACTTGCGAGCGGCATTGAGCGACGCGCCTCGCCTCAGCATCTGGCCGGGAATCCATCCGCCGGTCAACGCTCCCACCGTGGCGAGCGCATAAATTGTCGCCAGCGGGAGCCCGAATGTTCGCAAGTCGAGGCCATAGACACGGTGCATGAAGTCCGGCAACCAGAACAGCAGAAACCACCACACCGGATCGGTCAGAAGCTTTGCCCCTGCGATGGCCCACGTACGCCGATCGCGCAATAGCGGCCCCCAATGCACTGGCTTGGGCGCCGCACCATCGCTCGCCGGTATCGCGTCGCCCGACGGCGGCGTCTGCCGCACGGCCAGCCACACGGCCAGCCAGACGAAACCGGTCGCCCCTGTGAGGATGAACGCCATTTGCCAGCCGTACGCGAGCGCAATAGCCGGTACGATCAGCGGAGTGACGATTGCACCCATGTTCGAGCCGGAGTTCATCCAGCCGAGCGCAAGAGCTCGCTCGCGCGCTGGAAACCACTGCGCAATGGTCTTCACCGCGGCAGGCGTGTTGGCGGCCTCGGCGATCCCGAGAACGACTCGTGCGGTCACGAAGTGAAAGACCGTGCGCGCGGCTGCATGCGCCATCGCCGCGGCGCTCCACAGCGCAATCGAGATGGCGTAGCCGCGACGCACGCCGACCCGATCGACGAACCAGCCAACGCCTAGATACGCGAGTGCCGCAGCGAACTGAAAGGCCGAGACGACGTGGCCGTAGTCGCGGTCACTCCAGCCGAATTCGTCCTCGAGCACCGGCTTGAGCAGCGCGATGATCTGTCGGTCGAGGTAGTTGATGGCGGTGGCGCTGACCACCAGCGCCAGAATGATCCAGCGAAAGGCCGAAGGCCGCGCATCGGTCATCTTCGGTACCTAGCTGCCGGGTGGGCCGATCAGCGGCACACCCGGCACGATTGCACTGATGCTATTGGCCGCCGAAATTGACGCGGGCCTGAATGCCGAAATATCGGTCTGCGTCACGTGGAATCTGCAGTCGGGGCGCGCCGCCCGGACCACCGCGCGTGATGAGCGCTGCAAAGCTCTCGTCGGTCAGGTTGCGGCCGACCAGCGTCACGCGGTACTTGTCGTCCTTGTCTGCGATTGCGATCGAGATATCGATCGTCGAATAGGACGGAATCAGTGTGATCGCCGGCTCGTTCAGATCTGCATACTGCTTGTCCGTGTAAGCGAACAACAGGCTCGGGATGATGTCGACGGAGGACAGCGCGATGCGGTATTGCGCTGCCAGTGAGCCTTTCAGCTCGGGCGCCAGCGGCAGCTTGGTGTTGTCCCGGACGGTGGGTGTAGAGCCGGGCGGCGTGAAGAACTTGTCGACCCGCGCATCCGCGTAGGCGATACCGCCGCTCAGCGACAGGTTTTCGCTGGGCCGGACCAGCAAGTCGAGCTCAAGCCCTTCAGTCGATACCTCGCCGGCGTTGGTCAGCGTGGTGATCAGCGTGCCGTTGAGGAACAGGAAATTGTTTGCCTGGAAATTGTCGTACTTGGCGGAGAATGCGGCGCCATTCAGGATCATGCGCCCATCGAGGAGCGTCGACTTGAAACCGATTTCGTAGGCGTCGACGGTCTCCGAATCGATGACTTCAGCGTCCCGCAGACGCATGTTGAAAAACACGTTGAATGCGGGCCCCTTGTAGCCGCGCGCATACGTCGCATAGGCCATCAAAGTGTCGGTTGCGTCAAACTGCACGCCCGCGCGGCCGGAGGCCTCTTCTGCGCTGTTGCTGCCGGTGATCGTGCGCGCGTTGCCAGCGCAGACGATGCCACTGACGGTGCATTCCGGGTCGGATATGTCGCGGATTCCCGGGCCGCTGGTCGGTGAGAAATTATAGGTGTGCTTGAAACTCAGATCGTCGCTGGTCCAGCGCGCACCAGCGATCAGGCGCCAGCGCTCAGACAGGTTAAAGGTGCCATCCGCGAATATTGCGAGATTCTCGAAATCGGCGCTGAACAGGGCATTGGCCGACGGCGTCGCAATCACGGAGGCGGCTGCCGTGCACGGTAGCAGGCCGGTGGCGTCCGCGGGCAGCGTGCTGGAACGGCAAACGACCGTGTCACGCTGGAAATAGCGCTCGGCATCGGTCTTGGCGTAATAGATGCCAGCCACGTAATCGAGGAACTCGCCGCCCGGTGAAGCAATGCGCAGCTCCTGCGACAACGTATCCTGGGTTTGCGGCCCGAGGTCGTGCAACTGGTTGATGCCGACGTATGCCGCGCCTGCGTCGAGCCAGTCGCCTTCACGGATCTCGGTGGAGTCCCAGGTGCGGTAGCCGGTGATCGATGTCACCGTGAAATCGCCAAAGCCGATGTCTGCCTGCGCCGACAGACCCCACGCCTCCTCTTCCGATGCCATGACGAGGTTCTGCCGGACCCTTCTGCTTTCGTCGCCGGCCAGGAAATCGGTTCCGCTGAGCAGCGACGTGATCGCTGCAGCCTGCGCACCGGTTGGCGCACCGCCTATGACCTCGACGCAGCAATTGTCGTCCGACTTGCGATAGTCGCCAATGAATGTGAGCTGCAGGTCGTCACTGGGATCCGCGACCCAGATGCTGCGTATGCCCCAGCGGTCATAACCGTTCAGTTTGCCACCAGCAGGTGTCGTGCTGATGTTGTCGATGTAGCCGTCGAAATCTCCCCAGGTCGCGGTCGTGCGCGTGCGAAGGGTGTCGGATAGCGGTGCGTTGAGGGATGCCTTGACGCGCTTCTCGTCATCCTCGAACCAGCCGACGTCGACGTAGCCGCCAAATTCCGCGTCGGGCTTCTTTGAGACGACGCTGACTACGCCTGCGGACGAGTTCTTGCCGAACAGCGTGCCCTGCGGGCCGCGCAGCACTTCCACGCGCTCGACATCGTACATGTCGCCGAAGGCTTCGCCGGCGGAGGACAGCACGACACCGTCGAGAACAAAGGCCACGCTCGGCTGCGCGGCGATGGCGAAGTTGATCGTGCCGACCCCGCGCAGGAACAACGACTGATTCAGCTGGGTGTTGGTCTTGCGGATGTTGAGCGAAGGCACCAGTTGCTTGAGCGACTCGGCATTGAAGCCGCCGGTTGACTCTACCAGGGAACCGTCGATGACCGAAACGGCGATCGGCACATCCTGGAGTTTCTGCTCCCGCTTTTGCGCTGTGACGACGATTTCGCCAAGTGTCGTGGTCTCCTCGGCCGCAGCAGACGCGGCTGACAGGACGGCTAGCACGGCAAGCATGACTTGCGTGCGCATGTGGAGCGGACGGCAGGTAGTTTTCATGTGGGCGAACTCCCGGATTGACGTGCCGTCGTTGATCCCGCCGGCTGGACTGCGGTTGACCGGTTGCGCGAAACCGGCGCCCCGGCTTTAGAGGACAGTAGCACGAGATTTCTATGTCTTACAACCCTTATATAAGACCTAAGAAATGCTCCGATCGCACCCAGCAATCCAGCGCGACTTGACCCGTGGCTCGGCCCCCAGCAGTCCCGTGTGCGAGACCACCGGTCCCAATGCAATTTCGGCTCCCAGGGGTGCAAAAACCGCGGTTTCATGCAGCGCCAGTTCGAGCCGGTGCAGCCGCCCGCCCGCAAATGGCTCGCCGCCCGGAAACCGGCACCAATCGCCCTCCGGCAACCAGACCTCGACCCGGCCATCCGGTGACAGGCACGGCGCAACGAGCAGCCGTTCTCCCAGGAAAAACTGGTTTTCAAACGCCCAGCTCGCCCGCTCGCGCGGCCGCGCGAGGACCATCGCGCGCTGCACCGGGAGACCCGTTCGGGTCGCATCCAGCACGGCCTCGCGCAGGTACGGCAGCATCTGATAGCGAAGTTCGATGGCGGATCTGGCCACGGCTTCGGCTTCCGGCCCATAGGCCCAGGGCTCGCGCGCGCCCACGCCGTGCAGCCGCATGTGCGCCGAGAACACCGCAGCCTGCATCCAGCGCGCGTACAGCACCGGATCGCGTGTGTCGCCGTAGAAGCCGCCGACATCGGTGGCGTAAAAGGGCGCGCCCGTGAGCCCCCAGGACAGGCCACCGCGCAGGCTCGCGGCCAGTCCGCCCCAGTCCGCCTGAGGGTCGCCGCCCCATTGCGACGGGAATCGTTGCTGGCCGCTCCAGGCGGCACGACTGAACAGGAATGCGCCTGATCGACAATAGAGCTGCGCGGCCTCGTACACGCAACGGTTGTACAAGAGTGCATACGCATTGTGCAGCTCATCGCCTTCGGAACCGTTGCTGGCGCGCATCTGCGCATCAATTTGCTCGCCGAAATCTGCCTTGATCATGTCGACGCCGATCTCGAACAAGTCCCGATGGCGGTCGCGCCACCATGCGTAGGCTTCTGGATGGGTAAAATCGACTATTCCCGAGTCAGGCAATGGTGTCAGCACGGAGCCGAACGGCTCGGGGTCCCACTGGTGGCGGGCAGCCTCGCCGGTGTGCTTGTCGGTGAGTAGCCAACCGCGTGCCGCCATTTCGGCGAACAGCGGATTCTCAACCGAAACCAGCGGGTACTCCCAGACGCAAACGTGAAAATCCAGCGCCTTGAGTTCCGCAACGACCGCGCCCGGATCAGGATACCGCTCAGGATCCCACTCGAATCCAAACCGCGTGCGTGTGTCCTGCCAGGCCCGGCCATCAAAGGTAATGACATCACAAGGCATTTCGCGGCGCCGGACTTCGCGCGCCACGGTCAGGATCTCGTCCGCCGTCCGGTAATAGGCGCGCGACAGGATGACGCCGTGGCTCCACAGGGGCGGTGCGGGTGCGCGGCCGGTCATGGCCGTGTAGCCCCCGATCAGTGCAGCGCCATCGGCTCCGGCCAGCAGGAACAAGTCGAGGCCACCCTTTTCCACCCAGAGCACGTAGCTGCGCTGCGACCAGGGTGCATGGCCAACGGCATGCGTCACCGCCGCTGGCGTGTGCACGAAGACGCCCCAGCCATCGGGACTCCACGCAAACGGAGCGTTCTTGTAGCTGAGTTCTGAGTTGACTCCGAGTGAATCTGCATTCCAGGAACGCAGCAGTTGTCCGCGCCGGTCCAGGCGACCCCACTTCTCGCCGAGACCGTAGACGGGGGTCTCGTGCCCAAGCTCGAGGCTGACGAGGAATCCATCGCCGACGCGCGCAAACGGCGGCAGGCGGAATCGGCGTACGAAGTGCCCGTCGCTCGAGGTGCGCTGCACGAGCTGTCCGCGATGGCGAAACTCGAAGCACAACGGATCGTGCCCGATTGACACCTCGCCAGTGCCGGCCCGCAAGACGCTCGTTGAACCGGCCGTCACGAGCTGCGGCGTCTCCGCCGTGGGGGTGGTCGCCAGAATTCCGTAGTCACGCGGGGCCGGACCGATTCGCAATCGCAGGCCACCCTCGAACAGCGTCACAGTCAGGGATCCGGCGTCGGTCGGGATCAGGACATCAGCACCAACGATGCGGGGTTGCCCGGTCACGCGGATCGGCGGTATCCGGCCCCATTGCGGAGCCCCGACCGCAAATGGAGAGTTCACGCCAGCTCCAGCAGCGGCACCTTCCACTGCGCAGCGATCGCGCGCAGCGGTGCGCGCTGGTCACCATAGACCAGGGCGAAGTGATGCTCGAGGCCCTCGTCCATGATCAGCGCGCTGACTGCAGCTGCCGGTTTGTCGAATCGAATCGTCGCCGAACAGCCGGTATAGGCCATTGGCGCACGAATCACCTCGGCACCAGCGATCATGAGTTTGGATTCGTTGCGGGAGCGCGAAAGGCGTGCCAGCGTTACCCGCCCTGGCTTGAGCGTGAACTGGTGCAGCAGAGGCATTTTCCGATTGGTATGTATGGTCGCTTCAGCCGGCACCTGCGGATCGCGCATCGAGATCGGCGCCAGGCCGCAATGCCAAAGCACCGCGGTATCGTCGCCCGCATCGATGTCGACGAGGTCCGCCATCCAGGCCGGCTCACCCGCAAGTTCCTGTAACAGCAATTGCGATACCGATCCATTCACGTCGGCCTCGCAGGCCGCTGGCACCATCTTTTCATTCATCATTGCCATCGGGCCACAGGCGGCGCAGCCATACTCGGTAAACATCTCCGGCCAGCAGCGGACCGCCAGGCCGCGCGCACCGCTCTCATGCTGCAGGTCCTCGAGCGCACAAAACACCCGGAAAGAGCGATCGAGCTGTTCCGCGTCGACACTCTCCAGCCCCGTGACACTTGCTGCGACCGATTGCCGCACCGTCTCTACCCGCTGTGGATCGGCGGCGCGCGCGTGCTCAAATAACCGATCGAGCGCGACCGTGGAAACCTGAACGCCTGCCAGCTGGCCGAGGATTCCTTCGTCAAATTCGCAAGTGTCAAATCCGTCCGGATGTTGGCCGATGACCGCAATGCGCGCGCCCCTGAGCTTCGCGAGCGCGGCCTCGGACCGCGGCTCACGCGGCGCCGGCACGAATTGCGCACGGCTCGCCGGCCGTGCGCGGGGCGCAGCAAGTGCGCGTAGAGATGCGGCAATGCCGGAGGCGCCGGGGTCCGCATAGAGCCACCCATGCTCGACACCGGCCCGGCCCAGTGCGTGGGCAGCCAGATTCAGGCCACAGTAGGCATTCAGGCGCAGCCGACCGCCGATTCGCGGCTCCGGAAAGGCCCAGATGGCGAGCGGTAGATCCGCGTGGCGTGCGATCTGCGACGTCATCGTCGCGTCGGTGAACGTGACCTGCATGATCAGCATCAGGTCCGGCCGCTGCGCAGCCAGCAGTTCGGCCAGCTCTGCTTCAGTCGCTGCCCGATCGAACAACAGCCGCCGCGATCCGACCGTGCGGATGCCGGCATGTTCCAGGGCCTGGAATGCGCGTTCCTTCATCTGCTCCGCAAACGGCACATCGAAAGTCGGCCGTGCCAGTGCCAGAACGCCGAAAACCTGTGACATTCTCAAGCTCCAAAATCTGGATAAGATTGCCGGAAGCTGCCGTCAGCCGGAACCACCCGTGGACCCTCTGTTCCGAAGCAAGGGTGTGCGAACCAGGGCTGCGCCTTTGCATCGGTCAGCACATTCAGTTCACGCATGTAGGCAAGGGCCGGTCCCGCAAGCTCGCGGCGAATCCCGTCCCAGTCGGGAAATTGCTGGAAGGCCTCGAGCCAGATCGCACGACCGGCCAGGTAACCGCAGGCCCCCGCGCGATAGGCGTACTCGAGCACGCGCCGGAACTGGCCGGCACCGGCCCCCGCTGACAACATCACCCACGGTCGACCCGCCGCCTCGCCGAGTGCGTCGAACCAGTGCTGCGCGTCAGCCGCAGCGTGCGCGCCGGATTCCGGCAGTTGCGCGGCCGGCACCGGACTCTCGAGCTTGAACACGTCAATACCATAGGATGGATCGGCGAATTCCCTGACACTGTCGAGCACGAGCTGCGGGCGCTTGCTCTTTGTTTCAACGTAATCGCGCGTCTGGTCGCTTTCGCCCGCCAGCGGATAGACCAGCAATTCGAACACGAATGGCAGGTCGAATCGCCTGCATGACTGGCCAATATTGCGCACGAAGTCTTGCTGCGCCCTGCAGACGCCGGGGTCGGCATCCGGCCTGTACCAGGCTAGTACCTTGACCGCGTCGCCGCCAATGCGCTTGATCTTCTGGACTGACCAATCGTCGATTTCTGCTGACCGGCGGCCGCCCGGCAGGTCGCTAAAGGCGGAATCCTCGAGCGTCAGGATCAGGCCCAGTCGGGGATCCAGCTTCGACACGCCGCGCGGATATGCGTAGTGCGGATCCAGCAACATGGCCGACGACTCCGGCTGCAGTTGCTCGATCAGCAGTTCCTTGAAACGGGCAACGTCCTCCCAAGGCGCCTGGGCAGTGCCATAGTGCCGACGAATGGGATCTTCGATCGGCGGACGCTGATCGAGCGCCGTCATCTTGAACCGGCCGGCGCCATCGGCCAGACGCCGCAGGCCCCAGAATTTTCCCGCCGATAGCTGCACCATCGCTCCGCTCACCTCGAGTTCTGTCGGTACCCGCCAACCGCAAGAAACGACTCGACTTCTGCGCGCGTCGGCACCGCGGCGCGGCCGCCATGACGCTGCACTTTCAGCGCCGCGGCGGCGCTCGCAAAGCGCACGGCCGCATCCTCGCCCGCACCCTCGGCCAGCGCGAGGATAAAGGCGCCATGCCAGACATCCCCGGCACCCAGTGTGTCGACGACCGGCACCGCGAATCCGGCATGCAGCACGATCTTCTCGGCACAGCGGACAAAAACACCACGGGCGCCGGCGGTGACGCAGCACCAGCCCGGCACTCGTCGCCCAATCTCCTCTAGTCCGCGGACCGGATCGCGATGGCCACTCAGATCAGCGAGCCCATCGACCGAGAACGCCACATGGGTCGCGAGCTTCAGCAGGTCGCCGTCGCCGGGGACCGGACGATCTGCGTCGAGCACCGCCGGCAGGCCGGCCGATCTGGCTGACTGCAGCGCCCGCGCCGCCCCCTCCGGCCATCGTGTGTCGGCCAACACCGCCGCAGCTCCCGTCGCAGCCGCTTCCGGGAGCCAGTCGGCCGCCGCCGGCATCCGCTGGTCGGTGTGATTGACAATCATGCGTTCACCGGACGGATCGACCATTACTGCCGAAATAGAGGACCCCGCATGGTCGAAATGCCTCAAGTACCGACAGTCCACGCCATACGATGCCAGTTCATCCGCCGCGACCTTTCCGGCCGTATCTTGCCCAAGCCGTGCCGCCAACAACGCGCGACCGCCAAGCCTGACGATTGCGACCGCCGCAGTCGCAGCCGGCCCACCGCCGACCAGCGCTAACGATCGCGCCGAGTACTTCTCCGCGTGTTCAGGCAGCCGGTCGACGGCAAAAACGAAATCCTGGACCGCATGGCCGACACACAGGATGGTCTGCACGTCCGCGGCCCTAGGACAACTGAACCGAATAGATGAAGGTTCGGGTATCGCAACGGCTGACGCGCCATTCGGCTCGGCTGCCATTGAGCGCGACAGCAATGCGACTGATCTGAAGAATCGGGGCTCCCGCCGACACGCCGATGCGCCGCACGTCCTCGCCACGCGCCAGATCGGCGCTCAGCTCTTCATCCGCGCTCGCGATATTGACGCCGTACTCGCGTTGATACAGTGCGTAGAGCGCATTGGGCATCGGATGGTGTCGATCCAGGTTTGGAAACATCTTGAGAGGGATGACGATTCGCTCCCAGCAGACCGGCCGGCCTTCGATCAGGCGGGTCCGGCGAATTTCCAGAATCGGAGCTCCCGGATCCAGGTGCAGTTGCTGGATGTCCGCGGGTTTCGCGACGCGTCGCTTGACAATTTCGGCGGCGCTGGTGGGGATAGCCCGCTGGCCACCTGGCGACGCAAGCCGGAAAAAACGGAACAGCGACAGCTCCTGAGTCTGCTCGACGACGTAGGTTCCCTTGCCCTGACGCCGCTCGATGAGCTTGTCGGTCGCGAGCGTATCGAGCGCCTTGCGCACGGTACCCTGGCTGACACGAAGCTTGGCCGCGAGCGCTTGCTCGCTGGGCAGCATTTCTCCTGGGCGCCAGTCGCCTTCGGCGATCTGCTTGACCAGGAAATCGTAGACCTGACGGTACAGTGGCCGGTAACGCGGTGAATCATCCATCACTCGGGACTCTCCGTCGCTGCGCTGGCTGCGTCGTTGCACTCACTGCTGGCACCTCAGCGATCTGCGGTATACTATCTTATATAAGAGTTAGGGCTGGGATACAGCGCACTGTGACCACTGCGCAGGCCGGGAGACTTCGATCATGAGCGTGCCTCAGTTGCTGGTGCATCAAACAGGCGACAACGTCGGCGTCGTTGTGGTCGAGGACCTCGCGGCGGGAAGCGACATGCTTTGTGTCGTTACCAGTGACAACACCGACTTTCGCATGAGTTGCCGACAGGCAGTTCCAATCGGTCATAAAATCGCCCTGACCGACCTCAAGGAAGGCGACACGGTGATCAAGTATGGCCAGGACATCGGCCGGATCGTCAAGTCCGTCGGCAAAGGCGAGCACGTTCATACCCAGAATCTGAAGACCAAGCGCTGGTAGGTGAGCGATAAGCATGAATACTGGAGAAAAGATCTGGGCCTACCGGCGTGAAAATGGCCGGGTCGGAATCCGTAACCATGTCGCGATCCTGCCGGTTGACGATATCTCGAACGCCGCCTGTGAGGGCGTAGCAGCGCACATCCAGGGCGCGATTGCGCTGCCGCACTCCTACGGCCGCCTGCAGTTCGGCGCCGACCTCGACCTGCACTTCCGCACGATTATTGGCACCGGCGCAAACCCGAATGTCGCAGCCTGCGTCGTGATCGGCATCGAACCGGGCTGGACCAAGAAAGTAGTTGATGGCATTGCTGCCACCGGCAAGCCAACAGCGGGTTTCTCGATCGAGAATAACGGAGACATCGCGACGATTGCCGCTGCCTCGCGCAAGGCGAAAGAATTTGTCCACCACGCGACCGGACTCTTGCGGGTCGAGTGCAAGCTCTCGGAACTATGGATTGCCGCGAAGTGCGGCGAATCTGACACGACGACCGGCCTGGCTTCATGCCCGACCGTTGGCAATATGTACGACAAGCTGATTCCCACCGGCACTTACGGTTGCTTCGGCGAAACCTCCGAACTCACTGGCGCCGAACATCTGGCCGCCGACCGTGCTGCAACGCCTGAAGTGCGCGAGAAATTTCTGCGAATCTGGCAGGCCTATCAGGACGAAGTCATCGAAGCGCACAAGACCTCCGATCTCTCCGACAGCCAGCCGACCAAGGGCAATATTGCCGGTGGCCTGACAACCATCGAAGAAAAAGCGCTGGGGAATCTCGAGAAGATCGGCAAGCAGGTCAAATTCATTGATGCGCTCGCGCCGGCCGAGGCGCCAACGCGCGGACCGGGCCTCTATTTCATGGATACTTCATCGGCCGCCGCTGAGTGCAACACGCTACAGGCGGCCGCCGGCTACGTGCTGCACATCTTTCCGACCGGCCAGGGCAACGTGATCGGCAACCCGATCATGCCGGTCATCAAGGTGACCGGCAATCCGCGCACGGCCAGACTGATGTCCGAGCATATTGACCTCGACGTTTCCGGGATAATCCGGCGCGAATTGACCATCTCCGCGGCCGGAGACCAGTTGATCGACCTCGTCATCCAGACGGCAAATGGCCGTTACACCGCCGCCGAGGCGCTTGGTCACCGCGAATTCGTGATGACGAAGCTCTATCGCAGCGCGTGACCTCGCTCTCGCTCGAAGCAGCGACGCGACTCGCCGAAGCCGCGCTTACCGCGAGCGGCGCCAGTGCCGCCGTAGCCGCGCGAACCGCGGCAGCTCTGGTCCATGCCGAGGCGGACGGTCAGCCGGGGCATGGACTGTCGCGCGTCCCGAGCTACGCGTTGCAGGTACGAGCCGGCAAGGTGGACGGCCGCGCTGTGCCACGCCTTACCCGTGCCGGTCCGTCGCTGGTGCGGGTAGACGCCTGCTTTGGTTTTGCCTATCCAGCCATTGATCTCGCGATCGACGAATTGTTGCGCTTGGTGCCGGAAACCGCGATCGCCGCAGCGGCAATCCATCGGTCGCATCATTTTGGCCAGGCCGGGGCCCATGTTGAGCGCCTGGCTGCGCGCGGACTCGTTGGGTTGCTGTTCGGCAATACGCCGCAAGCCATGGCGTTCTGGGGTGGAAGCGAGGCGCGCACTGGAACCAACCCGATCGCCTTCGCGGCGCCACTGCCTGGAGGACGGCCACCGCTGGTCGTCGATCTGGCGCTGTCGGTGGCGGCTCGGGGCAAGATAGTGGCGGCCCGTGACGCGGGCCGGGCGATTCCTGCCGGCTGGGCATTGGATTGCAACGGCAACACGACCACCGATCCGGCCGCCGCATTGACCGGCACCCTCCGCCCCATCGGCGAATCCAAGGGTGCGGCACTCGCCCTGATGGTTGAAGTGCTCGCCGCGGCGCTGACCGGCAGTTCATTTGGCTGGGAGGCCAGCTCGATGTTTGACGACCGGGGCGGCCCGCCCGACATGGGCCAGCTGCTGCTCGCCATCGATCCAGGACCGCTTTCCGGCGGTCGGTATCTGTCACGCATGGGCACGATGCTCGAGGCCATCGCTGCCGATCCCGGAACCCGCCTTCCCGGGGACCGTCGCCTGGCGTGCCGTGAACAGGCGGCGCGGCAGGGCCTTGAGTTGCCGGATGCGCTGGTTGCCGAACTGCAATCCCTCGCGGCCGGGATCATCCCGGCAGTGTCGGCCCGCTGATGCCAGAAATCATCATCACCGAGTTCATGGACGACGCGACCGTCCGCTCGGCCTTCGCCGGCCGCGACGTGCTTTACGATCCCGCGCTCGTCGATCGTCCGGAGGAATTGCTGCGGGCAGTTCGCGAGGCGCGAGCACTGATCGTTCGCAACCGGACCCAGGTACGCGGTTCCCTGCTTGAGGCTGCAGCAAGGCTGAGCGTCGTCGGCCGGTTGGGTGTTGGCCTCGACAATATCGACGTGGAAGCCTGTTCCAAGCGGCGGATCACCGTGATTCCCGCCACCGGTGCGAACGACGATGCCGTCGCTGAATACGTCGTGACTGCAGTGCTGATGTTGCAGCGCGGCGCATGGTTTGCAACCGCGCGCATGATCGCAGGCAAGTGGCCGCGCATGGATCTGATCGGCCGCGAAGTAGCGGGCCGCAAGCTGGGTCTGCTCGGATTCGGTGCGATCGCCCGTGCCGCGGCCGTCCGTGCGCGCGCGCTCGGGATGGCAATCGCCGCGTACGACCCGTTCGTGGCGGCTGCGGATCCCGTCTGGCACGGTGTCGAGCGCGTAACACTCGACGAGTTGTTCCGGCGCAGCGATGCGGTGAGCCTGCATGTGCCGCTGACCGATGCAACGCGCAACCTGGTTGACGCGCGGCTGCTGGCGCTGATGCAGCCACACGCTGTGCTCGTCAATGCCGCTCGCGGCGGGATACTTGACGAGGCGGCGCTCGTGGAAGCACTGCGAACCCGCCGCCTCGGCGGGGCGGCACTGGATGTTTTCTCGCGCGAGCCGGTGGATGTGGCTTCGGGCGCCGCCTTTGACGACCTGCCCAATCTGATCCTGACGCCACATATCGCGGGCGTCACGGTGGAATCGAACTTGCGTGTCAGCCAGGTCATCGCCGCGGCAGTGCTGCGACACCTGTCTGCATGAAGACAGAGGCGGCCTCCCGGCAGCAGGGGTGGTGGCGATGAGCCTGGAACCCCTGTACGACCTGCTCGTGGTCGGCGGCGGTATCAACGGCGCCGGTGTCGCGCGTGACGCGGCGGGGCGCGGGCTGTCGGTTCTGCTGTGCGAGCAGGACGACCTCGCGGGCCATACCTCTTCCGCCAGCACCAAACTGATCCACGGAGGACTGCGCTACCTCGAGTACTTCGAGTTCACGCTGGTGCGCAAGGCGCTGGCAGAAAGGGAAACATTGCTCGAATCCGCGCCGCATATCATGTGGCCGCTGCAATTCGTGCTGCCGCATGATTCCCACCTGCGTCCGGCCTGGATGATCCGCCTCGGCCTGCTCCTGTACGATCACCTGGCGCCGCGCCGGTCACTGGCAAGATCGCGTTCGGTCAATCTGCGACGGCATCCGGCCGGCGCTCCATTGCAATCGCGTTTTCGCCGCGGTTTCATCTATGCGGACGGCTGGGTCGATGATGCGCGCCTGGTCGTGCTGAACGCGGTCGCCGCGCAAGAAGCCGGCGCCCGGATCGAGACCCGAACGAAGTGCGTTTCACTCGAACGGCTCGCGGACGAATGGATGGCGACGCTGCAGCGGGGCGACGGTACCAAGGAACGAATCCGCGCGCGCGCGGTGGTGAATGCAACCGGGCCGTGGGCAAGCGTGTTCCGCGACAAAGCCGCAGGAATCCGTGGTGCCCGTGGTCTGCGCCTGATCAAGGGCAGCCACATCGTCGTACCTGCGCTGTACGACACGCAATATGCCTACATCTTCCAGACCCCGGATCGCCGCATCGTTTTCGCGATCCCTTACGAGCAGCGCTTCACGCTGATTGGTACGACCGACGTCGAATTCCCGGACCCGCCCGCCGCCGTCACTGCCAGCGAATCGGAGATCGAGTACTTGTGTGCGGCGGCCACCCGCTATTTCCACCACCCGGTAAGGCGGGTCGACGTCGCCTGGAGCTTTGCGGGCCTGCGGCCGCTGCAAAAGGAAAAAAAGGAGGATCCGGCGGGAGTGACGCGGGACTACGAACTTGAGATTGACCGGCGCGATCCGCCGCTGCTTTCGGTCATCGGCGGCAAGATCACAACCTACCGGCGCCTTGCGGAAGAAGCGGTTGACCGGATCACGGCGCTGCTGGGCAAGCCGGCTCCTGCATGGACTGCGGGCGCTCCGCTGCCCGGCGGGGAAATGCCTGGCGGTGATTTTGACGCGTACCTCGCACAACTGATCCGTGATCGGCAGTGGGCGGATCCGCAGATGTTGCGCCGGATGGCCCGCGCCTACGGAGCCCGGGTCGAGCGGATCCTTGCGGACGCAGGCAGCATGGCCTCACTCGGCCAGGAGATTCTGCCTGGCTTGCATGAGCGCGAACTAAAATACCTGATCGATGCGGAATGGGCGCAGACGGCAGAGGACGTGCTCTGGCGGCGCAGCAAGCTCGGATTGCACTTGCCGCCGGGCAGCGAGTCGCAGCTCGACCACTGGATCACCGTGAACCGGGGTTGACGCACCATGCAGGCGCCGCAGCATCGTCCCATTGCCTGTCAGGCTGCGTCCGCATCTGCATCCCGCCCCAGGATTGGCGACAACCAGCGCCGTGCTTCCGGCAGCGCCATGCCCTTGCGCCGCGCGTAATCCTCGAGCTGGTCGGCGCCGATGGTGCCGACCGCGAAGTAGCGCGCCTCGGGATGCGAGAAATACCAGCCGCTGACGGCAGCCGCCGGATACATGGCGTAGGACTCGGTCAGCCGGATGCCGGTCGCGGCCTCGGCATCCAGCAACCGCCAAAGTGTGCCCTTCTCGGTGTGATCCGGGCAGGCCGGGTAGCCCGGCGCGGGGCGGATGCCGCGATACTCTTCACGCACCAGCTGCTCGTTCGTCAGGCTCTCCTCCGGCGCATAGCCCCAGAACTCGCGGCGTACGCGCAGATGCAGGGATTCGGCCAATGCCTCGGCAAGCCGATCGGCGAGCGACTTCAGCAGGATCG
>Ga0315273_10005089_pt1 | contig 16215 bp, 10 predicted proteins | sample YL17G02_0_MG_FD_205753 | JGI IMG/M metagenome (GOLD analysis project Ga0315273, IMG submission 205753) | Sediment microbial communities from Yellowstone Lake, YNP, Wyoming, USA - YL17G02_0 | ecosystem: Environmental > Aquatic > Freshwater > Lake > Sediment | place: USA: Wyoming | collected... | reverse complement strand
CGCGCCGGCGCCCCCCCCGCCCCCCCCCCCCGCCCCCCCCCCCCCCCCCGCCCCCCCCCCCCCGCCCCCCGGGCGCGCGGCATGGATGGGCTGGAGAGAGTGCTGCTTGAGAGAGGGGGACGCCCCCCCTCTCAATAAATTTTGTGCGTGAGAGGCTGAGTGTCCAAAGAAAAGGGGCGGTGCTGAGCGCCCCCCTTCCGCTTGTGCGTGTGTGTGACGGAGGGAGAGAGAGAGAGCGCGAGGGTGGGGGCACGTGCGCTGGCGTTTGGTAAAAAAAACGGTGTTGCACAAGCGCGCGGACACACACGAGGGTAGTGAGACACGCTTTCGCTCGTCCACGCCTCACGCACACTCACACACACACACTCCCTCACACACGCACACACACACACCATGCCCCGCCCCAAGAAGGCCAAGTCGGCGGCGACGGCCGAGGCGGCGGAAGCTGGTGAGAGTTGCCGAGACGTGAGACGCGCGCTCGCTCGAGATGCAGAAAGAAACAAGATTTGCGCACGCCCAGCACCCTCAAGCTCACCCCACCCCCGCCCAATGCCCCTCCGTCAACAGCCCCCGTCGTCGAGGAGCCAGTCGCGCTGGTGGCGGTGGACCCAGCCCCCACCACCGGCGATGCGGACGCCACGCCCGCCGCCGGCGCTGTTGGCGATAAAAAAGCCAAGAAGAAGCGGGACAACAATCCGGGCGTGCGGGTCCAGGGCGGCCGCATCTACGACTCGGAGAAGGGGACGACGTGCCACCAGGTATGAAAGGTTGGGTGAGAGGAAAGGAGGGTGAGAAGGGTGGAGGGGTGCGGCGGCGGGGACGGGTGAGGGGAGACGCGCGTCTCTCAATGCGTTTGATTTTGATGGAGAGGTGAGGGAAAGCCGGCGCGTCTCCATTCGCAGGGCCTGGACCGCGCCCGAATCGCACCTGGACACCGCCCCGGCGGTCAACCAGCTAGTTCCGGTCTGGGCTGCTGGCGCATGGACGGGGCGCACGGCGGGTGAGCGCCGGCCCTTGCGACGAAAATGAGGGAGGTGCGCGCGCTCTCCTCAACAGGACCCTGCCCTCTCTCATCCTCTGTCCCTTTTCTCTCTCTCTCCACGCCCTCCCCTCGCAGTGCCGCCAGAAGACGGTGGAGATGAAGGCCAAGTGCACGCAGTGCCCCATGTTCTGGTGCCCGCGCTGCCTGTCCAACCGGTACGGGCAGCAGGTGGCGGAGGTGAGTTTTGTTGGAAGAAGAGAAGAGAGCGGGGTGAAGGGGCGGGTCTGTGTTCTTCATTCGGAGGCGCCGTTTAACGACTCACACACGCACCCCTCCTCGCTTTCTCCTCTCAGGTCTCCAAGCTGGACGTCTGGGCGTGCCCGCGGTGCGACAGCAAGTGCAACTGCTCCAACTGCCGCAAGGTAAGAAATGATGGTAGGGAGAGAAAAGATAGGGGATATGGGGTGGTTGTTGCTCTGGACCTCTCACACACTCCCTCGCTCTCTCCCCTCCCCTCCCCCCGCATACACAACAGCGCCAAGGCCTGGCCGCGACCGGCATCCTGGCTGGCATGTCTAAGGCCGCCGGCTTCGGGTCGGTGTCCGCCCTCCTGGACAAGAACCCGAACGCCACCCGGCCCCCGCCCCTGCCGACTGATGCGGCAGGCGGCGGCGCGGCCGCGCCCCGCCCGCGTGCCCGCTCCCGGGCCACGGCCGGCTCCGGCGGCGGCGGCGGCGATGATGCCCACCCCGCCTCCCTGCGCGGCCGGGAACTGGAGATGGTGCCGGACGCGGACCTGCCGCCGCGGACGGCCCCGCTCCCGGACGCGGCCCCGCTGGCCGTCCACCGCCCGCCCCGCGCGCGCGGTGGTGGCACTGGCGGCGGCGGTGGCGTTGCCGGCGGGTCGACCGGCGCCACCCGGGCCGCCGCCTGGCCCCGGGGCGCGCCCGACGCGCTGCCCCTGCCCGACCGCGTGGCGCCCGGCGACCTGGCGGAGGTGCTGGAGTTTGTGGCGGCCTTTGGGGGTGGCCGCGAGCGGTCTGCGGCCGCGGCCGCCGGGGCCCGGGCTGCCGCCGCGGCGGCCGGCCTGCCCACCCCGCCCCTGCCCGCGTCCTTAAACATCCCGGCCATCTGCCCGGCCGTGCTGGCCGCCGAACTGTGCGCGGCGCCCGCGGACGGGCCGGAGCCGGCCGTGGACGCGCCCTCCTCGGCTGGCGCGGCCCTCCACATCTCCCTCCTGGACACCGTCCGCGGTGACTGGGGCATTCCGGGCACGGTGGGCTCGGACGGCTGGCACGCGGTCATGCGGTCTTACCTGCGGGAGGACGTGCGGGCGCAGCGGGCCGCCGGCAACGTGGAGGCGGAGGAGGGGGTGGACGAGAGGGAGGAGGAGGAGGCAGCGGAGGAGGTCGGCGAGGCGGCCGCCAAGGCGGTGACCTCGCCCACCACCCGCCGCTCGGGCCGGAAAGCCATCGCCAGCCCGCCCCAAAAAAATAAAGGCGGCGCTGCTGCCGCTGCTGCTGCTGCTGCTGTCGAGGAAGAAGACGATGCGGCCACTATGTCTGCCGACGGCGCGGTCGCGGGCGCCGCCGCCGCCGGGGATGATGAGGAGGGCGAGACCCCGCTGGAGGCCGACCCGGACTCCGCCTACCCGGCCGCTGGCTACTGGGGCCTGGAACCCTGCGTCCGCATCCGCATGCTGCGGGAGCTGGTGCACGACGCCCTGGACACGGGCGCGGCGCGGGCGCAGATCGAGGGCGCGGCCGAGTGTGCGGGCGCGGCCGACAGGGCGGTGCGTGAGGAGCTGGCCGGCGCCCGGCGGGATGCCAAAGCCGCCTGGGCCAAACAGCGGGACCTACACATCGGGGCCCTGCTGGCGTCCGCGACCGTCAACGGCGGCATGACGGCGGATGAGCAGCGGGCCCTGGTGGCGGAGACCAAGTCCAAGGTGGAGGCGGCGGCCAGCGCGGCCGCGGCCGCGCGTGTGCGGGCGCTGGCCGCCCGGGCCGCCCGGGGCGGGCGGGAGGTGCGAGCCCTGCCCCTGGGCCGGGACCGGGATGGGGCGGCCTACTACGACCTGCCCGGCGTGACGGCCGCCCTGGCGGGCGCCGGCCGGCCGGCCATCCTGGTGTGCCGCCCGCCAGAGACCCACCCGGCAGGGCCCGTCTCGCCCGCCGCGCTGAAAGCGGGCGCCGGGCCCCGGCGGCGTGGCGCTGCAGGCGACGGGCCCGCCGCCGCCCCTGCGGTGTACGTCCCCGCCGTCGCGTCGGACGGGCTGTGGGGCGCCATCACGGATGGCCGCGCCCTGGCGGCCGCCCTGGACGGGACGGGCGAGGGGGAGGGGCCGCTCAAGGTGGAGGTCATGGCCCGGTTTGGTTTGGAGGACGAGGCCCCGGCGGCGGCGGTGGAGGCGCCCGCCGCCAATGCCGCTGGTGCGCCTGCTGACGCTTCTGGTGCTGCTGCTGCGCCTGCGGAAGCGGCGGCGGCGGCGCCCGTGCCGGCCGCCGCTCGCGGCCCGGCCCCGCGCCGGGGGCGGCCGCCCAAGGCCGGCGGCGCGGGCGCGGGCAAGGCGGCGCCCAAACGGGGCACAAAGCGTGCCCCCAAAGCCGAGGCGGCGGTGGCGGATGCCACGGCGACGGCGACGGCCGAGTGCACGACGCCGACCCCGAGCCCGCGGGCGGCCAAGAAGGCACGGGCGGCCTCGCCGGCCGAGGCCGCCGCCAAGCGGGCTTCGCCCCGGCGCGGCGCGGCCGCCAAGGCGGGCTGAGATGAGGGGTGGGGGGATGGAGAGAGAGCGCGGAATGGGTGGGTGCGAGGTGTGAGGTGAGTCCTGGTTTCTTGTATGCTTGCCTGGACGTGCTTCGCTGACAGTCACAGGTGCGATGGAGAGAGAGAGAGAAGGAGAGAGTGCGTGCCGTGTGTGACAAGTGTTCGCAGAATTTAATTGGAAGAAGGGCGTCACAAAGGAGAGTCAAACGCCGCCTGCGGCATGTTGCTCGCGCCCATGCGGGCCAGACACGAGAAAGCCAAGGGCGGTGGAGGACCGTCCGGGGCGGGGCCAGGCACGGGCACGGCACAAGCGCATCCATCATCGCCCCCACTGCCACCACCCCCACCCGCCCCCTCCTCCCCAACCCTCCTCCTTGACGACGGCCCGGCCGACCCGCCCTTTGCGGTCACGCCCTGGCTCACTTTTTCGGACTCCGCCACGGAGGCGTCCTACCGGGCCGACACTGCGGCCGCCCGCGCGGCCGCCGCCATCAAAGCAGACCGGGCAGCGTACGCGTTCATGGTCGCCCTGGTCGCCCTGGGCGGGTCGGCCGCCCTCCGCCGCCGGGGCCTGGTGGCGGGCGTGGGCGCCGGGACGGCCGCCCTGGGCGTCTGGGCCCTGCTCGCGCCCGCCTCCTACTCCTCTGTCCGCCCGGCCGTCGCGGTCGCCTACCGCCTCGCCCTGCCCCTCGCCGCCATCCCAGGCATCGGCGGCGGGCGGTCGCACCCCTCCTTCACCGCGCCCGGCTCCGCGGGCGCGGCCCTGGCGGCCGCCGCGGCAGGCGAACCCCTGGGCCTGGGCCGGTGGCTGCGGTGGGCGTCAACCCGCCCCGTCGCGACGAGCACGGCGGTCCTGGGCGTCCTCGCCCGTCTGCCCATGCCGGCCCTCGCCTGGACGCTGGCCGCCCAGGTCCTGCTCTTCAGCCTGGGCGCGCCCCTGTACTGCCCGGGCGTCATGGTGTCCGACCCGATCGCGGGCCCATTTTACGAGCGGGCTGCGGAAGCCGCCGCGGCGGGCGTGCGTGGGGCGGGGACTTTCCTGACAGGCGGAGGGCCGGCTCCTGCAGGGGGCTTCCCCTTGAAGCACTGCCCCGCCCATTCCTGCGAGCTGGTGGCGTCCCTGCTGCACTACCTGGCCGCCGCGGTAGCCTTTGTGCTGGCGTACAGCGTGGAGGCGTCCGAGCGGGCGGCCTGGGTGGCTGGTAAAAGAAGGGCGGAAGAAGGGAGGCGGCGTGGTGGCAGCGGCAGCAGCAGCTCTGCACGCCCCACGCCTACGCCTTCCCGCCGCCTCCCGCGGGCCATGCCAGGCATTGCTGTCGTCGCGGGCGCGGCTGCTTGTGTCGGCCTGGCCTGGCTGATCCTGGAGGAGGTGGACAGCTGGCTGGAGTGCCCGGCCGAGTCGGTGTGGGCGGGGGCGGTCGCTGCCGCGGCGGCGGCGGCGGCCAAGACAGGCGGTGGTCACAACACAAGCCCCGGTTGAGAGGGGCGGCGGAGTGTGGGTTTGAAGGGAGAGAGATAGAGGATGGTGGGAGGGTGGGGGTTGCACAGTGCGTGTTTATCTCACTCTCACGAGCGAGAGAACACGCGTGCGTGCATTCAGCTGGCAGGCAGTTTGACTTTTGAAGGGAGCTGGGTGTGGGCATATATTGGCGGTCTGTTTTGGGTGAAGGCACGGGCCCGTGCCTTCACCGAATGATGAGCTGGGGTTGTAGAAGAAGATCGGTGCAACGGTGAACGCTGCATGCACCTGTCTCACTGAGGAAGCAGCACAAAAGAATTCGTTTACACAGACAGACACAAGCAATCACAAAATTCAAAAAAGGGCGGCGCCGCCGCGGACCACCTGTTCGACAAGTACAAGGCCGACCAGGCCGAGCATCGCCACCCGCCCAATCTTCATCTCGTTGGAGGGGTTGAAGAAAGCAAAGGGCGGGACGGCCTCGATGTCAGCCAGCAGGGGCGCCAGCGTGCCAACCGTCAGGAGGACCATGACCGCCGCAACGCCAGTGGGCTCCATCTTCAGCTGGGCCAGGACCGACTCGCCGGACGACAGCTCGGCCCCGACGGCCGCGACGAACGCGAGCATGCAGGCGCGGCCCTAAACAAAGTGTGTGTGGGGTGGGATGAGAGAGCGAGATGGGTGAGAGGGATGGACGGCGGAGTATGCTGACGGCGGAGTGCTAGAGCGGCGGCAAGACAGAGCGACGGACGGCAGGAGAGGGGAGGAGAGGGCGGCGGCGGACGGCGGACGGCGGACGGCGGACGGCGGACGGCGGACGGCGGACGGCGGACAGGAGAGGTTGGTGGAGGTGGGGGTTGCCGAGCCCGGCTCCTCACGCGGCCACCTCGCGCTGCCCCGCGCCCCGCCGCACGTCTCCTGGCCCGCTTTTTGCTCAGTCTCGGGGCAGTCTCGGGGTCTCCACCCGCCCACACACTCTCCGTCCCTTCCCGCGGTGGGATGGTGACTAAGGTCAGGATCCTAGAGCGCTGTCTCGGACCGTTCTTTGCGCGGGCCCTCTGGCCAGCCCAAGCAACCTCTCGCCTGGAGAAAAGAGAGGGGCGCATCGGGGAAACTCTCCGCATTCGCCTCCCCCTCCTCCTCCTCTCACGCACACCCACACCACGCTCACGTTCATGATCTCCGGGGCCGGCCCGGAGAAGGCCATCAGCTCGCCAAAGGTGGGCGGGTCGGGCGCGCGGACGACTTCAGAGGCGGCCTTGGACAGGATCTCCGCGCGGCGGGCCTCAAACTCCGCCGCAGACACGACTGGAAGAAAGGGGGGCGTGTGTGTGTTTTGTGTGTGTGTGAGCCCACCCCCGAGACACAAACGGCTCTTCACGCCCAGCGCGCCCCGACCAGTCGACACAGCGTCCGTCCCTATTTAGAAGCCGGGGGGGGGCGGAGGAAGGGACGGCAGACTTCTCTCAAAAACCACACACAACACTTACTTTGTCCGGCAAAGTGGACTGCTTCCCCACCAGCGGCCGGGGCCGGCGCGGCTGCAGCGGGCGCGGCCACCGCCGGGGCGGCGTCCTGGGCGGAGGTGGAGGTGGAGCGGCGGGCCACGAGGCGGGCGGAGGGGCGGGCGGCGCGGAGGGCGAACATGACGATTTTTGATTTGGTGGATGAGAAGGGGTGGTTGGAAAAGAATGGAAAACAAGGAATAAAGCAAGGTGACATGCCCACAGCGGCCACCTTCTCTTGCTTCACCTCTCTCTCTTCGCCCAGCCCCCCGGATGCTCCGCCGCCAGGCGTTGCGGGCGGCCAGCCGGTGGCTGTCGTCCTCGTCCTCGACGACGACCACCACCGCCGCAGCCTCGTCCTCCTTCGCCGCGACGCGCGACTACGCGTCCACCACCTCGTCCACGGCCTCCACCGCTGCCGCGCCGCCTGTCCGGTCGGTCGTCGCTGGCACGCCCGTCACCGACCATTTCTATGACGCCATCGTGGTCGGCGCCGGTGGGGCCGGCCTGCGCGCGACGGTGGGCCTGTGCGAGGCCGGCCTGAAGACGGCGTAAGTACTGCTGGGAGAGAGAGAGCGGAGGACGTCAGGGCACGGGCGGGCGCTGTGGAGAGCGACGGAAAACAAATGGGGCGCCGTGGCGCGCGGGTATGGAAAGGCGTGGGGGGTGACCCCCTGGCACGGCCGACCTGGCCTGCTTGGCATCCCGGCGTGTAGGTTAGTATTCGGACCACACCCCTGAGGGTCGGGGGGGCGCGCCAGCCCCGAGCGGTTGCCCGAAAAACGGGGGGCGCGCGCCTGTTTGGTGGGGGCCATGGAGTGCTGCAGTTTTTTCGTGCCGCCCCTGCTCCCTAGCTCGCTCCAAGAGGACGGTCGGTCCTTGGACGTGCCCGGCAGACCGCCGCCCCCCTCTCACGAGGCGCGCCGCTTGGCAACCTACCTAGCCGTGTGACTGGTGAGGGCTGGCTGGCTGGATTTAAGCACGCGACGGCCTGTCTCTTTTTGATGAAAGGGCCGCCGATCGATACGCGCCGCCAACCACTCTCTCTCAACCTTGAACGTCCATCCATCTTCCTCCCACCGCCGGAACGCTCACAATGCTCGCACTGTAACACGCGCACGCAGACAATGACACTATCCTCACCACAAACCCCTCTGAAACTCCACAGCTGCATCACCAAGCTCTTCCCCACCCGCTCCCACACTGTCGCCGCCCAGGGCGGCATCAACGCGGCGCTCGGCAACATGACGCCCGACGACTGGCGGTGGCACGCGTACGACACCATCAAGGGGTCGGACTGGCTGGGCGACCAGGACGCCATCCAGTACATGTGCCGGGAGGCGCCCGCCGCGGTGATCGAGCTGGAGAATTATGGGCTTCCCTTCTCGCGCACCGACGACGGCCGCATCTACCAGCGCGCCTTTGGCGGCCAGTCCCTGGAGTACGGTGCGGGGGGGCAGGCTTACCGGTGCGCGGCCGCCGCGGACCGGACGGGCCACGCCATGCTGCACACCCTGTACGGCCAGGCCATGAAGCACGACTGCCAGTTCTTCGTGGAATACTTTGCGCTGGACCTGTTGATGGAGCCGGGCGAGGGCGGGGCGTGCCTGGGCGTGCTCGCCCTCTGCCTGGAGGACGGGTCCCTGCACCGCTTCCGCGCGCGGGAGACCGTCCTCGCCACGGGCGGCTACGGGCGGGCCTACTTTTCCGCGACCTCCGCCCACACCTGCACGGGCGATGGCGGGGCGATGGCCGCCCGGGCGGGGCTGCCCCTCCAAGACCTGGAATTCATTCAGTTCCACCCGACCGGCATCTACGGGGCGGGCTGCCTCATCACCGAGGGCTGTCGCGGCGAGGGCGGCATCCTGCGCAACGGCAAGGGCGAGCGCTTCATGGAACGGTACGCGCCCAACGCCAAGGACCTGGCGTCCCGGGACGTCGTCTCCCGAGCGATGACCCTGGAGATCCGGGAGGGGCGGGGGTGCGGCCCGGGGGGGGACCACGTCCACCTCCACCTCAACCACCTGCCCCCCGCCCTGCTGGCCGAACGCCTGCCGGGCATCTCCGAGACGGCCGCCATCTTCGCGGGCGTGGACGTGACGAAGGACCCCATCCCCGTCCTCCCGACCGTGCACTACAACATGGGCGGCATCCCCACGGACATGACGGGCCGGGTGATGCGGCCGAGCCCGGCCAACCCGGACGCGCCCGTGCCGGGGCTGTTGGCCGCGGGGGAGGCCGCCTGCGCGTCCGTGCACGGCGCCAACCGGCTGGGCGCCAACTCGCTGCTCGACATCGTCGTCTTTGGGCGGGCGTGCGCCAACACGATTGCTGGGCTGATTGCCCCCAACTCGCCCCCGCCCTCCGCCCTGCCGGCCGACGCGGGCGCGGACTCCATTGCCCGCCTGGCCGCCCTGCAAGCCGCGTCGGGGCCCAAGTCTGTGGCGGCCCTGCGGGGCGAGATGCAGCGGGTGATGCAGGCCGACGCGGCCGTCTTCCGCACAGCAGACACCCTGGCGGCCGGGGTGGAGAAGATCGACGGCGTCGTGTCCGACGCGGCCCACCTGGGCCTGGCCGACCGGTCTGCCGTCTGGAACACGGACCTGGTGGAGGCCCTGGAACTGGAGAACCTGCTGACCAACGCGGCGGTGACCATGCACTCGGCGGCCGCCCGCACGGAGTCCCGGGGCGCGCACGCGCGCGAGGACTTTCCCGACCGGGATGATGCCAAGTGGATCAAGCACACCCTGGGCTGGTTTGAGCGGGATGGCAAGAGCGGGAAGGGCCACGTCAAGATCGGGTACCGGCCTGTGCACATGCAGCCCCTGGCGGACGGGGAGATGCCGCACGTGCCGCCCAAGGCGCGGACCTACTGAGAATTCTTCAGTACGTCAACGGGAAATAAAAAACAATGAAAAGTGTGAGGGCAGGTGGGGGATGGAGTGATTTATGGGGTGCTGGTTTTGAGAGGGTGTGTGTGTATCCCCTCCCGCGCTGCCCCTCCTACTCGGGGGCGCGCACTCTTCTTCTTTTTAGGCGTGCGTGCGTGTGTGTGTGTGTGTGTTGGTGTGTGTCAAACAAAACGTGTGGTGTTCTCCTTTACAATAGCCTGCAGGGCGGGGTGGGGGTGTCTTTCTCTCTCTCTTTTTATTAAAAAGCTCTCGACCACCCATCAGGTCGACAGGAAGCCGTCGCTGTCGAGAGTGGACTGGGCCTTGGGAGAGGGCGCCGGCTCGGCGTCGTCCTCCTCATCATCATCGTCTTCATCATCATCATCATCCTCGTCATCCTCGTCCTCGTCCGCTGCCGCCTGGGGCGCGGGCTCGGCCTCCGCTTCCGCCTCCTGCATGGCGGCCACGCCGGGCGGCGCTGCCACCGCATTGTTGGCGGCCTCCGGGGCGGCGACACCGTCGTCCATGACGACGACGGACTGCGGGTCGGCGGGCGCAAAGTGGAAGTCGTTGGAGGGCGTGCCGGCCGCGTCGACGGAGGCTTGCAGGGGTGGGGAGGCGGCCGTGGTGTCCAAAAAGGGGGCGCCCAGCACCGGGGCCGCCGCCGCACCGCCAGCCTCCTCCTCGGCCGTCGCCTGGAGGAAGGCCGGGTCGGAGGCGGCCAGGGTGGTGGAGCCAAAGCCGGGCAGGGCGACGACCCGGTCGAGGGCGGCCTGCGGGGGCGGGGGCAGGGATGCCGGCTCAGCGTCGTCGTTTAAAAAGGGCGCGCCAAAGCCTGGCGGCGGGGCGGACGGGCCATCGCTGGCAGCCTCTAAAAATGGCGCGCCGAATGCGGGCGGGGTGGACGCGGCAGCGCCCCCCGCCACAGCCGCGGACGTGATTGTCAGGTCGGCCGGCGACGGCGTGGGTGCTTGCGTCTGCAGGGGCGCCTTGATAAGGTCCGCCAGCAGCACCCGCGGCGACGCGGGCGCCACGGCGGGGGCGGCAGGGGCCGCGGCAGCAGGCGCGGCCGCCGCCTCCTCCTCACCCTCGTCCACCACCTCCACCGCCACCAGCATGCCGGCCCCGCAGTCGGCGCCCCGGGGCGCGGCAAAGGTGTAGGTGCCTGGGGTGGCGGGCGCAGTCCAGACAGCAAAGCCGGCGCCGTTTCCGCCCTCCACGTCGGCAGCCTCCAGAGCGGGTGCGACCAGGCGGGCCGGGTCGGTGAAGCCACCGCCGTCCGCGCAGGTGAGAGGCGGCAGGGCGGGCGCGGGGCGGGCGGCGGCGAGCGCGGCCGCGGCGGCCGCCTTGACGGCCGCGCGGCCGGGGGCGGGCAGCGTTGGGCCGTCCACCAGGTAGACGCCGTGCGGCTGGTCCCACCTGAAAGTCACGGTGTCGCCGGCGGCCACGATGCGGACGGGCATGGGCGCGTGGGGGAAGGCCCAGGTGATGTCGGTGTTGGCCGGGGTGGACGCGGACGCGGACGCAGCCTGGACGGCAGCCGCTAAGGCGGCCGCGGTCGCAAGGGACTTTCGAGGAAAATAGGGGAGAGAAAGAGAATGAGAGAGAGATAGAGAGAGAGTGAGCGTGTAATTGAGGGAAGCACGCGTGCGCCTATGGCTCGTGCGCCTATGGCTCAGCTTCAGAAGAGAGAGAGAGAGACAGCTCAGGGCGAGGGAAGGGGCGATGGGAAGGGGCTCGCACCTTGAAACCCATGGCGGAAAGAAAAAGGGAGGAGAGGGGGCGGTGCGGCGACGGGGTTCGGAAGTCGGCGGCGGGTGTTTGCCGAAAAGAACGAAAGACTCTGTGAATGGGAGCAGGTGGCCGATTGTTAGTGTTTTTGTCGCGACCGTCCAAGCCTCGGCCTCCTGCACTTTCCAGGTCGCGGGTAAGATGGTAGGGTGGAGGGCGTGTGGGAGCGGAGGGCGCATACGGCGGGGACTGCGCGCGGCCGCTCGCATCTTCCCCCTCTCCGATGCTATGGCTCGCCGCGCCCGCCCCCTTTCGAAGCTGTGTGAAAGAGGCCCGACCACAGTGTAATCGCTACTAGGCATACGCATTGCTCTACTGCGTACCTGGGGCGTGAAGGTGGGCGGAGGAGGTGGTGCAGAAGGTCTCACACGTTGAGAAAAAGGAGAGCGGAAATGAATGACGAGTGAAAAAGGTCTGAGGCTAGCTCGCAATTCATTTCCCCTACAATTCACTGCCCTTTCGCGTCTCTTGTGTCAACAAACCCACACGCCGACGTGCTGGCTGTCTCAGACGTCGGCCTGAGCCTTGACCTGGGTCGTCTAGACCACGCTCCTTTTGAGCGAGAGAGCGCCTTCTCTCTGCAGCTCATCTTTCAACCCACGCCCTCTCACCATCCAACTCTCCTCGCTCATGCCCGCCGACAACGCGACCGAAGTTTTGGCGGTCGTCAACCCAGACACGGGCGACCCCACCGGCATGCTCATCCCCCGGTCCCTCGCCCACACGACCGGCGCCTGGCACCGCACGGTGCACGTGTGCGTCTGGGCGGCCGACGACGGCCGCCTCCTGCTACAGCGCCGGGCGGCGGCCAAGGCCGCATGCCCGGGTGCCTGGGACGTGAGCGTGGCGGAGCATGTCCAGCCGGGGGAGACCTGTGAGGCCGCGGCGCTACGCGGGCTGGAGGAGGAGCTGGGGCTGGTGGCGGTGCCTGGTGGACATGGAAATGACGCCACTGCCGCCCTCACCGGCCCCTCCCCGCCCGGCCATCGGCGCTCGGTATACGACGTCCCGCCCGTGCTGGACCGAGAGGTTGTGGAGACGTGGCATGTGCGGGGCGTGGGGCTGGGCGCCCGGCTGGCGCCCGACCCGGCCGAAGTGGAGGAGGTGCGGTGGGTGTCGCTGGGCGAGCTGAGGCGGGAGGTTGGGGGCGCGCCGGAGCGGTTCACGCCCTGGTGCCTGGAGCAGGGGCGGTGGCAGGGGTGGTGGTAGGGAGAGGGGGGGGGTGGGGCAGGGTTCGTAGAGTGTAGCGCTAGGATAGGAGAGAAGAACGCCGGGCGTGCCCGGGTGCGGAGAGCAAAAAAAAAAAAAAAAAAAATGTAAACCTAAACCCCAACGCGTGTGGCTTTGAGAGTGGTTCGCACGGACACATTTGTCGCACGGGCACACGTCTAGACCATTGCAGGGAGAGGACCTAGGGATGTGCGGCCTCAACTTGGCGTTTTTTTAGAGGAACGGGTGGAGGAGGAACACGGAGAGGGGCGGGCGGCGGGCGTGCCTCTTGCCTGAAGAGCAGTCATGCGAAAGGCCAAGGTTAAATGAACACAGTCACGCTTTTTTGTTTTTGTTCTTTTTGTTTCTTCTTCTTTTCTTTACATCCTCACTTCGCCGCCTCTGCGCCCTCTTACCCTGTTGCGCCATGCCACCCCTCTACTACGCGGGCCAGGAGGTGTGCGTCATCGGCGCCTCTCGTGGCATTGGGCTGGAGGTGAGAGAGACAGCGAAACAACAACAACAACAACAACAACAATAAACAACCCCCTTCACATCTCCCTCACATCTCCCTCCATCTACTTATCTCTCCATCCACCCACACTCACCCAGCTCGTCCGCCAGCTCCTGGCCAGGGGCAACCGCGTCCACGCCACCGCGCGCGGCCCCTCCCCCGGCCTGGCCGCCCTCGCCGCCAACCCGGGCCCGGGCCGCCTGACCGTGCGGACGTGCGACGTCGCCTCGCCAGCCTCCGTCGCCGCCTGGTCCGACGAGCTGGCCCGTGATTTGGAGGCGGCGGCCGCGCCCGGGCTGTCCCTGGTCATCCACAACGCGGGCGTCGCCAACTGGGCCCCCCTGAAAAACGTGACGGCGGACGACATGGTCGACCTGTTCCGGGTCAACACGGTCGGGGCCGTCCTGACGACGCAGGCCCTGCTGCGTGTGGGGGCGGTGGGCGGCAAGGCGGGCGTCCCGTGCACGGCGGCCTTCATGACCTCGAAGATGGGAAGTTGCGCTGATTGCGGCAGCGGGGGCAGCCTGGCCTACCGCGCGTCGAAGGCCGCGCTGAACGTGGTCGTGAAGGCCCTGTCCATCGACCTGGCGGACCGCAAGGTGTGCGCGACCCTGCTCCACCCGGGCTGGGTCGTCTCCGACATGACGCGCAACGCGCCCACCTCGGCCTCCGAATCGGTGGCGGGCATGCTGGGCGTCCTGGAGGCGGGCGCGGCGGGCGAGCTGGACCTCGCGGGGGCGTGGTACGACTACAAGCGGGAGGTGGTGCCGTGGTAGTGAAGGAGAGAGGGAAGAGGTGTGTGTGTGGAAAAAGAAAGAAAAGGTTGCAGGAGGTCTCGTCGTCGCTGCCTTGCTTTTCGTTTCCATGCGCGCGCGCGCGCGCGCGCCTGCCAACCAGAGGGATAAAGGCGCCTTGCGTGTGTGTGTCCAATGTGTGTGCAACCCTGCGGGCGGCGTCTTTTGAACAACACAAACCGCACTGACCCACCCCCCCAAACTCTCTCTCTTTCCAGTCTTATATTTCTCTCAGTTCCGCGGCTTCTCCTTCTTCTCCCGGAACAGGGCCCACAGGGACACGCCCGCCACCTTGACCACCTTAAACCGGACGCCCGGAATGTCACCCACGGCGTGGCCGCGGCGGCCAAACCCGGAGATGAGGACCTCGTCCTGTGATTCATGGATGGATGGATGAGTGGGGGTGTGTGAGCAGGGGGGGGTGGTCGAGGTCCAGGTCGGGAAGAGGCCTTTTCCTCTTCTCTCCATCTCTCCATCTCTCCATCTTTCAACTCACGTTCTCCTCGATGAAGTTGAGGCAGCCGTCATTGGGGACAAAGGCAGCAATCTTCTTGCCGTTCTTGATCAGCTGGACGCGGGCGCACTTGCGGATGGCGGAGTTGGGCTGTTTGGCCTCGATACCACTGTGGCAGGTTGAGAGAGAGGGATTGGAGGGTGAGAGGGTGTGAGGGAGAGCGGGGCGCGCGTGTGTGAAACTTGCTCCACCACCCCGCCGCCCAGCCTCTCAAACAGGGGGAGGACTCACATCTTCTCCAGGACGATGCCCTTGGCGTGGGACGCGCCGGCGAACTGTGAAAGGAGAGAAACGGACAAACAGTGTAAGTGCCGATCGGCGAGAAAGGAGAGGGGTCGCCGTCCCCAGCGCGCCGCGCCGCTCAAATGTCAGCCCACCACCCTCATCGCGTGCATCATCGTATTTTGACCGACAACTGAGACGGCGGGGGAACAGCTAGACCAGGCCGCATCCCATTCGGGCCGTGCCCCCGCATTGTTGCGAGAAAAAAAGCCGCCACCGCCGGGCCCTGCTCTCTCCACACCATTTACGCACCGGCTTCTTGTACTCGGACCCCAGGTGCGACTTCTTGTAGTCCTTGTCCGCCCATAGCTGGGCGCGGCGGTGGGTGCGCAGCTTGCGGCCGGCGCCTAAGCCCCGGGTTTTACTGCAAAAGGAGAGGGAGGGAGAGAGAATTCGGGCGTGAGAGGGGGTGCAAGGAGAGGGGGTGGAATGCGGCCAGCGGTGGCGCGCGCACACGGTTGCGTGTGATCTCAGCCCACTGCGCAAGCGATACAGGGGCCGAGGCTGAGGTGCGGAGGCCCCTTGGCGGCCGAACCCCGCAAAGTCAAAAGCGAGTCGCCGTCGCCGGGCTTGCGATCTCTCGGCACACGCGCTTGCAGGCAGGAGAGAGAGCGGCGTCCGCTACAGCGGCTGTGGCTCATCCCCACTCGCGCCTTATCCGCCATCTGCCAAAGCTCCCTGAATTGAAATGAGGCGGCGGTGGCCGCCCAATAGTGGGGCTAGGCGCGGGCGAAAGGAGGCAGGCTCAGCCGCCGTCTATGGGCGGCCGATTGAGGGGGAGACCCCCCGGCTCGCGCGCGCCCTGGTCGCCGCCTTGGCGGGCTGCGCAGGGGGGATGCGCGGTGGTGTGACCCTCTGAGCCCTGCCCTGCTGCTGCCAAAAAAGAAAACGCACCCCATGGTGTAGAGGAAAGTCGCGGCGGACGGGGAGAGGAAAAGACAAGGGAAGGGAAGCAAAAGTGAGGAACTGCAGACGCGCCAAGCTTTTCACGGCAGACTGCACATAGGTGACCCGGCAAGCGCACTTCACCACGTCGTACACCACTCAAAAACCATGGCCACTCCCCCACCCCTCGACATCCGCGCCCGCCAGACCGGTGAGTGGCGAGAAAGGGAGCGAGCGAGCGAGGCGAGGCGCGACCATTGACGCATTCAACGCGCGCTCAAGCACTCCTCCATCCACACCCCCTTTTTTCAGATGCCATAATCCGCATGCTCCACCCGGCCTCCTGGACGGCCGGTTCAGCTGCTGGCGCCGACGGTGGGCGGGGCGGTGGGGACGAAGCCGCGCCGTACAAGGTAAGTGAGAGAGGGCGGAGAGCGGAAAAAGAAAAAACGAGCGCGCCACTGCTCGAGAGGACCGGACCGCGCCCGTGTTCCCGCCTGCTCCTCCCTGAGACACGGTCCCAGGGTGAGTGAGTCTAGGCTCTGTGGCCTGGCGTGATTGGAGTGACAGAGCGAGCGCCCCTCCGTGAATGGAGCCTCCAATCTTCACAACTCTCTCCC
>Ga0315273_10005087_pt1 | contig 16217 bp, 15 predicted proteins | sample YL17G02_0_MG_FD_205753 | JGI IMG/M metagenome (GOLD analysis project Ga0315273, IMG submission 205753) | Sediment microbial communities from Yellowstone Lake, YNP, Wyoming, USA - YL17G02_0 | ecosystem: Environmental > Aquatic > Freshwater > Lake > Sediment | place: USA: Wyoming | collected... | reverse complement strand
CCCGCAGGTCCTTCACGTTGTCCTTCTTCTTGATCAGCGGGCCGCCCGCGACGAACGTCGCGTGCATGTTGACGTTGTGCGCGAGGTCGACCAGGTTCGGCAGGAAGCCGTGCTGGCCGAAGAACTGCGAGAAGGCGATCCGCGTGCCCGGTGTCGCGGCGTCGGCCTGGTAGGGCGGCCTCAGGACGACGACGACATCGCCGCTCCGGTTCGGGTGCAGCGAGTCCGAGCCGTCGACGTTCCGCAGCTCCTCCTTCAGCATGATCCGCTCGACGACCTTCGCACCCGGGTGGGCGGGGTCGGTGAGGTTCTGGAACGCGGTGACGACGGCTGTGCGCACCTGGGCGTACGTCGTGCCAACCGGAAGCGTCGTGTTGACGTACACCTGGATCGTCCCGCCGGCCCAGCACGCCTTTGCGAGGTTGACCGCAACGGCCGGAAGGGTTGCCGTGGCGGCGCGACAGTTGGACGGCTGTTCGGGCGTCTGCAACCCGGCGTCGGCGAGCACCTTGCCGGCGTTGACCGCGTACCACTGCGGCGCGAAGCCGTGATCGGAGGCCGCGAACGTCGTCGGGTCGCCGCCCATCAGCCGGCGCGCCTGCGCGAGCGCCTCGTCGGCCCCGCTGTACGCGCTGCGGACGTAGCCCTCGCGGATCGCAAGACGGTTGTCCTTCGTCCCGTTGCCGTCGAGGTCGTCGTAGTACGGGTTCGCATTCCCGTCCATGTCAGTGGGCGTGTAGAGCCCCATGAACTGGTGCGAGAACTCGTCGGTGACCGGGAAGCCGACCATCGCAAGGTCGGTGTTCGGCTGGAGCGTGCCGAGGATGAACTGGAGGGTCGCGTCGGCATACTCCTTGTGGAGGTCGCGGCCCTGCTCGACGTACGTCTGCTCGTCGATGATCCGCGCCTCGAGTGGCGCGAAGTCGGCCGCGATGTAGGTCGGCATCGTGTCGGCCAGGTAGTTCTCGAGGTTTCCGCCGGGCAGCGCAGTGCAGGCGGCCGTGGTGCAGGTCGCGATCACGCGCTCGACGGACGTGAAGTAGAGCTTGAAGGACGAGAGGTTGGGCATCAGCGTGATCAGCTTCGCGTAGAAGCCTGCGGTCTGCCCGGCGCGCGCGCCGATCAGGCCGTCGGTGCCCCTCAGCTTGATCTCCTTCCAGTCGCCGGCCTTGAGCGTCCCGGCGGCCTGGCTTCCGTCCTTGGCGGCGCCGCTCCGGACGAGCAGCACGCGGTCGTAGGCGGCCGTGCCGTTCACGAGGCTGTCGTAGACATAGACGTCGTAGAGGCGCGTCGGATTCTGAGCCGCGAAGCTCGTCGCAACCGTCAGCACCGTCTGCTTCGCCGGAGCCGCCGGGTCGCCGGCAGGCACGTTCGTCCACCCGCTCGCGGACGCGAACGACGCCACCTGATAGGAGATACCGAACGCGGCCGCGCCATTCTGCTCATCAGGGACGAGCGGCGCTGCGAGGACGCCTCGCGTGGAGAAGAAGTTCGTGAAGTCGACGGTCGGCCCGGCGATCTTCGCCGCCGCCCCGCCGACCCAGTCGATCTGGGCGACTTTCTTGCCCGCACGCTCAGCCGCGCCCGCGATCGTGTCAGCCTGCAGCACGTCTGCGGCCGAGAACGAGGTGCGGTTGTTGAACGCGTCGCCGGACCGGAAGTACGTGTTGTTGGTCGAGCCGTGCTCGGACGGATACGTACCGGTGGCCATCGTGTACCAGCCGACACCGGTGTTCGGCGGGAAGGCCTGGACCATGCCGTTGTCGCCGGTCGTGCCGTCCTTCATCAGCTTCTTGTAAGTCGGCATCGAGCCGTCTTTCGCGTACTTCTCCATCAGATCGGGGCGCATCCCGTCGGACGCGAACAGCACGACCCTGTCAACGGGCCGCTGCGGGCCCCCCTTGGCACCGGCTGCGCCGGCTCCGAGCGCCACAACGACGCCAATTGTCAAAGCGCCGAGCACGATCAGTGCGACGCGTCGCGAAAGACCTCTCATGATGTCCTCCTCCTAGATTCCCCTTTCCAACACGTGAAACTACTCCACCCGGGCGGCGGAATCAACGACCAGGCGGTGAGCGCCTGGAGCCGGGATGGAATGTTGGCCGAGATGCAGTCGCGCAGGGCGAAGCACATCGCGCTACGGTGCCGCGATGGACATCGATGAACGCCTCCAGGACTACGCCGAGCAGGTCTCGTCGCCCCACGATCCGCTGCTCGCAGCGCTCTCGGAGGAGACGCACCGTACGCTCGGGTCGGGGAACATGCTCACCGGCCCCGTCGCGGGGCGTCTGCTCGAGCTGCTGGTCTGGGCTGCTCGACCGACCCGCGTGCTCGAGATCGGGACCTTCAGCGGCCACGCGACCCTCTCGATGGCCGCAGGGCTCCCGAGCGACGGGCACATCGACACGTGCGAGCTCGACCCCGAGCGCGCCGCCGTGGCACAGGCGCATATCGACGGGAGCCCCTGGGCCGACCAGATCACGGTGCACGTCGGCTCCGCCGGAAGGACGATCGCCGGGCTCGCGGGCTCGTTCGATTTCGTCTTCATGGACGCCGAGAAGGAGGGGTATATCGGCTACTACGAGGCGGTCCTGCCACGGCTCTCGCCGCGTGGCCTGATCGTCGCCGACAACACGCTCCACGGCGGGCGCGTCTTCGCCGCGGGCGATCCGATCGCCGCCTTCAATGCCCACGTCGCAGCCGACTCCCGGAGCTCTCAGGTCCTGCTCACGGTGCGGGACGGCATGACCCTGATCCGTCGCGCGTAGAGGGGACGGCGCCCGGGGCACTCCCTCGGACGAGGGAGCCCGGACCGGTCTGGCGATGCCGATCTCGTTCCTACGATGCGGCTTCGTCACCTCGCCCTTGTGGCTTCGTTGGCCACCCTCTGCATCCCCGCAGGCGCGAACGCGTCGACACTGATCGATCGCAACGCGAGGGGCGTGACGCTGAGGGTCAACAGCTCCGGTCAGGCGCTCCTCTCGTACACCGCACGGGGCAAGCACTGGAACGTGCTCGCCTGGAACGCTGTCAACGCGATCCCACCGACCCTCGGCAAACGACAGATCAACTTCAAGCTCGACTACTCGGGCGGCTGGGGAACCTACAAGAGAGACGTCTGGAAGAAGTTCGGGAACACCTGCGGGACGTACTCGGGGCAGCCACTCCCCTGGCGGGTGACGAGCTGCACGGCGAAGGACGGCAGCCACTGGGCGCTGCAGTCGTGGCAGCGAATGCTGCCGAACTACGGGCTCGACCCGACGCCCCGGCAGGCCGTCTGGGAGCTCCGGCTCTCACACTGGACGGGCGACCTGCCGGCGCTGACCGTCAACACAAACTGGGCGTACCGCAAGTTCGACCACCTCTTTGGAACATTCCTCTACAACGGCATCCCCGTCCACGGCTTTCAGTCGACGTCCGTCGGCAATCCGCTCGACTCGTTCGGCCGCAACCTGTACGTCGACACGTTCAACTCGGCGTACGGCCTCGGCTGGAAGCGGGAGAACAGCTTCCTCATGCACAAGGGAACCGGCACGTTCTGTTACGGCTTCTACCCCCACGGCAGCCGGCCCGCAGGGCACGGCGAGCGCTATCGCGCCACGATCATCGGGCCCGGCGTCACCCCCGACGTGATGTGGCAGGGATCGTCGCCCGGCGCCTACGACGAATCACTCGACCGGCAACTCGCAGAAGTCCAGCGCGAGACGTACGCCTCGGACGGTCTCTGCAAGCCGGTCTGAGCCCGCCGGGAGCCGACCAGACCATAGGATCGGCCGCATGATCGCGGCGATCGTATTCGACATGGACGGCGTCATCGTCGACACCGAGCAGGTGTGGGACGAGGTGCGCGAGGGGCTGGTGGCCGACTGGAGCGGCCGCTACTCGGCCGAGGCGCAGCGGGCGATGATGGGCATGAGCTCGGGCGAGTGGTCGCTCTACATGCACGACGAGCTCGGCCTCGCGGAGAGCCCGACAGAGATCAACGAGGAGGTCGTGCGCCGCCTGCTCGCTCGCTACCGGGACGACCTGCCGCTGGTCGACGGAGCCGTCGCCGCCGTCCGCGAGCTTGCGGGATCATTCCCACTCGCAGTCGCCTCGTCCTCGAACCGACCCCTGATCGACGTCGTGCTTGCCACCGCAGGTATCGCCGCCTGCTTCGCCGCGACCGTCTCGTCAGAGGAAGTCGCGCGAGGCAAGCCGAGCCCCGACGTCTACCTCGAAGCGGCACACCGCCTCGGAGTTGCACCCGGGCTCTGCGCCGCCGTCGAGGATTCGGCGAACGGGATCCGCGCGGCGACCGAGGCCGGGATGCACGTGATCGCCTACCCGAACCGGCACTACCCCCCGGACGCGGAGGCGCTCGCGCTCGCGCACACCGTCATCGACTCACTCGCGGAGTTGGGGGAAGCGGTCGGTGCGCCGCGGGAGCAAGGTTGAAGCCCGCCGCGGTGGCGTAGGCCACCGGATCACCGCCTGATCTCGACCGGCGTTCCCTCCTCCACGACGCGGAGCAGCTTTCGGATATCGACATTGCGAACCCGAAGACACCCGTGCGAGACGGCGAAACCGATCATGCCGGGGGCATTCGTGCCGTGGATCGCGATCGGACCACCCTGGGGCCAGTTCAGGAGCACCGGGGAGAACGCCGAGATGCCGACCGCTCCCGGCCCGTAGTCGCCCAGCGGATTCGAAGCGAGAAGGCGCTGGTTCACGTAAAACCGCCCGGTCGGCGTCGGCGTCGAAGGCGCACCGATCGCGGCGCTCATCACGAGCTCCGGCCTCCCGTCACGGAACAGGGTGATCCGGCGCTGCGACAGATCGACCGCGATTCGGGTGTGTACCGTGCGCAACCGAACGTCGCGGGCACGCACCCAGCCGGTAGCGCCGTTTGGCCGGATCGGGAGTTGTACCTTGAAGTGGGTGGCCCGACACCAGCGGTCAAAACGCCCAGCGAGGACACCGAAGACCGTTGGCACCCCATTTGCATTCCTCACCTCGAACCGTCTGCTCGAGCGTGCCGCGGGCACGCGACGGGCATTGACCGGCCTGATCGCGACGACCGCATAGGACAGCCGATCGGTCCGCATGGCGTGAATCGAGCCCGGGATGCAGCCGGCGAGCGCGACGTAGTCGCCGGCCCCCGCCGGCCCTGCGGCAAGCGCGGACGCAGACGCGCCGATTGCTGCCAGGGCGGCGACGGCACGGCAGCCCGGATGCAGAAGCCGGGACACGCGCCGCGTACTCGGTTCCCTGGATCGCCACACGAGGCCGTTCGCCTCCTACCGGACGCCCAGCACGCTGACCCAGAGCGACACGTCACGGTATTCACCAAAGCGCTCTGACGACAGCAGGGCGAGCCCCTGCTCGCGCCATTCCGGTTCGAAGAGGTTCTCCCTGTGCGCAGCGCTGTTGAGCCATGCGTCGACGGCAACCCTCGGAGCGCCCCAGCGACCACCGGCGACGTAGAGGTTCTCGCCGACGAACCCCACATAGCCGGTCGATCTGACCGCGGATCTCCAGTCTCCTCCACACGGGTTGTGCGCGAAGCTCACACAGCGGAAGATCTCCTCCGCCTTCTTGACCGACGCTCCGTTGAGCACCGGACGGACGGCGAGCTCGTGAAGGCCGCGGCGCTTGCGGGCGAAGTTGATCAGACAGGCCAGGGTCGCAACCCGGCGAGCGACCGGAAGGTCCGTTCTCTCCCCACCCGGACACGTGCGCTCGCTCGCGAGATACCCCTTCCAGCGGTCATTCTTCGCGTAGAGCGAAGCCGTGCTAAGCGCAAGCGCTCGCTCGTTCTGATCCAGCGACGACCGCACGAGGCGGATCGATGCGCCCTGCTCAGCCGTCACGGAACCGACTCCGGAAGTCGCGGTCACGAGGCTCGCCGCCGTTACCGCGATGCCCAGGACCCCCGGACGAAACCGGGAACAACTCGAATCCCCTGATCGCAGCCGACGCGACGTGCGCCTCCCCAGACCCATCCGCGGAGGGTAACAGGGTCCCGAGCACGTTACTAGCGGCGTCCGCCGGTTGGGGAACGAGCCCTCCAGACGCAAGAAAGTCCTGTAAGGTGCCCGTTTTCAGGTTCACGACGACCCGATCCATGATGAACGCCTCCGCTGCATTCGAACGGTCGCCCACCAGGCCCCTCATCGCGTGGTCTCTCGTGACCGCGATTGCGCTGGGAGCCGCGGCTGCCGTCAACCCCCTACTTGCGGTATCCGCGTTCGTCGCAGTCGTCGTCCTGATCGCTTGCTACCTCAGGCCGCAGTTCATGGTCGTCATCCTCACGGCCTCGGTATTCCTCGAGGTGATCTCGTTCGGCGGGGTCACGATCAGCCGGCTCATCGCGCCCCTCGCGCTCCTCGTCGTGATCTACGGCCTCTCGACCGGAACAGCACATCTGAAGCTCGGCCCCCCGCTCTTCTGGGTCTCGCTGTACGCGTTGTGGGCCGGAGCCAGCATCCTGTGGACGACCGACGATGCCGGGACAATCACGCTCCTGGCGTCGCTCGGGATCGCCGTTGTCTACATGGTCGCGTTCGCCTGCCTTGTCGAATCCACCGAGACGCTCGTTCGCGTCGTCATCGCGTTCGTCGTCGCCGCGGTCTGTGTGGGGTTGTTCGCGATCGCTTCGTTCGTCGGGTTGGTCGGCGCGGCAACGCTCGAGCAGGGCCGCACGTCCGGCGCTGTCGGCGACGCGAACTTCTTCGCCGCCTACCAACTCATCGCTCTGCCTCTCGCCCTTGCGCTCGCGAACAGCGTCCAGCGACGGGCCGCCAGCGTGGCGCTCTACGGCGCCAGCGGCATCATCATCGGCTCGATCGTCACGACGATCTCGCGCGGGGGGATCATCGCCCTCGTGGCCGTCGTGCTGGCCGTGTTCATCGTTCCGTCGAAGACGCTCTTCCGCTCCGGCGCCCAGAAAGCTGCTGCGCTGGCCGTGGTCTTCCTGACCGGCTCGCTGCTCTTCTACACGCTCTCCGGGACGTTCGCCCCCCGGATCCAGGAGATGCTCAGCGGTGGCGGGGGAGGCTCCGGGCGGGAGGCTCTCTGGAGCGGCGCACGCACGTCGATCGGCGAACGGCCGTGGCTCGGGCTCGGATACGGCGCCTTTGCGAGCAACGCGAACGAGCTGATTCTTCGCACCCCGAACGTCATCCTCACGGGGTACGACCTCCGCCCCCACGGCGAGGAGGTGCACAGCGCGTACATCGGCACCGCAGCCGAGCTGGGGTTGCCTGGCCTGTTCCTCCTCGTTGCCGTGCTCATCTCGACCGGCCGCTACCTGCGGCGGATTGCGCGCGACGCGAGAGCCTCCGGCGCCGAGATGGTCGCGCGCCTGGCCTCTGCCCTGGTGATCAGCCTGCTCGGCTGGGCCACTGCGTCGCTGTTCCTCTCGTCGGAGACGTCGAGACCCGTGTGGATCGTCGTCGGCATCGCGCTTGCACTCGGGAAGCTGCTCGATGCGGAACGCGCAAAAGGCGAGGCCGGATGACACGCCGCAGCCGCCGGATCGGAGCGATCCTGGCAACTGGTGTCGCACTCGTCGTCGTGTCGACGTCATTGCCGGGCAACGGGAACAAGACGCACCCGGGCAAGCCGGGGAAAACGGCCAAGCCGTCAGCGGTCGCCTACTGCAAGCCGAGCCCGGCGCGCGCGATCGCGAGCCTCTCCCCCACCGCTCTCATCAACGTCGTCCCGTACTCTCCCCAGAGTCCCTTCTCGACGCCGATCCCGGCAAAGGCCCGCGTCGCCGCCGGCTTGGACGGGGCGGTGAAAGCTCTTGCCGACGTCGGCAAGAGCCTCGGGACTAGCCTGGCGATCCGCCGCTGGACAGTGCCGGTGTTCATCGCAGGGCCGACGACGCCGATTCGGAACGTCACCCTCACGGCCGACTGGGCTCCCAGACGCATGCTGGCCGCACCGATCCCGGCCTGGGCAATCCCCGACCCGGGCGAAGACGGCCATATGGTGGTCATCGATCGAGCCCGCGGATGTGAGTACGACTTCTTCCAGGCCAGACGCGGTTCAGACAACACCTGGTCCGCCAACTGGGCGACACGGCTTCCGATTGCCGGCTCCGGGATCGTGTCTGGCCCCTCCGCGCGCGCCTCCGGGTTCGGACTGCTCGGCGGCCTCGTGCTCCCCGAGGAGCTCAACAAGGGCGCTATCCGACACGCACTCGTGTTCAGCTACCCCTATACCCGGTCGCACGTCAAGGTGCGCCCCGCCACCGAGTCTGCCTCAGGGTCGGACCGCTCCGATGCGCTGCCGATGGGGACGCGTCTCCGCCTCGACCCGTCGCTCGACCTGAGCACCCTGCAGCTGTCTTCGGCCGAGCGCGCCGTCGCCCAGGCGCTGCAGGTCTACGGCATGTACCTCGGTGATACGGGGCCGAACATCACGCTCTACGCCGTAGGCGCCCAGAGCTTCAACAAGAACCCGTACCCGGAGTTTCCGGCCCCGGCGCCGTACGTCCCACTCGACGGGATCCCTCTCGATCGGCTGCAGGTGATCGAGCCACCGCGCTAGCCGGCCCGCCGGGAGCCCAGGCTGGAGGCGACGCGGGTCGCGACATGAACGTCGACGTTACTGCGGCGTATCTTCGTCCGCAGCGCTCGCAGGGCCCGCGCGCCGGGACGGCCGAACGGGAGCGTGAGGAGGAGCGTCACAAAGCGCGGGTCTACAGCGACCGTCGGCCGGGCGCGCACGGCCGCTCGCACGTTCATCAGACTGACGCGTACATCACCCTGCTCTGCCGCGTCCAGAGCATTCGTGAGCGACCATCCGGCCAGAATCCGGCGGGAGTCCCGCTCGGACAGAACGAACCCGGGGACGTCGGTGGCACCGCGCTGCGCCCGGTCCAGGAACAGTGCGAACTCGTGCTGGCGGTCGGCGACGGACCTCGTCGATTGCCGGTCGTGCACGCGCCACGCCGCATCGGTACCCGCGAGGACGCCGACAGGCGCCGCCACCGCGAGACGGAACCACAGCTCGAAGTCGTAGATTCGAGCGAACGCAAGGTCGAACGAACCTCCGACGGAATCGTACGCGCCCCGGCGCACGACCACCGCCGGCGACGGGACGAAGTTCCCGTTGACCAGAATGGGCACGATCTCGGCCGGCGTGTAGACGCCCTCGGGCAGGGTCTCAGGCATCTGCTCCAGCTCGGCCCCGTCGGCGCCGATGACACGCACGCGCGAGAAGACGAATCCGCACTCCGGGTGGGCGTCGAGCAACGCAACCCGCCGCTCGAGGAACGTGTCGTCCCAAAGGTCGTCGTCGTGCAGCAGCGCGAAGTACGGTGCCTGTCCCGCCGCGACGATGCGTGTCATGTGCCTGGCAGCACCCAGATGCTCACCGGCGGCGGCGAGGCTCACGCGCGGGTCTTCGAGATATGGGGCGACTGCGAGACGCACCGCCTCGGTTGCGGGCCCATCCTCGGAGATGAGGAGCCTGAAGTGACCCATCGTCTGGGCGAGGACCGATTCGATTGCCCCGGCCAGGTAGTCGGCGCGCTTGTAGACGGGGATTCCGACATCGACGACCGGGCTCGCGTCCATCTAGCGCCTGACCGCTTCCACGATGAACCGGCTCGCTTCTGCGTCCGAGACAGCCACATCGGCGTGGAGGCGCAACCGGCGGCGCCGGAGTGAAACGGTCGCGATCTCCCGAAACCCGACCTTCTCGACGGCTCGCCGTGAAGGCACGTTCTCGACACCGACCTTCGTGGTCAAGGCCGTGATGCCGTCGGCCTGGAGTGCGTCCGCGATCGCACACCAGGCAGCCGGGGCAAGACCGCGCCCGCGGTAGTTCTCCTGAGTTATCGAGTACTCGAGGCAGAGCATGCGGTCCGGCAGCTTCAACCGTCCTCCCCGGGCCGCGCCGGTCGGCACGTGCGAGAGGATCCAACAGGCAAACGCGACGCGGTCGTCGTCGAGGATGAGCCACGGCACGCCCCCTTCCGCGACCCGTGACCGCGCGTCCGACAGACCGCCCGGGCCGAGTTGATCGAAAGGAGCCAGATCGGCAGGGCTTTCGAGGCGGAAGCCTTCGGCCAGCGACACCACCGGACGTTCGCCGGCGAGCTCCAACGTGTACCAGACGTGCACGTCGTGCGGACGAAGCACCTCGTTCATCGCGGCGAGAGCGAGTTGCGTGACGCCGCTGAGCCCGTGGTCGTGAATGCTCCGCCGTACGCGTCGGATACCCGGATCGAGTGTCACTGCGGCCGCTCCGAGGCGACGCGGCGCCGTAGCGCCGATCCGAGTCGGCTCCCGTGAGAGACGACGTCACGCGCGAGGGCGCGCCCGTGACCGTGGACGATCCGACCCATCGCTCCGGACGCGACGTTGACCTCCAGCAGATCCGTCCCGCCCGACGACCAGGCGGTCTTGTAGGGCTCTTCGCCACCGAGGAAGTCGTATCGGCTCAACCCCTCGTCGAACGTTCGCTCGATCATGAGGGCGTGGAGCACCTTCCCCGGCGAGCACGATCGCAGCCCCGGGTCGTACCCACCTTTGAGGAAGTGATAGGTGTTGTTTGCCACGATCCCGTACTGAAACGCGACCGCCCTCTCGCCGACTCGCAGGAACGCGAGCGACAGCCAGCCGCGCGGCGCAGCCCAAGAAGCGATGTTCGAGTAGAACCGCCTGGTGCTCTCGGAGGACGCGATCGCGGTGCCGGCATCCTCCTTCCATCCTGATCCCTCGAGACGAAGGCCTTCGTCGAGCAGGCTCCCGAGTGCCGTCGTGCCGTCGCTGACATCGAGGCGCACCGGCCCGAGTTCCTCGATCCGTCGCAGGCGACGCCGAACATCGCTGCGCAGGTTCGCGCTCCGTCCTGCCAAGTATGCGTCCCACGGCCCCTCCACGGCGACATGCGGAGAGCGTTGCAGCACGCGCCTTGACACGTGGTGGCCCATGGGCGAGAAAAGAGTGTCCATCATTGGATCCCCGTCGGGGACGAAGGAAAGGCGAACGCGACGCCCGTAGGCAGCGAGCAGCCCACCGACTGCGACCTGCGTCGCGCCAGCGTCAGCGGCCACGGCTGTAAAGGCAGGCGTGTGCCAGTTCGTCGGAGAGAAGGCGCTGCGCCCCCGGATGTCGACCGGCAGCACCGCCACGAGATCGTTCTCCCGCCAGACGCTCACGATGCGGAGGCGCTCTGGTCTGGAATACGCCTCCGACCATGCGAGCAACCAGCCCGGATGTGCGAAAGGACTTGCACCTGTGCGACCGGCGAGATCGTCCCACGCGGACGCGAGCTCGTCGACCTCATCCACGATGCGAACCTCGGTGCCGGCCGGCAACCTCGGACGGAGCGCCGACGCCACTCCTATCCCGATGTTCGATGCCGCGCCCACTAGATCTTGTCGAAGAAGAATCCCGAAGCGCACCGCGCGGTATTCGTGCACGCGGCGAGGATCACGACCTTGGGCAGGCGACCTGCGCCGTTCGGCCACGTCAGCTCGACTTTCAGAGACGACGTGTTGTTCTTGTAGTTGGACTCCTTCAACAATCGCCCCTCGTTCACACGATGCACCAGGTAGTACGTGCCCGCCGGAAGACCGGTCACGTCGATGTATTGCGCATCCCGCCACGCAGAATAGATATCGCCCCAACCGACCGAGATACCTTCCATCACCGACTCGGCGCCAGGGTCATGCCCGGCGCAATCGAGCTCGTAGACGGCCTTGGGCGGAACGGGGCCCTCGGCCTTCGATGCAGATCGGTAGCGATCACCGAGGCAATAACCTGTCTTCGCATCCGGCCGCATCAGCTTGAAGTCGCTTGCTCTCCGCCACTCGTACGTCATGAAGGAGAGAAGGTGCCAGTGCGCGTGCGAGGGATCGATGTTGTAGCGCAGGGAACCGACACGCGGGATCTCTCTCGTCGATCCGTCGGACATCGTGATGACCTGTGTCGCAGTCATCGTGGCCGGCCCCGCGAGGACATCGCGCGCGCCGGTGATCACCCCCGGTCCGGCGCCGCTGTTGCCAACAGCCGAGATGAACGAGACGCGGAAGCGGGTCTTGCCCTTCACGACGGCCCGCTGGGTCAGGAGCCCCTGTGGGGTGATCACGTCGAAATCGGGCAGCAGCGGGGTCGCACCGCCCGCACGTGAGTCCGGGGCGGACAACGGCCCGAAGAGGCTGGGGGCGCCGAGCAACGTCAGTACCACCACGGAGAAGAACAAGAGGACGGGCGCGATGCGTTTCAGGATGACCGTTCCCTTCGTGGTGACCGAACGCGCTTCGCGCCGGTGCGCGCAGTCCTAGCGTACCTTCGGACACCCAGCCCGACCGCAGCTACTGCGGCGCCGTTCCGCCCGTTTCCAGCGACGAGCGACACGAGCCCCTCGTCGTCCGTCGCATACCGGTACTTGTACGACTCGTCGCCCTGCAGCATGCGGTACTCCGACATGCCGTCTTCCGCGGCAGCACGGATCGTGTGCGCGAGCAGAACACCGGAAACGGAATGCCGCGCAAATGCCGGATCCCAACCCGCTTGGTAGTAGGACTCGATGCCGGCAAAGCGGAAGCCGTGCCAGACCGCGACGGGAACGCCGTCGAGCTCCAGGAACCAGAGGCGCAACCAACCCCGCTCGAGAGCGACACGGGCGAATGCACGATGGAACGGTGCATCCTTTCCCGCGAAGTCGGACGCCCGGCCACCCCAGCGCACGCGATGGAGCTCGAAGAGCGTCTCCAGATCCCGCTCGAGACGGGCGGCGTCGTCCGCCAGCCGGAACGTCACCTCGAAAGTACGGTGGAGATTCCGCTCGCGCCGCCGCACCTGCTGACGTGCGTTCGAGCTCATGCCGGCCAGGATGTCGTCCCAGCCCTGGCCCTCGATAGCGATGACCGGCGACCCGGTCGGCCGGGCCTCCTCGATGTCGAACGCACGATCCCAGGCGACGCCGCCGTGGAGCATGTCGCCGATGAACACATCCCAGCCAACCATGTCGAGCGCGAGTCGCATCAGGACCGCAGCCGACGTCGTCTGCCCGCTCGCACGGATAGGACCGAGCAGATCGCCGGGACCATGGCCGATCAACCGCACGACGCGAACGGGATGCCGTCGCCACGCGTACAAGGGGACGAGAGCAACGAGGCTTGCCTGGGTGTCGCGCACCGCGACGGGCAGGGGCATCTCGCCGGACGGCCCCAGATGGCGCCACCACGTCTCGGCCCAGGCAGGTGTTGCGAAGATCGAGCCCGTGTCGAACGCAAGCCGCTCCCACGCCTGGCGGAGGTGCGGGACCACGGCACCCGAAGCGGCTGTCAGGGTCTCGCCTGCCAAGGTCTCCGGCACCTCAATCCGTCCCAACGGGTGGCTCGGTCGCCGCGGTCCTCGGGATGAGTCGCCGGAGTCTCGACACCGTATTCCATGCCGGCGATTGCCGGATCCACATCGTCGCCTGTGACGTCTTGAGACGAAACGTCATCGACCCGTCGTCCCGGTAGATGCCAATCCGCGGCCACGCGAGCGTCGCGGACGGGGTGAACTTGTCCGGCAGCGTGCAACCGAACCGGTAGCCTGCCTCGCCCGCCGCCGCGACGACACGTTCGTCGTAGTCGCCGTACGGATACGCGATCGACGCGCACGTGCGGCCGAGTTGCCGCTCGCACTCGAGCCTGGAGTCACTGAGCTCCGCCGCAAGCTCGGCGTCTCCGAGCTGGGTCAGGCGCGGATGCGAACACGTATGAGATCCGATCTCCCATCCGTGATCCGCCAGGGTGCGAACGCCCGCCCAGTCGAGCACCCTCAACTCTTCGCGGTGCTCGGTGTCGGACCACGCATCGGGACCCGGCCAGAGCGCAAGACCAGCAGGTCCGACGAGCCCGGTCGGGACGAACATCGTTGCCGGTACCCCCAGGCGATCGAGGACCGGGAGCCCGTGATCGAGCACCGACTGAAACCCGTCGTCGAACGTCACGACGAAGACACCTGAGGCCGCTCCCGAGAGAGCGTCACCGAACGTGGCCGCCGTGTAACCACGATCGAGCAGCGTTCTCACCTGATTCTCGAGCTCCGTAGCCCGGACCGCCAGGCTCGAGGGCCAGCCGTTCGAGACCGCGTGATAGCAGAGGACGAGAACGTTATGCATGATGGTCTTGAACGGTCACCGGCAGATGTGCTCCGGGCTCACGGGGCGACAGCGCTCCCCGGAGCATTCCCAGTCCGTACCCGAGGTGAAACGCCGGGAACGCAGCCAGCACGCGCGGCAGGAGCCGCAGGGGCTCTCGACGTCGGCGCAGACTCTCGATTCCCGCCACGAGAGCCGCGCCCAGGTAGACGACCAGCTCGCCGGCGAGGAGCAGAAGGGCGGGCCGCCATACGACCGCGAGCAGACCGAGCGCGGGCAACGACAACGCAAACGAAGGAGGCACCAGGCTGCGTACGCCGAACACAGCGCCGTGACGCCGCATCACGGCCGGCTTCCAAAGCCCATAGCGGTAATACTGCCGAAAGACTCCGAGCGCCGTGTCACGCGGCGTGTACCAGACGCGGATCCTCGGATCCAGGATCACCCGCCCGCCGGCAGCGCGTAACCGCGCGTTGAGCTCGTCGTCCTCGTTCGACCCGAGCGCCTCGTCAAACCCACCGATCCTGCGGAACACGTCAGCGCGGAAGGCTCCGCAGTAGACGGTGTCGTGCTCGATGGGGCCTTCCGGTTGGTGGGTCGACCAGCCGATGCCTCCGAACGGCGAATCCATGGCGGCGGCCACCGCGCGCTCACCGGGCGAACCGCCCTCCACGAGAGTCGGGCCGCCGACGTTGTCGGCCCCCGTCTCTGCCGAGGCCCGCACGCAGGCCGACACGTAGTCGGGCTCGGGTCGGGCGTGACAGTCGAGTCTCACGAGGAGCTCTCCCGTCGCGCGCCGGATACACGCATTCAAGCCCGTCGCCGTCCGCTCTTGCGGATTGTCGACGACAATCGTGTTCAGACCGAGACGTCGCGACTCCTGTTCGACGATCTCCACCGAGCCGTCCGTCGAACGACCGTCGGCGATGACGATCTCGAACGGCTGTCCAAAGTCCTGTGCCGCAACGCTACGAAGAAGAGACCCGATCAATCGGGCCTCATTCCGCATTGGGATGATCAGCGAGATGGTCGGGGGCATGGGTCGGGTATCGGCAGGTTGGACGGAACGCCGTGCTCACATCGGTCGCGCGGCAACGGCTTCAGTCAGACCCTAGTCATTTCCCACAAGATTGCCAGAGTGCAGGCACACGTTGGGCCCGGCCTCTGGAGGCCGGGCCCAAGCGTGACAGTGGTCGGCTCAGCCTTTGAGCCGCAGGTCGCTCATCGTGGCAACGTGCAGCGAGCGCACGAGCGGCACGAGGTTCGACAACTGCGGGTAGCCGCTGTAACCGAGTGCTGCCCACTGGTCGGGCTGGCCGTAGGCCGTCCAGGTCTCGGGCGCCTCCGCGAGGAAGCTCAGGTCACCGCCGCCCGTCTTATCGACGACGATGGCTCCGTATTCCTGCAACGCTTTGGCGACGACGCGCTCCAACGCCGAGAGGCCGGACAGGTTCGCGGTCGGGTCGAGCACGAGCCGCGCGCCCTCGGGGATGTACTGGCTACCGACCATGATGCCGTCCGTGTCGGTAGACGGGTAGACGGAGGCCTTGCGCACGGCCGCGCCTGGGAGCACCACTGCCAGCGCGTGCGTGATGCGCCCGGCCCGTACCTCGTCAGGTGTCACGAGCCCGGCAGGCAGGGTGAAGCTGGAGCCTCGGCAGGCCGCGGTGTCGTAGCCGTATGCGCCGGCCGGAGCGCGGCCGGCCGCGCCGGCAGTCCAGTTGCCGTCCACTCCACGCACCGCTTTCCACATCTCGACCAGCGAGCCGTCGGGCTGGACGATTGTCACGTGCCCGTCGGTGCCCTGAGCGGGCTTGGCCGCCGCCGGGCTGCGGAAGGTGCTACCGGTGGGGAGATTGCCCCAGCCATTGGTGTTCGTGACCTTGACGACGGGGTCGGTCGAGGAGGCGTAAGCCATGGCCACGCCGTAGGCGCCGATCGCGACGTTGGAGCTCGTGACCGCTCCCGCAAGTGTGCCGATCAAGGTCGAGGAGGTCGGATCGACGCCAGCCGGTGCAAGCTCGGCGAACGGTCCAGGCGCGAAGATCGAAGCGGGTGCAGGCGCGGGAGCGGGCGCAGGCGCGGGAGCGGGAGCGGGAGCGGGCTCAGGGGCGGGTGCA
>Ga0315273_10005086_pt1 | contig 16218 bp, 17 predicted proteins | sample YL17G02_0_MG_FD_205753 | JGI IMG/M metagenome (GOLD analysis project Ga0315273, IMG submission 205753) | Sediment microbial communities from Yellowstone Lake, YNP, Wyoming, USA - YL17G02_0 | ecosystem: Environmental > Aquatic > Freshwater > Lake > Sediment | place: USA: Wyoming | collected... | reverse complement strand
ATCTGGTCGAGGATGTCGTAGATCTCCTCGCGATCGATCCGCACCTGGTCGGTCAGCGGCACCGTACGCGCGTTGTGCACGACATCGTCGAGCTTGTCGATGAGCACGAGAACGTCCATCGGGCCGAAGTTTACTCGGACGGGCTGACGGGCGCGCCGGGACGGCCCTCGGGAAACAGGTCGCGGAAGCGACTCGCCACCGTCGGCGGCACGAGCTCGTCGACGTTGCCGCCGAACGATGCGATCTCCTTGACGCCGCTCGACGACACGAAGCTGTACTGCGGGCTGGCCATGACGTAGAGAGTCTCGATGTCGGGCGCGAGCGTTCTGTTGAGGTGGTTCATCTGGAACTCCCATTCGAAGTCGGAGATCACGCGAAGTCCCTTGACCATGGTCTTGGCGCCGAAACGGCGGGCGAAGTCCACGACGAGCTCGGCGAAGACCTCGACCCCGGCATTCGCCACCTCCGCCGCCGCGAGAGCTTCCTCGATGAACGAGACCCGCTCCTCGACCGAGAACATCGTCCCCTTATGGTGGGGGTCGCGGACCACGCCGACGATCACGCGGTCGAAGATCTCGGCTGCGCGGCGAATGATGTCGACATGCCCGAGTGTGACCGGGTCGTAGCTGCCCGGGCAGATGGCGACCACGGGCGCGTTGTCACTCATGCGGCCTCGAACACCGTGATACGCGTCGAGCCGTGGACGCGGCTGCTACGCGTTAGAAGGGGCAGCTCCGGTTCGATCTCGCCGGCCGTCTCGAACACGAGCAGACCGCCGTCGGCGAGCACGTGCGGAAGGTGTTCTGCGAGCGGCATCCGTAGGGATTCAACCAGCTCGTAGGGCGGATCGACGAACACAACGTCGAAGCGCTCGTCCGCCTTCGCGAGATAGCGCATCGCATCGGAGCGCACGATGCGGGCGCCGGACAGCTCGAGCTTCTCGACGTTCCGCTCGATCGAGCGGACCGCATCGCGGCTGGATTCCACGAAGACCGCGATCGATGCGCCTCGCGAGAGCGCCTCGAGGCCGAGCGCGCCGGAACCGGCAAAGAGGTCGAGCACGCGTGCGCCCTCGATCTCACCGACCATGGCGAACACCGCCTCGCGCACCCGATCGGAGGTCGGCCGCGTCCCGCGTCCTCTCGGAGCGAAGATGCGCGCTCCCTTGCGCGAGCCGGCGACGATCCTCACGCGATCAGGGATCCGCGCCGAACACGCGGGCGATCTCGTCGTCGAGCGGGCCTTCATAGCCGTCAAGCGCGGCGGCCTCGCGGCGCGCGAGCTCCAGCAACGGACGGTCGGCAACGAGGCGCGCGAAGCGGAAGTCGGTGAGCCCGGACTGGCGCGTGCCGAGCAGCTCCCCGGCACCCCGAAGCTCCAGGTCGACCTCGGCCAGCTCGAAACCGTCGGTAGTCGCTACGAGAGCCTCGAGGCGTGCCGTCGCCGTCTCGGTCAGCTCCTCCTTCGGCTGTGAGATGAGCAGACAGTACGACTGCTCCGCCCCCCTCCCCACCCGGCCTCGGAGCTGGTGGAGCTGGGCGAGGCCGAACCGGTCCGCCTCCTGCACGATCATGATCGTGGCGTTGGGCACGTCGACTCCGACCTCGATCACCGTCGTGGCGACGAGCACGTCCACTTGGCCATCCTTGAAATGCGCCATCAGTTCGCGACGCTCGGCCGGCCGGAGCTTCCCGTGCATGCAGCCGACGCGCAGGCCGCGGAGCTCGGCGCTGCTCAGCCGCTCCGCCTCCTGTTCTGCCGCTCTCGCCTCGATGGTCACGGACTCGGACACGAGCGGGCACACGACGTACGCCTGGCGGCCCGCCTCGAGGTGGCGCCGCAGGCGCCGGTAGGCCTCCGAGCTTCGGTCGGCCGTCACCCAGCTGGTGACGATCGGGCGCCGCCCCGCCGGCAGCTCAGCGATCTCGGAGACGGACAGGTCGCCGTAGACGGTCAGCGCGAGCGTTCGGGGAATAGGTGTGGCCGTCATGTGGAGGGTGTGGGGCCTCCTTCCTGCGGCGAGCGCCTTCCGCTGCTCGACGCCGAAGCGGTGCTGCTCGTCGATGACCGCCACCGCCAGCTCGCTGAGGTCTACGCCGGTCTGGATGAGCGCGTGCGTACCGACCACGACGCGAGCTTCGGCGGCGTGTTCCCGGTCGCGCTTCGACACGGAGCTCGTGAGTAGTCCGCAGGTGACGCCGAGCTGGGTGCAGAACGACTCCACGGTGAGGAAGTGCTGCTCGGCAAGCGTTTCCGTGGGCGCCATGAGCGCGCCGCGGAAGCCGCCCTCGACTGCACGCAGCAGAGCGTAGATGGCGATGACCGTCTTCCCGGAGCCCACATCACCCTGGAGCAGCCGCTCCATCGGCACGGGCTGCTCGAGGTCGGCGTCGAGCTCGCGGATAGCCTGCTCTTGGCCCTTTGTCAGCCGGAACGGCAGCACGTCACGGTAGGCGCGAATCAGCTCGTCAGCGGGCAGCAGCGCGGGCGCCACCTCGCCCTCCAGCTCCTTCCTCCTGCGCACGAGCCCGACCTGGAGCACGAGTAGCTCCTCCAGCGCGAGCCGGCTTCGGGCCGTCTCCGCGTCCTCCAGGGAACGGGGCCGGTGCAGTGCGTACAAGGCGTCGCCCTTGAGCGGTAGCTGGAGGCGCGGGCCGAGCTCCGCCGGAAGGGGATCCGGCACCGTGCGGGCTAGTGGCAACACCTGGTCGACGAGCGCTCTCAGGCGCTGGGGTGTGACCTCCTCACCGGCCGGATACACGGGTGCGTAGTCCGCCGTCGCCAGGGCGTCGCCAAAGTCGTAGGCACGTACGTGGAACTCCCCGCGCTGGAGACGCCCTCGCAGCCTGACCGCCGTGCCGGGCGCGAGCCTCGTCGCCAGCCACTCCTGGTTGAACCAGATCGCGGTCACCTCGCCCGAGTCATCGCCCACGTGAGCGCGCACGACGGCTAATCGCCGTCGGGGTCGTCGTACCGTCACATCGCCGACGACGCCTGCGATCGCCACCTCCTCGTCAGCGAGCAGATCGGCGATGCGGCGCTCGGGAGCCGCAGACTCGTAGCGGCGCGGCGTGTGACCGAGCAGGTCGTCGACCGTGCGCAGGCCGAGCTTGGCTAGACGCCGCGAAGCGCTCGGACCGACTCCGCGAAGTGCCTCAAGCGGCCGGTTGAGCACTTCGGGTCGGCACGACACGCGCGGGCGCTCCCACGCCGCCGGCTGGTCCAGCACGGCGAACCCGGTCGGCAAGCGGGTCATGGCGCTCGAGTATAGGAGTGGCTCCGGCTACCTCCAGCCCGCCCGGGCGGCCCCGCGCGCTAGGCGTCGTCGAACCAGAAGAAGCCGACCGTGCCAGGGCCGGCGTGCGCGCCGACGACAGGGCCGAGTATCCCGGACACCTCGATCTGCGCGCTCGGGCGAACGTCTGCCACCATCCTGCGGAGCGCCTGCTCGCGCTCGGGAGCGTCGGCATGCGCGATCCCGACCCTGAGCGACGGGCGGTCGACCGTCCGCTCCTCGAACGTCTTCATGAACTCCAGGAACGCTCTGCGGTTTCCGCGGACACGCTTGATCGGAACGACCTCCCCGTCCTCGAAGGTGAGGATCGGCTTGATTGCCAGCAGCTCACCGGCCCATGCCTGCGCGCGCCCGATCCGGCCGCCGCGGGCAAGGAACTCGAGCGTATCGACGGTGAAGACGAGACCGACGCCGCGCTTGAAGGCGGCGACGAGCTCGTCGATTTCCTCGTCCGTCGTGCCTCGGTCGAGCCGGCGCTCCACGGCGAGCGCGAGCAGGGCGATGCCGAGCGAGGCCGACCCCGTGTCGACGACGCGGACGCGATCGCCTCCGAGCGCTTGGGCGGCGAGCCGGGCGCTCTCCCACGTTCCAGAGAACTTCGCCGAGAGGTGAAGCGAGTAGATCCGCTCGAACCCGGCGAGCTCCTCGTACGCGGCGGCGAAATCCCCGGGTGTCGGCTGCGACGTCGTCGGCATGACGGGCGACTCGCGCAGGCGTGCGTAGAAGTCGACCGCGGGCAGCTCGACATAGTCGCGGAAGCTCTCGTCGCCGAAGCGGATATACAGGGGAACGACACGCCAGTTGGGAAACCGAGTGGGCGCATCGGGGAAGTCGGCCGTCGAGTCGACGACGACGGCGGTGTTCTCGGTGGTGAGTCGCATGCTCGGCTGTGACTCTATTCCGCCGCGATCAAGAGGTGGTAGTGCGACTGGCCACCGGGCTGGACGTCGACCTCGACGTCGGGATGGCGCTCTTCGACGAGCGAGACGAGTGCGTCGATCGGCGGCGAATCAGCCCCCGTCAGGAACGTGAGTATGTCGTGAGGCGCCGCGAGCAGAGCCTCGACGACAGCGCCGGCGACCTCGTCGAAGCTCTCGCCGCCGACGAGCGGCTCGTCCTCGAGGAGTCCCAGGTACTGCCCCTCGTGGATACGGAGGCCGTTCAAGTCGACGTCGCGCGACGCCGTCGTCACGGCTGCGGTGGAGACCGAGGCGACGGCCTCGCGCATCGCCGCCTCGTTCTCTTCCGCTCCGAGGGACGGGTCGTAGGCCAGGAGCGCTGTTAACCCCGCCTGAATCGAGCGCGTGGGGACCACATACACCGGCTTTCCCGCCAGCTCGGCCGCCTGCTCCGCGCTCATGATCACGTTGCCGTTGTTCGGCAGCACGACGACCTCGGGTGCGCGCGCGACCTCGATCGCCTCCAGGATCTCGGCCGTCGAAGGGTTCATCGACTGGCCTCCCTCGACGATGGCGGCAGCGCCGAGACGGGTGAACAGGCGGCGGTTTCCCTCGCCCGCGACGACCGCGATCACGTCCGACGATCGCTGCGCGTCCGGCTCCGGTGTCCGGACGGCGAGTCGCTCCTCACGCTCGGCCGTCTGCACGTGCATGTCGGCGATCTCGACGCCCGCCAATGTGCCGCGCGTCGTCCCGAGGGTAAGCGCTGCGCCCGGATCGTCCGTATGCACGTGCACCTTGAGCGCCGACGCGTCACCGACGACGAGCAGCGAGTCTCCCAGCGCTTCGGCCTCCCGCTCGAGCGACTCGCGCTCGAGCCCTGCGCCCAGAACGACGAACGCCGTGCAATAACGAAACTCGGAGCGCTCCTGGTGGACGGCTTCGAAAGCCAGCTCCGTGAGCGGCGGCGGCTCGGGGAGTGGCTCGCCGGTGACCGCCGCCACCATGCCGCGCGTCAGCTCTACGAGTCCTGCGCCGCCTGCATCCACGACCCCTGCGTCACGTAGCACGTCGAGGAGCGCAGGTGTGCGCGCGAGGGCCGTCTCACCGCGCTCGAGCACCGCTCGGAGCAGATCCGCCGCCGCTCGCTCCGATGCCGCCCGCGCCTCCGCCTCCTCCGCCATCTCACGGATGACGGTGAGAATCGTCCCTTCGACCGGCCGGCGGACGCCGCGATACGCCGTGTCGCTCGCCGCACGGAAAGCTCTGGCGAGGACACCCGGGTCGAACTCCTCCGCATCGCCAAGCACCTCGGCGGCGCCGCGAACGATCTGCGACAGGATCACCCCGGAGTTGCCTCGCGCGCCCATCAGGGCGGCACGCGTCACCGTGTGGGCGAGCGCCGGGCGGGTCGTAGCGGTCGCCTGAGCGAGCTCATCGAGGAGCGCCCGCATGGTAAGCGCCATGTTCGTACCGGTGTCGCCGTCGGGAACCGGATAGACGTTCAGATCGTCGATCCGCGCCCGGCTCGCCTCGAGCGATGCCGCTGCGCCTTCGAGAAGCCGCCGAACGCCGGCGAGGTCGCTCATGCGGACGTCCGGACGTCCGCGATATGGACGTCTACCGAGACGGTCGGGATCCCGGTCAAACGCGCCACTTCGTAGCGCACGTGCGACCGAACGGTGGAAGCCACCTCGGCGAGGTTGAGGCCGTGCTCGACGATGACCCGTAAGGTGATGACGAGACCGTCGGGCGTGCGAACGACCTCGACGCCCCGCTCGGGCCGGTCCCGCGACACGAGCCGCCCAGCGCGCCCGCCCCGCGCGGCCGTCCCGACCACGCCGTAGCACTCCGCGGCAGTGAGACCCACGACCTGCGCGATCGCCTCGGTGGTGATCGTGATCTCCCCCGGCACGGGAGCCTCTTCGCGCGAGTCGGTCACGCGCGGAGGTTAGACGACGCCGTGCTCCGGCACCGACCCGGCCGGCCTACGCCGCGACGAGCTAGACCGCTTTTTCTACTTTGCCTGCGCGCAAACAGCGCGTGCACACGTAGGCGCGCGTGGGCGTGCCCCCGATCATGACGCGGACGCGCTGGAGGTTTGGGTTGAACCGCCGCCTCGTCGCCACCATCGAGTGGCTCCGGTTATTCCCGAACGAGGGCTTCTTCCCACAGACTGTGCAGATCTTCGACATGAGCGGCCGGGAAGTCTACCTACGAAGCAGCGGCCCTCGTCCGCACGTGCGAGAAGAGATCGGCCATCTCGAGCGCCGTGCGTGCGGCCTCGGCACCGCGGTCGATCCTCGCCTCCGCCTGCTCCCGCGTCTCGCACGTGATGAGACCGAACGCTACGGGGATGCCGGTCTCGATCGCTGCCAGCTGAAGGCCACTCGCCGCCTCACCCGCCACGAGATCGAAGTGCGCCGTCTCGCCGCGGATCACGCAGCCGAGCGCGACTACGCACGAGAAGCGGCGTGTCTTGGCGAGTGCGAAGGCGGTGAGCGGAAGCTCGAACGCGCCAGGCACGGGGACAACCGTGACGGCATCGTCGGCGACATTGCACTCGCGGAGCGCGGCCAGCGCGCTCTCGAGCAGTCCGGTCGTGATGTCGCCGTTGAAGCGACTGACGACGACAGCGACGCTGCGGCGGAAACCGTGCGGGGCACCGCTAAGGATATCGGTGCCCGGCGGGACGACGAGGGTGCCCGGGGCGTGTTCGTCGCTCTCCACGGATTGCGCTGCATCCTCCTCCGCCTCGACCACCTCTGGCTCTTCGACAAGGAGAGCCTCTTCGACGGCCAGAGCCTCCTCGAGCTCGACGGGCAGAGCTGCTGCAGGAGGTTCCTCGCTGGCAGGCGCTGCCTCAGGCTCGTCGAGCTCCTCGGCGAGGATCTCCTCAGGCGAAGGCACGACGTCCTCCGGGGTGAGCTCGTCCGGCTCCAGTGCAGGCGCAAACGCGGTCTCCTCACCGCCACGAGCGTCGAACGGCTCGTCCGCCGCGTCACCGAGAACCGTTTCCCCTTCGTGTTTCGGTGGGGCATCGCGGAACGGCCAGTCGCCCGTGTCCTCGAACGGGTCGTACTTGCCGATTTCCGGGCCGCTCGTCATCGCTCGAACTTGAGATCCTGGTGGTGGAGCACGTGGCCTAGCTTGTCACGCTTGGTGGCAAGATAGCGGCGGTTCTCAGCATTGGGCGGCACTTCGATCGGCACCTGCTCGGAGACCGTGAGCCCGTAGGCGTTAGCACCCTCCATCTTGCGCGGGTTGTTCGTGAGCAAGCGGATCGAGGTGAGGCCGAGGTCGGAGAGGATCTGGTAGCCGATTCCGTACTCGCGCGAGTCGGCGGGGAACCCGAGCTCGGCGTTCGCCTCCACCGTGTCGAGCCCCTTCTCCTGGAGCTCGTATGCCAGGAGCTTGTTCAACAGGCCGATGCCACGCCCCTCCTGGGCCATGTAGAGCAGGACGCCACACTCCTCGGTGCTGATCTGACGGAGTGCCAGCTCGAGCTGCTCGCCGCAGTCGCAGCGGAGCGAGTGAAAGACGTCTCCGGTGAGACACTCGGAGTGGACGCGGACGAGGACGTTCTCTTGGCCGCCGGTGTCCCCCTTGACAAGAGCGACATGGTGCTTCCCGGTCATGGTCTCGCGAAACGCAACGGCGGCGAACTCACCGTACTCCGTCGGCAGGCGGACCGTCGTCACGCGTTCGACGAGCTTCTCCGTTCGCCGCCGGTACTCGATGAGTTCGGAGACGGTGACCATCTTCAGGCCGTGCCGCTCGCAGTAAGGGACCAGGTCGGGCACACGGGCCATCGTCCCGTCGTCGTTCATCACCTCGCAAACGACGCCCGCCGGCGCCAGCCCGGCGAGGCGTGCGAGGTCGACGGCGGCTTCCGTTTGCCCCCCGCGCTGGAGCACGCCCCCAGGGCGTGCACGCAAAGGCTGTACGTGGCCACCTTCGATGAGGTCGTGAGGGCCGGAATCCGGATCAACCGCAAGCAGGATCGTGTGGGACCGATCCGCCGCGGATACGCCTGTCGTGATGCCCTCTCGAGCATCGATGGGATTCGTGTACGCCGTCCCGTGGCGCGACTCACGGCTCGACGCCAGCAGGTGCAGGCCCAGCTCATCGCAGCGGTCATCGGTGAGGCACAGGCAGATCAGCCCACGCCCATGCGTAGCCATGAAATTCACCGCGTCGGGAGTGGCGAACTCGGCCGCGATCGTGAGATCACCCTCGTTCTCCCGGTCGGGGTCGTCGACCACGACGACGAACCGGCCGCGGCGGATGTCCTCGATCGCCTCCTCGATGGTGGCAAACGGGGCCGCACGGGTCTCTGCGAGCGTTGTCATGTCGCCAATGATCGTATGTATTTCGCGAGCACGTCCGCCTCGAGGTTCACGTCATCGCCCTCGGTAAGCGTGCCGAGGGTCGTCTCATCGAGCGTATGCGGGACAAGGGCGACGGCAAACGCGTCCGCGGAAAGCCCGGCGACGGTGAGTGAGACGCCGGCCACGGCGATCGACCCTTTCTCCACGCAATAGCGAAGCACCGTGGGCGGCGCCTCGATCCATACGCGGCGGCCGTTGCCCTCGGCCTTCACCGAGCGAACGATGCCAACGCCGTCAACGTGACCCTGCACGACGTGACCACCCAGTTGGTCGCCAACCCTCAGTGCCGGCTCGATGTTTACGACCGTGCCGGCTGCCAGGCTGCCGAGCGTTGAACGCGCCACTGTCTCCGGGACGACGTCGAACACGACCGTCGCGCCGTCTCCCGTCACCACGGTCAGGCAGACGCCGTCGATCGCAACGGAATCGCCGATCGCAGCCTGTATGGACGTTTCGACGCCGAGCCGGCCGCCGTCGAAGGATGCGACCCGAGCACGTTCCCGCACGATGCCGGTGAACATGCGGTGAAGGCTACTCGCGGGCGAAGCTCGTCAGCCGAGCGCGACAGCCTCGAGCGTCTCGCGCACGAGCATCTCGAGATCGCCCCGCGCAGCCGGTGCTGCATTCTCGAGCTCGTTTGTGAGCTCGTCGATGGCCTCGGTCTGCTCCGGGCTCAGCCCATCGGTACCAATCCCGAGCAGACGCTGCCGCAACTCGGGATTGGACACGTGGAACGCGAGCCATTCGGAGAGCAGGGTGACAATCTCGTCGCCGGGCCGGACGGAGTGGATCTCAGGGCTCGCGGACATAGGCGCTCAGGAGCAGATCATCGCCGATCGGCTGGACGGCGAGCCTGGTCAAGGTGGCCGGCGCCGAGAGCGAGCCGAGCAGGGTCGGGCCCAATCCCGAGAGCAGCGGAGCGAGGAGGACCATGAGCTTGTCGACGAGTCCCTCCTCGAGGAATGCCGTCGCGATCGTCGGGCCGCCCTCGAGTAAGAGCGATTGCACCCCTTCCTCCGCCAGTGCGGCGAGCTCGTCTCGCAGCGCTCCCGTCCGCAGTTCGAGCTCGGACCCTGCCGGCAGCGGTCCGGTGCCGAAGGCAAGCCGCCTCGGCTGGCGCGTCGTCTCCACGTCCCGGGCATCGAGCCGTGGCTCATCTGCGCGAACGGTGCCCATGCCAACCGCGACGGCATCGACGTGAGCGCGCAGCTCGTGAACCAGCCTGCGGCTCTCCGGGCCAGACACCCAGCGGGCACCCGGCACGGTCACCCGGCCGTCGAGCGTGGCCGCGACTTTGTAGGTGACAAACGGACGGTGCTCGGCCACCCACGTGCGCCAACCCTCGTTCTGAGCCCGCGCCTCGAACGTGTCGAGCAACTCCACCTCGAGCCCGGCGATCCGCAACCGATCGAGCCCCCCGCCGGAATCGGCCCCAGGGTCGAGACAGCCGGCGACGACGCGAGCCACTCCCGCCTGGAGAACAGCATCGATGCACGGCGGGGTGCGCCCGTGGTGGGCGCACGGCTCCATCGTCACGTACAGCGTGGCGCCGCGGGCACGCTCGCCTGCTGCCCGGAGCGCCATGACCTCCGCGTGCGGGCCACCAGGCCGCTCGTGCCAGCCCTCGCCGACAACGTCGCCCGCCTGGGCGAGGACAGCACCGACGACGGGGTTCGGGTGCGTCGTCCCACGCCCCCGCTCGGCGAGCTCCAGTGCGCGTTGCAGGTAGTCGGTCACACCCGGATCCTAGGCTCGCAGACGCGCGATGAAGAAGCCGGCAGTGCCGTGGACCTGTGGCAACGTCAACAGGAACTCCGGCCGCTTGGGGTGGGAAAACGCGGGCCACTCTGCGCCGAGATCATCGGGCGGCAAGCCGAGGGCATCGACGACCGCCTCGTTCTCATCGACGTTGATCGTGCAGACCGAGTAGACGATCGTGCCACCCGGCCGGACCCGCTCCGCCGCCGCACGCAGCAAAGCGATCTGGAGCTCGGGCAGCGGCTCACCGCGCCACCGCAGGTCAGGTCGCGCGTTCAACACACCCAACCCCGAGCAGGGCGCATCGACGAGCGCACGGTCAAACCCGCTGAGCTCGGCGGGCAGGTCGAGTGCGTCGGCGCAGCGGACGTGAACGTTCGACGCGCCGAGCCGAGCGGTATTTTCCGCAAGCTCTCGTGCTCGGCCCTCGTGCTTCTCGACGGCGACGACCTCGCCGGCGAGCTGCGTAGCCTTGCCGCCCGGTGCTGCGCAGAGATCGAGCGTTCGCTCATTCCCGAGAGCTCCGACGACAAGCCCCGCAAGAACGGAGCCTCGGCTCTGCGGCCAGATACGGCCCTCGGCGAGCGCCTGATCGTCTACGCGGGCGACTCGATACGCGCCGGGCACGTCCGTCTCCTCGCCGTCAATCTCTCCGCGGACGAGCCGAACGACCGTTTCCGCAGGCTCGTTCTGTGCCCGCATGAGAGCCAGCGCTTGCTCGGAGCCGAGATCGCGCTCCCAAACGTCGGCGATCCAGTCGGGGTACGAGAGCTTGAGCGGACCATCGGGCAACGACGCCACGAGGCCGCGGAGGCCGACGGAGAGCCTGCGCATAACCGCGTTCGCGAACGGGACAGCCCGCTCCAATCGCGCCTCGCGAACGAGCTCGACCGTCTCGTTGACCGCGGCATGGCGCGCGATCCCGGAGAGGAACGCGAGCTGGTAGGCGCCGATGCGAAGAGCGGCACGCACCGGTGCGTCGAGCTTCCGCACCGGCCGACGGCCGAGCGCTTCGATGCCATGATCGAGCGTGCGTACGCGCTGGACGGTGCCGTATGCGATCTGTTGCGCGAGCGCCCGCTCGCGTTCGGCGAGCGTCCTGGCTGCCGTGGCGAATGCACGGTCAGCATAGGCATCCTGCTCGAAGACGCGCCGCACGACCTCGTACGCGGCACGGCGGGCCGGCGAGACCGCACTCATGCTCTGAGGCCGCGAAGAAACTCGTCGTACGTCATGCGTCGTCGGCCGTCAGGCTGCACCTCTTCCGGAACGAGCCGACCGTCTGCAACACGCGCCTTCCAGATCGTCACGCGGCGGCCGTCAAGCTCTGTACGCGCGCCGATATGCGGCGACAGTGCTCGAACGCGACGTGCGTTCTCGTCGGGCGAGGCGGTCGGGTCGAGCTCCCGATCTTGAGAAGTCAGCTTCTCGGCGTAGGTAAGCCCTTCGTCACGCTGGGGTCGATACTCCGGGCCGGCGAGGACGTCGTCGATCTGTCCCACCGCCAGCTCGGCCGCACGGGCATAGACGGCGCCGGCATCGTCCTCGGGTCCGATCTCAAACGCCTGCTGAGCGGCGATGGGACCGGCGTCGAGCTGCTCGACGAGCCGGATGATCGTCACACCGGTCTCTTCGTCACCGGCCATGATCGCGCGCTCCACCGGGGCGGCACCGCGCCAGCGCGGCAGCAGCGACGGATGGACGTTGAGCCAGAGGTGGCGCTCGAGAACAGCCGGCGGGACGATCACCCCGTACCCACACGTGACGATCGTCTCCGCGGGCAGCACCACGTCGCCGTCGAGACGCTCGGGCTGGATGACGTCGATACCTAGCCGGGCGGCCGCCTGCTTCGCAGGTGGTGAATCGATCTTCCGCCCACGCCCGGCGGGTCGATCGGGTCGCGTCAGGCAGAACGCGATGTCGTGGCGGCCGGAGAGCCGTTCGAGGACATCGGCGCCGAAGGGTGCAGTTCCCGCGAACCCGATCCGGGCCACGTCAGAGGCGGGCGCCGAAAACCGGCTGCGGCCGCAACACGGCGAGGGCCTCGCGGCGGGCCTCGTCAGTCGTGCGATCGATTATGAGGATGCCGTCCAGATGGTCGAACTCGTGCTGGCATGCGCGCGCCTCGAAGCCTTCGAGGTCGAGCCGAATGTCTGCGCCCTTCGGATCCCGGCCAGCCACGGTCACAGTGACGTGCCGCTCGACCGGAACGAGCACTCGTTGAAGTGAGAGGCAACCTTCCTCGTCCAGCTCGGTCTCTTCGCTGCGTCCGATGACCTCGGGGTTGACGAGCGCCACGGCCCCGCTCCCCTCGCCGTGCCGAATAACGAACACGCGACGCAGCACGCCTACCTGCGTGGCTGCGAGGCCTGCCCCATTGGCTCCGTCCATCAGCGCCGTCATACGTTTGACGAGGCGCTCCAGGTCGTCGTCGAACTGCTCCGTCTCACGTGCGCGCATGCGCAGAACGGGGTCGGGATACTGGCGGATCTGGGCGAGGGCGATGTATCGCTTCGCCTCCCGCTCCGCGTCGAGTTCCTCCTCATCGTTGACGGGGTCTCGGTCCTCCACCATGGGAGCCAGTGTAACCGCCGCCTCTGGGGCCACCCCATGCCTCCTCCCGCTTTTTAGCCTACCGAGGAATCTCCAATGCAGGGGTGTCGCGAGTGCAACAAGAGTGCGCCGGTCAGAAGCTCTGTGGATCGACATCAACGAACGCCGTCAACCCTGCCTTCCGCATAGCAGGAGCCGCAGCGGATAGCCACCGGCCGGCCTGGCTCGCAACGCTCCGAGGAGCATCGGTCTTGGCAATCAGCTGCGCCCGGTGACGGGCACGCAGCCGCGGCAGCGGCGCCGGACCGACGACATCTCCGCCGACCAGCCGCCCACAAAGCTCCGCGAGGGCCCGCAGCGGCTCTTCCTCGGAAGGTCCGGCGACGAGGATCCGGACGATGTGGCGAAACGGCGGGTAGCCAAGGGCGCGGCGGCGCTCCAGTTCCTCGGCGAGAAATCCCGATACGTCGTGGCGCGCAGCAAAGGTTATCGGCCGGGCGTCGGGCTGGAATGTCTGCACGATCACGCGTCCGGGTGCCTCGCGCCCACTGCGACCCGCCAGCTGAGTGACGAGCTGGAACGTCCGTTCCTCGGCGCGGAAGTCAGGCATTCCAAGGCCGAGGTCGGCGTCGATCACAGCGGCCAGCTCGACGCCGGCGAAGTGATGTCCTTTGGCGACCATCTGCGTGCCGAGCAGCACCGCTCGCTCCGTGCGCTGGAAACGCTCGAGCGCCGCGGCCAGCGCCGCAGGCTTCGAGGCAGTGTCGGCGTCGAGGCGGATCCGCTCCAGCCCAGGCACCCGTCGCGCGAGCTCAGCGTCGAGGCGCTGCGTACCCGCGCCGATCCGCGCCAGCTCGGGTGATCCGCACGAACGGCAAAGCTCGGGGGCGGCCTCGGAGTGGCCACAGTGGTGGCACCGGAGGACGTCTCCGCCGTGGAGCACAAGCGCGACGTCACAGTCGCGGCAGCGATGCGTGAGGCCACACGAACGACAGTGCAACGCAGGTGTGACGCCGCGGCGGTTGAGCAGGAGGATCGCGCGGCCGCGGCCTCGCTCAATCCTCCCCAGCTCCTGGAGCAGCGCCGAAGACAGCGGGTAGCCGGCCTCACGGCGCATGTCCACGACGAGCACCGAGGGCAGCGTTGCTCCGATCCTGCCGCCGAGCTCGAGCCGCTCGAGCCGCTCCCAGCTCTCCGGACGGGGCGTGGCGCTCCCGTAGACCGCAACGGCGCCCTCGAGAGCTGCTCGCTTGGCCGCCACGGTCCGGGCGTCGTAGCGGGGGTCAGACTCCTGCTTGTACGACGAATCGTGCTCTTCGTCGACGCAGATGAGGCCGAGCGCCCGCACCGGGGCGAACACCGCCGAGCGTGCGCCGACGACAATCCTCGCCTCCCGCGAGGCGATGCGCTCTCGCTCGTCGCGCCGCTCCGCCACGGTCAGACCCGAATGGAGCACAGCGACGAGGTCGCCGAAACGGGCGCGAAAGCGGCCGAGCGTCTGCGGTGTGAGGGCAATCTCGGGAACGAGCACGATGGCGTCGCGGCCGTGGGCGAGTACGGCGGCACACGCCCTCAAATAGACCTCGGTCTTCCCGCTCCCGGTTGCTCCGTGCAACAAGAAGTGCCCCCCGCCGGCAGCGAACGCTTCCTCGATCCGCCCCAGAACACGCTCCTGCGCCGGAGTCAGCACCGCCGGAGCCCTTTCGCCCGCCAGCGTGTGCGAGCTCGCCGGGCTCTGCCGCGCACCCCGCCGGGCCCGGCGCGGCGGTGCGATCAGGGCGAGTGCCCGTGCAGGCGTCGAGCCGTAATACTCGGCCACCCAGAGCGCGAGGTCGACGAGCGATCCCGGCAGCTCGTCGAGCACGCGTAGCACCGGAACCGGCCGCACGCCTGCCGGGGCAGCGTCCTCCTCTGCCACCACCACGCCGCGGACACGCGAGCGGCCGAGCGGCACCGCGACGACGGCTCCCTTGCCCACGCCGTCGTCGGCCTCGTACGTGAACGGACGCGCAAGAGCACGCGCTGTGACAAGCGGATAGACCGACACGTAGGGCACACGCCCACCTTAGAGGCCGGTGTGGAGATTGCCGGGCCTGGGCTGCGGTGTTTCCCGGCGTCTAGCTGTGCGCTACGGGCCGGCTCGCCGGCTTGCGAAGGAGGAGGTACAGCGTCGGGCCGGCCAGCGCGACGAACGCGGCAACGAGCAGCGCCTCGCTCTCCGGGATGACGCCGGCCTCGCTGAGCTCGTGGAGGCCCTGGGCAAGGAGCCAGCCGGCAAAGAGGAGCAGCAGCACGCTTGTCACCGTGAAGAACAGGCGCAGGTTGAGCCGGGCCGCGCCCTTGTAGAAGATGTAGCCGAGCGCGACGGCCGCAGCGAGACCGACCGCGGCGCTCGTCGCCGCCAGCAGCCGGTTAGAGCCCTCGACCGTCCCGAACAGAAACAGCGCAGTCTCGACGCCCTCGCGGAGCACGCCGACGAAGGCGACGAGAGCAAGGCCTAACGCGGAGCCATTGGCGAGCGCGTGCTCTACCTGCGACTCGAGATCGTGCCGGATCGTGCGCGCCTGCCGTCGCATCCAAAAGACCATCCAGGTGAGCAAGCCGGCGGCGAAGAGCATCGCGGAGCCTTCGAAGACCATCTCCGACGTACCGTCAAGCTCGGCGCCGACGGCAAACAGGAGCGCTCCGACGGCAACGCTGACGAGCAGGGCCGCCCCGGCGCCGAGCCACACCGGCCAGAAGCCGTCGCGGCGTCCAGTGCGGTCGAGAAATGCGAGCACGATGCCGACGATCAGCGACGCCTCGAACCCCTCTCGCAGCACGACCAGGCCTGCGCCCATCCGCTCAGCCTCCTTCTCGACGTCGATGTAAGGCGCACCTTACAGAAGCCTCCCGGATAGGGTGGCCGAAGCGTATGGCAGGCCACTCCGTCGACGACTACCTGGAGACGATCTACTTCCTCGCCTTCCCCATCGGCGAGTACCAGCCGGACTCGGGTTCGTCCGCGATCGCAGCACGTGTAGCCGAGATGCTCGGCGTGTCACGCGCGTCGGCGGGCGAGATGCTAAAGCGCCTGGAGGCAGAAGGGCTTGTGGAGCGAGGAGAGCAGAGGGAGGCGATCCTCACCACGGCAGGTGTCGAGCGCGCCGAGCACGTCGTTCGCAAGCACCGGTTGATCGAGCGGTTTCTGACCGACTTCATGGGCTATACGCCAGAGGAATCGCACGTCCAGGCCGACGAGCTCGGCGACACGTTCACGGACGACATGATCGAGCGGATCGCCGAGCGGCTCGGGTACCCCGATCGCTGCCCGCACGGCTGG
>Ga0315273_10005083_pt1 | contig 16225 bp, 9 predicted proteins | sample YL17G02_0_MG_FD_205753 | JGI IMG/M metagenome (GOLD analysis project Ga0315273, IMG submission 205753) | Sediment microbial communities from Yellowstone Lake, YNP, Wyoming, USA - YL17G02_0 | ecosystem: Environmental > Aquatic > Freshwater > Lake > Sediment | place: USA: Wyoming | collected... | reverse complement strand
GTGCTCGTTTCGGCTATCGACGATGTGAACCGGTACCCTGAGTCGGGAGCTCCGGCGCTCACGGAAAAGCTCTCCGAGGTCATGGGAATTCCGCCTTCGGAGATCTTTGTCGGGAACGGCACGAACGAGATCATCGATCTCCTCGTCCGCGCGTACGTGGAACCCGACGAGAACACGGTGTACTCGTCTCTCTCCTTTGCGATCTACAAACTGGTGAGCATGCAGTGCGGTGTGCACGGAACCGAGGTTCCCGCGCGGGATTTCAAACACGACCTTCCGGCCATGGCGCGAGCCGTGACCGACAAGACGAAGATCGTCTTCGTGTGCAACCCGAACAACCCCACGGGAACGTACAACACCTCGAGGGAAGTCGACTCGTTCCTCGACGCTCTGCCGGAACACGTGCTCGTGGTGTTCGATCAGGCATATCTCGAGTACGTGACTGCCCCGGACTACCCCGACAGCCTTGCCTTGCGCGCCAAGAGAGAGAGCGTCATCGCTCTTCGCACCTTCTCGAAGGTATACTCGCTGGCTGGTCTTCGCATCGGATACGCTATCGCAGACAGACGCGTGGTGCAGATCCTCAAGAAGATGATGCAGCCCTTCAGCGTGAACCGGCTTGCCCAGGCCGCCGCCGTTGCAGCCCTCGACTGCCGGAGCGATCTCGCCGCCTACGTTGGGGAGACCGTTCGGGAGAGGGATAGATTGAGGGACGAGATGGTCAAGATGGGATGCGAGTGCCCGCCGTCCCAGACCAACTTCCTCTTTGTGATGGTCAAGGGATTCAAGGGTGACATATGCGGCGGGCTCGAGGACCAGGGAGTCATCGTGCGGCCCATGGGACAATTCGGGGGGCTCTCGGATACTTTCCGTGTGAACACAGGGACACCGGAGGAGAACAGCCGCTTCCTGGCCGCGTTCCGGAAGGTTTTGAATAGGGGATAGCGTGGTCGTTGCGCTGGAGGGTCGTCGCGAGCCCTGCGCTCCGCTTCCCTCGGCTTCCCGCCTTGCGGCGGGCGATGCTCGCTCGTTCCCGCGAAGGGCTCTCAGCGATCCTACAGAGCATTTCATCGAAGCCGCGGGTGGCTCCGATGGGGCCCCCGGGCCGCGCGCAGCTTGCGAGCACGGACGGGGAAATCGGCGACAGGACCCGCGTCATTCACGCGTGATTGGGAACATGCCATCTTCGCGAAACCAAGAAGACATCCTCCGCAGGATCGTCATCGCTATCGACGGGCCCGCCGGATCGGGGAAGACGACGACGGCGCGGGAGGTGGCGAGGGTCCTCGGTTTGCAGCACATCGATACGGGGGCGATGTACCGGGCGATCACGTGGAAGGTGCTCAGAATGGACGTCGACCCGCGCGATGAAGCGCGTGTAGGTGAGATCGCTGGGGAAACGAGGATCTCGTTCGCAGGTCACGGTGGCGGGGCGGAGAGAGTGACAGCGGACGACACCGATGTCACTGAGGCGGTGCGGTCGCTCGATGTCACCGCGAACGTGTCGCTCGTGAGCTCCTACGCGCGCGTGAGAAAGGCGATGGTACGGCTCCAGCGCCGTCTTTCGGCGGAAGGGGGAGTCGTCCTCGAAGGCAGAGACATCGGGACTGTCGTGCTCCCCGGCGCCGACGTGAAAGTATTTCTGAAGGCTTCCTCGGAAGAGCGCGCGCGGAGACGCTTGAAGGAGCTCGAAGCGAAGGGAATCAAGAGCACCCTGGCCGAGATCCAGACAGACATCGAACGGCGCGACTTGCTCGATTCGACGCGCGAATTGAGCCCTCTGAAGATTCCCGTGGGAGCGCATGTCGTCGATACGACGAATGTCACGATCGAACAACAGGTAGAGAGAGTCGTCGAAATTGCCCGGGACACGGCCACATCCCTCGCTTCTCTCCTCGTGAAGCCGGGGGAAACAAACCAATACACCTCCCAACGGCGATGGTACGCGTTCACCTGCGCGGCGGTTAGAGCGATCACGAGGCTCCTCTTCGGGCTTCGAATCGTGAAGAGCGAGACCTTCGAGTTCGCCGAGAACCATATCTACGCGAGCAACCACCGCTCGAACGCGGATCCGCCGTTCATCGGGGCGGCGATCGGCCGCGAGGTGCACATCATGGCGAAGGAGAGTCTTTTTCGATTCGCCCCCCTCGGGCGGCTCATCACCTGGTACAACGCGATTCCAACGCGCCGAAGCTCATTCGACCGGAACGCGTTCGCGCGCGCATCGGATGTGCTCTCCAAAGGCGGGTCGCTGCTCATCTTTCCCGAGGGAACGCGCATACGGGGAGAGGGGTTGGGCGAGGCCAAAGCGGGCGTTGGATACCTCGCGCTTCAGACGGGCGTGTCCGTGGTGCCGATTTACGCGCGGGGCACGCGGAGCCTCAGGGCGGCGCTCGTGCGCCGTCCCGGTATTCGGGTTGTCTACGGGCACGTGATCCGCTTTCCCGGAAGAGAGACCGCCGAGCCCACACCCGAGAATTGCAGGGAGTTCAGCCGTATGGTCATGGCGGCCATCGAAGGGCTTCACGACGAAGTCGAGGAGGCCTGACGAGAGCCACGGCAGCCGTTTCGACTCGTGGTCGGTAGTAGCTGCCTCGAGAGGACCCCTTGGCGCCGGACGGCCATGGGGCCGGCGTCCGGGGGGCGAAGCGACCCGAATGCCCGCCGCATTTTGTCGTTGCATTTGCTTCAGCGGCCGCGTATTATACACCGGTCAATTTTTTGACAAATCTGTAGTAAAGGGGGAATTTTTTTTATGGACGGTACAGAACTCGGGTCGCGTGCGACCCCGAGAGAGGAACGATTCTCGATGACAGGAGGTGATAAACCCACACAACCGGCTCCGCAGAACGATGCCGGGGGAGGCGCGGGTGGCGCCGGAAAGCGCGGCCGCTCACGCCGGTCACCCGTCTACGCGGAGTTCGCGTCGCTCGATTCGCCGGCGGCGGATGTCGATACCGGCGGTGCGCTGGGCGAGGCTGGTATTTCACTGGCGGGCGAATTCGACAACATGCTGAGCTCGTTTTCGGAAGGGCAAATCGTCAAGGGAACGATCACCGAAATCCGTGAGAACGAAATCATCGTTGACGTCGGCTTCAAGAGCGAGGGGACGATTCCGGTTTCGGAGTTCCGCGGCTTTGACAAGATCAATCCTGGGGATCAGATCGATGTGTTCCTCGAGAAGCTCGAGAACCAGGACGGCCTCGTCGTTCTCTCGAAGGAGAAGGCGGACTTCTTCAAGGTCTGGGACGAGATCAAGGACGGCTATGAGGCCCAGAGAGTGATGGAGGGGAAGGTTGCGCGGCGGATCAAAGGCGGGCTCGTGGTCAGTCTGCTCGGCGTGGACGCGTTCCTTCCGGGCAGCCAGATCGCCCTGCGTCAGGTATCCAATCTTGACGACCTCATCGGGCAAGGCCTCGAGTTCAAAATAATCAAGATCAACAAGCGGCGCAGAAACATCGTCATCTCACGCCGCATCGTTCTCGAAGAGCAGCGCGAACGACAGAAGAAGACCCTTCTTCAGGAGCTCGTTACCGGCCAGGTGCGCGAAGGCGTTGTCAAGAACATTACCGACTTCGGCGCGTTCGTTGACCTCGGGGGAGTCGACGGGCTGCTGCACTTGACCGATATGACATGGGGCCGGATCGGACATCCCTCCGAAGTGGTGTCCATCGGCGACAAGATCAGCGTCAAGGTGCTCGACTTCGACAGCGAGCGCGAGAAGATCTCGCTCGGTCTGAAGCAGCTCACGCCCCACCCCTGGGACGGCGTCGAGGACCGTTACGGAGCGAGCGAAAGAGTGACCGGCAAGGTGGTGAGCATCACGGACTATGGCGCCTTCATCGAGCTGGAGAAGGGCGTCGAGGGGTTGATCCACATCTCCGAGATGTCGTGGACGCGCCACGTCAAGCACCCGTCCAAGCTCCTCTCCATCGGGGAGATCATCGAGGCCGTCGTGCTCAAGGTCGATAAGGATCACCAGAAGATCTCTCTCGGCTTGAAGCAGGTCGCACCGGATCCGTGGAGTCTCATCGAGGATAAATATCCGGTGGGCACCCACCTGGCCGGAAAGGTTCGCAACCTCACTAACTTCGGCGCCTTCGTCGAGATCGAGGAGGGCATCGATGGGCTTCTCCACATCTCGGACATGTCGTGGGCGAAGCGCGTGCGGCACCCGAGCGAGATGCTCAAGAAGGGCGACGAGATCGAGGTCGTAGTCCTGGACATCAGCCAGGAGAAGAAACGGATCAGCCTCGGGATGAAGCAGCTCCAGGACAACCCCTGGGAAGCGCTCGCCGGTGAGTTCGCCGTCGACACGCTGGCTGAGGGGAGGATCACGAGGATCCTCGACCGGGGCGCTGTGGTCGAGCTACGTTCCGACGTCGAAGGCTTTGTTCCGGTCGGTCAGATGGGCAAAGCGGACCTCAAGCACCCCGAGGAGTGTTTCACCATCGGAGACGTATTGCCGCTCAGGGTCATAAAAGTGGACCCGAAGAACAAGCGGATCGTCCTCAGTGTGGGCGCTTACCTGAAAGGCGTGAGCCCCGAAGAGCTGAACGAATTCCAGGAGCGTTTTCCCATAAGGGAGCGCCACGTGGATGTCCCGGCGGGCGATTCGGAGATCGAAGCGGCCGGGGAGGAAGAAGCTCTGGGGGATGAAGCCCTTGGGGATGAAGCCACTGCCGTGTTGGAGGACGTTACACCTGACCTCCCGCGCGAGCCGGAGTCCAGCGACGCAACCGGTCAGGCGGAAGGCGGTGACGCCGAACCGGAGAAAACGCAGCCGTAAACGCGGCGGCGATTCCATGTCCTCATGCTGTCTCCACGGCGGAACCACCGGCGAGGCCCTCGCCGGGAGTCTTTCGTGGAGACAGTTTTTTTGTCCAATCCAGACTTGCATCTCACGGGGGATTTTGAGACTTGACGGGCACGGTCAAACATTCCATCATTGCTCCGGCTGATCGCAAAGGAGGAAAGCGAAGTGTGGCTTTTTAGAAGCGTCATCATTCTCGTCGGTGTGATCGCTTTTCTGTGGCTCGGCATGGGCAATGCGGACCAGCAGGTCGACTTCGTCTTCTTTACAAAACAGTACCAGTCGCTGTCGCTCAACCTCCTTATGCTCATCGTGTTCGCCGCCGGGATGGTCTTTTCCTTTTTCATTTTTGCCTTTAGCGAGTTTCAGCTCAGGCACACGATCGGCCAGCAGCAGAGAGAGGTGGACCGGCTCGAGCGCGAGCTGGCGGCGCTCCGGAACCTTCCGCTCGAAGAAGGCGACACCGACAGACCACGAGTTTAACGGCCGGCTCACGCCGCCGGGGAGTGATCGCCGCCTTCGGTTTAATCTAATTGAGCGCAGCGGGTACCAGGATTGAACGCCATGTTCACGGGGAGCAAGAAAGATCGGGGAAAGACGTCGCAGGACGCCTATGTCGCCGCCCTGAGGCTCATGATCGACGGGCAGCCGGATGAGGCCCTCCGCTCGCTCCAGGCCGCGGTGAAGGGGGGCAAGGCGCCGACCGACGCGTACATCCGCCTCGGCAATCTTCTGCGCGAGAGGGGAGACGCCTCGAGGGCCGCACAGATCCATCAAAGCCTCACCGTCAAGGATAACCTTGCGAGAGACGAGAAGGTCGAGCTCTTCCTGAGCCTGGCGGAAGACTACGCTGCACTGGGCAAGTCGGACAAATCGGTGAAGACCCTGGAATCGGCCGTCAAGTCGCTCGGCATCAGAGACCCGCGTGTGTTTGTCAAGATCGCCAAACACTACCACGTCGTAGGCGACAGCGAGAAAGCGTACGAGGCTCTGAAAGAGGCGAGAAAGCACGACGGGATCACGGACCGTGAGCTGGCTCTCTATCTCAACACCGCCGCGGAACGCCTGATCGATAAGAGGGATTTCAAAGAGGCGAAGAAGGTTCTGCAGCGCGCATTGAAGCATGATCCGGATTGCGCCCCGGCGCTCCTTCTGCTCGGTGATGTCGATCAGAAAATGGACGACATGGACGATGCGATGGAGAAGTGGCGGCGGGCCGCGGTTCTCTCGTCGCAGCTCGCCGAAACCGCGTTGAAAAAGCTCGAAAAGGTGTTGTTCGAGAAAGGCCGTTTCGGCGACATCGAGGATGTCTATTATGACGTGCGTTCGGTGAGGGGAGGGGACGAAGCGGCGAGCGTGGCCATTGCGGGGTTTTACGAAAAGCAGGGCAGGGGTGAGGACGCCATCCGGCTGCTGGAGGAGTATCTGAGCGTTTTCCCCGATTCGGTACGCGCGAGGCTCGTACTGACTTCTCTCTACGCCCGATACCGGGATCCCGACACCCTGCAGCAGCTGCTCGATGAGGCGATCGTGCAGAGCAGGCAGGGAAAACCGTACATCTGCCGAGTCTGCCAGTTACAGGCCAAGTCGGTGCGGTGGCACTGCCCGAGATGCAACTCATTCGATTCTTTCTCGACCGATGTTGAACTCTAACGCTCTACGGACGATCCAGCGTGTGCTCGCCCTGCTCGTTCTGGTCCAGGCAGTCCCGGCTGTCGGAGGGGCGCTGAGCGAAGCGCGGCGGGATTTGACCGCGATGAAATACACAAAGGCCGAAGCCGCGCTGGTCCAGATTGCGAAGTCATCCGCGGGCGACGCGAAACAGGAAGCACTGTATCTGCTCGCGGGCCTCAAGACCTCGGTGTCCGAAGCGGAAATCATCTATCAAGAAGCCGCGCAAATGAACCCCTCGAGCGAGTGGGGGGCCGCCGCTCAGGTCGAAGTTGCCAAGATCCGTTACGCGCTCGGCAATTACAGGGAGGCATCGGAGATCCTCCGGAAATGCTCGCCGTGCCTGAAGTCGGACGAGGCCTCGTATTTCGAGGGCCTCTCCGCCGTCATGTTGAAACGGTACGACGAGGCCAGGGATCCGCTCGCCAGGGTGAAGAGCGAGAGATATCGATCCGCCGCCGGGCTTGCGCTTGCCGATGCCGAGACGGGTCTCAACCACCGCGATGAAGCCTGCCGCAGATACAAAGCGATGGCCCAAGGGGCCGCTGGTCCCACGGCGGTGTACCGTCACGGTGAATGCCTCGAGGAGCAAGGGGATGTCGCCGCCGCGATAGCCGTCTTCGAAGAGGTAGGGGAAACGTTCGAGGAAACACCGGAAGCTCTGCTCGCCGCGGAAAAGCTCGAGGCGCTGCGGGCCGCCGGGGCCGGCGATGACCAGGGCTCTCACGGGTCGGTGGCGGCGGACGATGAGCATGCGCCCTCCGCAGGATCCAGTTTCACGCTCCAGTTCGGATCGTTTCATGATCGGGCGAACGCCATCAAGCTGGCATCCGAGATCAAGCGAAGTCTTTCCGGTGTCCGCATCGACAGCGATCTTCTCAATTTCAGAGAGGTTCACCGCGTCCGTTTCGGGTACTTCAAGACCCGCGCCGAGGCCGAGAGGAAGGCGGAGGAGATCGCCAGGCAAACCGGCGAGCGGTGCACCATAATGGCCCTTCCGTAATAGTGGAACCATGAGCGACTTCACGCCCCTAATGGCGCAGTACAGGGAGATCAAATCCCGGTACGCGGATTGCGTTTTACTGTTCCGCGTCGGGGACTTCTACGAGACGTTCTACGAGGACGCCGTGGACGTCTCGCGGATCCTCAACATCGCCCTCACCACGCGCGACAAGAACAAGAAGCATCCTGTTCCGCTTGCCGGCGTGCCATTTCACGCGGCGGAAACCTACGTCACGCGGCTCTTGTCCGCCGGGAGGAAAGTGGCGATCTGCGAGCAGGTCGAGGATCCGTCCAAAGCCAAGGGGCTCGTCAAACGCGACGTCGTCGAGATTCTCACCCCGGGGACGGCGATGAACAGCCAACTCCTCCATGCGAAAGAGAACAACTATTGTCTTTCGATTCACGTGGAAGGGCCCCGGGCGGGGATTGCGCTCATCGATGTGAGCACCGGGGATTTGTTCACGGGCGAGGATGAGTTCGACCACATCCAGTACCTCATACAGGGCAAACGCGTGAGGGAAATCGTGTGCGCGAGCACGTTGGACAACAGCCGAATCACGCCGCTTCAGGAGATCATTGGGGATCCGGTTGTCACCGTGGTCGGGGACGAGATCAGCGAAGAGGCGTCGGCGGAGAGGGCGATCCGGGTGCAGTTCGGCGAAGGGACAACCGGGCCGGGAGACGGGCTTCAACCCCTGGAGAGAAGGGCGGCGGGGATACTGCTTGCGCACTGTCAGTCGCTGAGAGAGGGCGCGATGCCGCAGGTTGTCGGCGTCGAGAAACTCGGCAAGATCGAGTTCATGGCGCTCGACGAGGAGACGATAAGAAACTTGGAGCTCTTCGAGCCCCTACACGGCGGCGATACGAAAGCAACCCTGATCCGCCTCATCGACAAGACGATGACGCCGATGGGGGGGAGGGAGATCCGAGGGTGGCTGCAGAAACCGTTGTGTCAGACGGCGATCATCGACGAGCGGAATTCCGCCGTCGGGGAAATCTACGGTGACACCGTGCTCCACGAGTCGCTCGCCGGGCCGCTCCGTGACATCCACGATATTCAACGCCTAGGGGCGCGGATCGCGGCGAGAAAGGCGATCCCGCGGGAACTTCACGCGCTGAAGGAATCGCTGGAGAGAGTGCCGGTTTTGAGGGAAGCCGTGGCTCCGTGCCGAAGTCGCCTCCTGCGAACCTTGGCGGGGAGGCTTCGTTCCCACGATGGGCTTGCGGTGGCCATCGAAAAGGCGATCGTTCCCGATCCGCCGGGGCACCTCAGGGATGGTGGAGTCATAAGGGAAGGGTTCTCCGAGGAGCTCGATGGGCTTATTCGTCAAACGCGGGCGGCCAAAGAGTGGATCACGGGGCTCGAGCACCGCGAAAGACAAGGGACGGGGATCAACAGCCTGAAAGTCGGGTTCAACAAGGTCTTTGGCTATTACATCGAGGTGTCGAGAGCCCATCGCGGTTCGGTGCCCGCGGACTATGTGGCGAAGCAAACCCTGATGAACGCGGAGCGGTTCTTCACGAAGGACCTCAAGGAGCGGGAACAACTCATCTTGGAGAACGACGAAAAGCGCGTCCTGTGCGAGCAAAAGATCTACGATGAAGTGTGCGCGTCGGTGTCCGAGGAACTCCCGGCGATCCAGGAGACGGCGCGGGCCATCGCGCAGATCGACACGCTTCAATCGCTGGCGGCGGCGGCGAGACAGCACCGTTTTCGCAGGCCCACGATCGATGATTCGCGCGTGCTCGAGCTCTCCGGCGACCGTCATCCCGTCGTCGAGCAGCTGGTGAGCGAGCCGTTTGTTCCGAACGACCTCTATCTCGATTCGGAGACGAAGCAGTTCGCGCTCATCACCGGACCGAATATGTCGGGGAAGAGCACGTTTCTGCGGCAAGTAGGGCTCACCGTGGTGCTGGCGCAGATGGGCTCGTTCGTGCCCGCGGAGCGCGCGAGAATCGGCATCGTGGACAAGATCTTCACGCGTGTCGGGGCGACGGATCGTCTGAGCCGCGGGGAGTCCACATTCCTCGTCGAGATGCGGGAGACCGCCAACATCCTCGATCAAATGACGGATCGGAGCCTGGTCCTTCTCGACGAGGTGGGAAGAGGGACGAGCACGTACGATGGATTGAGCATCGCATGGGCAGTGACCGAGTATATCCTCCAGGGCGTCAAGGGCCACCCCAAGACACTGTTCGCGACTCATTTCCATGAGCTCACGCAGCTTCAGGGTGCTTATCCGCGTCTCGTCAATCTGAAGATCACGATCAAAGAATGGGAGGGCGGAGTCGTTTTTCTTCGAAAGGTCGTGCCGGGGACGAGTGATCGGAGCTACGGTATTCACGCTGCGCGTGTCGCTGGACTTCCCCCGCTCGTGATTCGCCGGGCCGAGGATATTCTGAAATCCCTCGAATTCCGGCGGGACCTCCTTCGCCAGGGCCTTCCGGTTGACGAAGCAAACGGGCAGTTCTCGCTCTTCGGGGCGACCGCGCCGTCTACGCCCCCTCCCGACGCCGAGGGCGAGACGATGAAGCTCATACGGACCTTCGATATCGACACATCGACCCCCCTCGAGGCTCTTGAGCTCATCAAGCGAATCCAGGAGCGTACCGAAAAACAGTAGGCTTTATGGGTCCGTGCAAGGTCCGTTAACTCCTCATAATCCCCCGAAATGGTCCGCGATTTGCTAACATATGAAGGGCCGTCCTGCGGCACCGCGGCCGCGCGGCCCTAAGATCACGCCTTAAGTTAGTAGCGTAACATAATGCCACACAAACCATTACGCTGTGCTATTCTCGGCGCCCAGGAGCAGGATCTCCCCGTTCTGGCCGCCCTGCGGAACCGGCCGCACACGGAGATCGCGTTCGTGTACGACAGAGACCGCCAGGCGGTCGGTGTCGACATGGCTGAGATTATCGGCGTACTTCGTTTCCACACGCCGGACGAGCTCACCGATCTGAAGGATCTGGACTACGCCATCGTTTCGGAACCGCGTGAGAAGTTCTCGACCGAGATCGAGATTCTCTCGCGAGCCAACGTCAAATTGCTCAATCCCTCCGAGGTGTTCCAGCAGCTGTTGCCGGCTGACTCGATTCCGCGGATCGCGGAGGTGAAGGAGAGCTCCGCTCCGCGCACGATAGACGAGACGTTCGCGGCATTGGAGAAGCTTCTGGACCGGACTGAGGTGCTGAAGTTTCTTCTCGATGTCGCCGTGGAATCGACTCGGGCCTCTGCGGGGTCACTGATGCTTTACTCATCCGAAACGCAGGAGCTCTACATCGCGTACGCGATAGGGTTGAGCGAGCGAGTGATCAAGCGAACACGTCAGAGGCTTGGAAAGGGAATTGCGGGACGGGTCGCGCAGACAAAACAGGCTCAGCTGTTGACGACGCCGGGCGAGACCCCGTACTACACCGACTCGCGCGAAAGGGTGGACATCGGATCTGCCATTTCGGTCCCGCTCGTGTGGGGCGAGCGGCTGCTCGGCGTGCTCAACGTCTCGGTGAGCGCAGGCAATCGCCAGCTTGACGACACCGATTTTCGCAAGCTCAAGGCGCTTTCCCGCCGGCTCTCTCGCGTGCTCGACCAATCGATCAATCTCGAAGAGACGCAGATGCGCCACAGGGAGTGGAAGTTCAGATCCACGATGGGTGAGATCGCGACCAAGACCATTCCCACGCAGGAGAAGTTCTCCGTGTTGGCTCGCTACCTTTCCGACCTCATTGGCGCGGATACCGTGGAGATCTTTCTCAACACGCGCGAAGGGGACTGGTTCGTTCTCGGAGGATCCAACCGGCTCCTCTCGCCGAAGGACGAGAGGGTCCGTTATCAGGCCGGCGCATTGGGCCGCGCGTTCCTGGATAACCGGTGCATCGTTCTGGCGGAAGGCGGATCTGCGCAGGGGGAGTGGCCGTCCTCGTTGTCGTCGATGGTGTACTGTCCGATGGGAGCTCCAGAGCCGCAGGGAGTGGTCGCGGTCGAGTTTGGGGAACGCTACAAGCTGGACGAGTTCCTCCTCATACGGGAGGGAATCATCCTGGAGATATCGCGGTTTCTCGCTTCGGAGATGAAGGAACGCAGACTGAACCGCGAGCTTCGCGCGCTCCGTCTGATAGCGGATGCGGCATCGTCGGTGCTCGCGTGCAGGACGGCGCAGAATCTCGCCGACATCGTGGCGAGCACAACGGCGTTGGCGCTCGAGAGCCAGAGGATTTCCGTCCGCTTGCGGCAGGGGCTGTCGGAGGACAACTACGCCGAGAGCTCGTTCGGTGTGCCCACCGATGGCATCCTCGAATTCAAAGCCGATGACCACAATCGATTTCTGGCACTGGCCAAAGAGAGGAAGGCGTTCTCGACGGCGTTCCTCACCTTCGAGCCCGGCGTCCGGGACGACGCACCTCGCTATCGCTCGGTTCTCGCTTTCCCGCTGGAAAACGAGGACGGTTTCTTCGGCGGGATCATGGCGTACGACAAGAGCCCCGATGATCCCCTCGAGGATGCGGTCTATTCGGAACTCGACCGGAAAGTCCTCGCCAACCTCTCCGCGCTCGTCCTGCCCGTGCTCGACGCGATTCTCCGCCGGGCCCCAACCGTGGGCCGCGGGGAGACTGGAGCCTACGACCTGGTTCTCGTGGAGAATGTCGAACGGTTCAAGACGGTGTGCGACGACGAGATCAATCGTTCAGACCGTTACCACCAGGCGTTCACGCTGGTGCTCTTCAGAATGCCGGCGCTCAGTACCTTGTTCGAGCGCGATCGGGCGCGCGCACTCAGCTTGGCTGAGGACATCACACAGGGCCTTGAGACGCGGACGCGCAAAACCGATTTTGGAGCGTGGATAAGGCCCGACACCTATGTGATCATCACGCTCGACGGCGGAAGGCGAATTCGTTTTCTGCTTTCGCGCGTGACCACCTATCTCGCCAAAGACCTTTCCACGTTGACCGATTTCCCACAGGAGCAGAGGGAGATTCTCATCGGATCCGCCGGCTACCCCGGGTCGGCGAAGACCGCGGACGAGCTCCTGGCGGAAGCCGAAAAGAATCTCAGCCCGATTTCCCACGGATAGTTTTCAACAGATATTCGCTGCCCCGTTGCCTCTCGTCAGGCCCGCTCGTTGCCAAAGCAAACGGCCCGTGGTATCTTAATGGCCCCGGATTTCGCGAAACTGGAGACACCATGCCCGTCATAAAAACGCTGCCCGAGGCAGTGGCTAGACAGATCGCCGCAGGCGAAGTCGTCGAAAGACCGGCGTCGGTCATCAAGGAGCTCATCGAGAACGCGCTCGATGCGGGCGCGCGGTTCGTGTCGGTGCGGACGGTGGGTGGTGGGGCGGATCTCATGGAGGTCCGCGACGACGGCTGCGGAATGTCGCGCGAGGACGTCCAGCTCGCGCCGCGGAATTTTTCGACGAGCAAGATCTCCTATGCCGACGATCTTCTCAAGGTCAGGACGTTCGGTTTCCGTGGGGAGGCGTTGGCGGCCATCTCCTCTGTTTCCAGGCTGGACATCTCTTCGAACGATCGGGAGGGGGGCGAGGGCTGGCGTATCACTGTCGAAGGCGGTGCCGTCATTCGAAACGGCCCGGCGCCGCACGAGCAGGGGACCACGGTCCGCGTCGAGGATCTGTTCTTCAACACTCCGGCGCGGAAGAAGTTCTTGAAGACCGAGCTGACGGAACGCAGGCGGATGCTGGAAACGATCCTCGCGTTCGCGCTGGCATCGCCGGATGTCGAGTTTCACTACGCAGAAGAGGAGAAGCCGGTTCTCGATTTGCTCCCAGTGTCCTCGTGGGGTCAGCGTATCGCAGCGGTGATGGGGGGCAGCACGATGAAGCACATGGTCGAAGTGAACACCGATGAACCTCCGCTTCGCCTCAAGGGGTTTGTGAGTCTTCCCACGTATACGCGATCGAGCCGTAACCATCAGTTCTGTTTTGTCAACGGGCGGCTCGTCCGTGAGAAAACGCTGATCCGGGCCGTCCAGGAAGCGTACCGGACGGTGGTTCCGTCGAAACGATTCCCCACGGTAGTCCTTTCTCTCGAAGTCCCCTACGAGGATGTTGACGTGAACGTTCATCCGACGAAGACCGAGGTCCGACTGAGGAACGAGAATCGGATCTTCGATCTCGTTCGCCGTTCCATCAAGCGGTCTCTCGGCCCGAAATCGGAGACGAAGCTCAGCGTGAGCTACCCGGCTGCTGTGGTGGCGCCGGCGGATGGGGGGGCAACGATGCGGCGCGACGCGGCCCCCGTTGTGGAAGAACCGGCGCTCTTCGTCGGAGTGCGTGAAACTCCCGCGAATCCGGAGACTGAAAAGTACAAAGCGCGCGTGCGCGCGGCGGTTGGCTCGTACATGGACGCGGCAAAAAACCGGCACGATTTCAGTCCGTTCCTGTCGCTCAGAAGCCACGGCGCCGAGGAGCCCGCGGGCGCGACAGCGGCTGAGGCGAGAGAACACATCCAGCCGGATGACGCCCTTTTCTGGCAGTTTCATAACACGTACATCTTCATTCAGGTGCGGAACGGAATCGTGGTGATCGATCAGCACGCGGCTCACGAGAGGATCATTTTCGACACGAGCAAGAAGCAGATCGAGAGCGAGATCCCCGTGTCGCAGCAGATCCTTTTCCCGATCACGTTGGAGCTTTCCGTTTCCGAGCTCGCGATCTTTCGCGAGACCAAGGATATCGTCCACAAGCTCGGTTTTCAGCTCGAGCCGTTTGGAGGAACGAGCATTCTCGTCCGGGGTTACCCTCAGGGACTCAAGAACTGGGAGGAAGGGGCACTCGTTCGGCATTTATTCGACGATCTTCTGTCCGACAGGATGCCGGGAAGCTCGCACGCGGAACGGATCGTGGCGAGCTTCGCATGCCGAAGCGCCGTCAAAGCCGGTCAGAAGCTGGCCGTCGAAGAGATGAAGATGCTCGCCGATCAGCTCTTCGCGGTGGAGAACCCCTACTCGTGCCCTCACGGCCGGCCGACCATATTCAGACTTTCGCTCGAAGAGATCGACCATTGGTTTTCTCGCCGATAATGAGAACGACAAAATGCGCCGTCGCGATCATGGGAGCGACGGCTACTGGAAAATCAGACGTTGCGATAAGGATGGCGAAGGAGTTCGACGGAGAGATCATCTCTATGGACTCCCGGCAGGTCTACCGTGGATTCGACATCGGAACGGGAAAGGTCACCGCAGACGACAGACGCCGCGTCCCCCACCACTTGATCGATATTCTCGAGCCGCACGAATTCAATAGCGCAGGTAAGCACGCCGCGCATGCCAGGACGATCTTCGATGAGATCCTCGACAAGAATAAGACGCCGTTCCTCGTCGGAGGGACGGGTCTCTATTTCCGAGTTCTTTTTCATGGAATCATCGATGTGAACATCCCCGAGGAGGAATCGAAGCTCTTTCGGCAGGCGCTGTCCGAGCAAGCTACGCGTGAGCTCTACGAGAATCTCCGCGAGATCGATCCCGAGAGAGCCGCAGCGCTCTCTCCGCGGGACCGCGTTCGCGTTCTGCGGGCCATCGAGATTTGTTTGCTGACCGGGAAGACCCATTCCGAGCACATCGCCGGCCAACGACCGGGGGCCGATTGGGGCGGGCTCAAGATCGTTCTCACCCTGCCGCGCGCCGCGCTGAGAAAGCGAATCGCCGAAAGGACGCGCGAGATGTACGAAAGAGGATGGGTGGACGAAGTCCGTTCGCTTTTGGCGAGTGGTGTGGGTCTCGAGGCACCCGCGATGAAGAGTCTCGGATACGACGTCATTGCGCGTGCCCTCGCCGCGAGGCTAGATCCAGACGCGACCATCGACACGGTCATTACACGCACGCAGCAGTACGCGAAACGCCAGGAGACCTTCTTTCGAAGCGAGCGGGATGCACACTGGATCGATGTGTCCGCCTCGGACGGGGTGGAGGCTGTGAAAGGGCTTATCCGCATGCACTTTGGACTTTAAATCTCACTTGACATGATATGCCTAACATGGTAAAACCAAAAACGTTAATGCAAGAGCGGGCATAACTCAGCTGGTAGAGTATCAGCTTCCCAAGCTGAGGGTCGCGGGTTCGAATCCCGTTGCCCGCTCCACCTTTTTCTTACGCCTTTTCTGGTGCGGAACACGAGGATATCCACTCTACGCGTGATCGTTCTCTGCGCGCTCGCGCTTGGAGGGTGCGGCTCTCCAAGAACGAAGGTTGTCGAAAACGCCTCTCTTGAGAAAGCGATTGCCTTCTACATCGACGGCGATCTCCAGCGTTCAGAGGCGCTTTTCAACGCGATCATCAAACACGGCCGTGCGGATGACGACTACCGAACGGCTTGCCTGTATTTGGGACGGATCTACCTGGCGCAGCACGATTACGAGAGGGCGGCGGATGCGTTGTGGAGGGGAAAGGCGCTCGGCGGCGACGTTCGCTTCGACGAGTACCTCGAGATCGCCCAACGGCATCTGAGTGTTTCACCCAAGAGAATCTTGCAGCTGGAAACCGTGACGCGCGAACAGCTGGCTGGCTTGATAGACCAGATGTTCGGGTCGGTTCTCGTTGATTCGGGTGGCACGACGGGCGCGGTGATGGCGTCGGCACCAGGCGCGCATCGAGAAGCGGACGCGGAACGAGAAGCGGACAGGGACCCGATTGGCGTTGTCACTCGAACCGGAGTGATGACTCGTTTTGCCGATGGAGAATTTCATCCCGATGAGAAGGTCACGCGGCCAGCGTTCTGCGCGGTTGTG
>Ga0315273_10005082_pt1 | contig 16228 bp, 14 predicted proteins | sample YL17G02_0_MG_FD_205753 | JGI IMG/M metagenome (GOLD analysis project Ga0315273, IMG submission 205753) | Sediment microbial communities from Yellowstone Lake, YNP, Wyoming, USA - YL17G02_0 | ecosystem: Environmental > Aquatic > Freshwater > Lake > Sediment | place: USA: Wyoming | collected... | reverse complement strand
GAAGAGCTCGTCGACGGAGGTCGGCCCGCGCTCAACGACACGGTGCCCGTCGCGTGGCCAATGCGATCGTCGGACCTGCGCGGACCGAGTGGCCAACCCGCAAGCTCGCGGTACCGGGACCCGTCAGGCCCCGGCTCCGAGGCGTAGAGCGCGACCCGGGAAACGTTCCACGCGATCGGCGGCGCGCTTCGGACATCGCCGGGCATCCGGCAGCGCCGCGCGAGCGTCACGTGCGGCTGGAACGCGCGGCGCTCGAACGCGAAGCCCTCCGCCATGAGCGCGTCGCGCAGTCGCTGCACGAGCTCGACCAGCTCGCGTGGCGTCGCGGATGCGCCCAACCATGCGATCCCGGAGCCGCGAAAGGTCCCCGTGCGGTCGAGCGTCAGCGGGAACGCGGGTACCATCGACGCAGCCGCGAGTCCGAGCGCAGAAAGAGCGGTGACGCGCGTCACCGCAACGTCTCCGAGAAACACCAGCGTCAGATGCAGGTTTCCCGAAGGTGCGGCGCGGCCCTGGGTCCGGCGGGCGGTCTCACCGGCCAGCAACGCCAGCGCATCGCCAGCAATCGGATCAGGCCACAGCGCGAAGAACGCGCGGATCGAGCCCTCCGGGTTTCGTGGAGTCGGCGCGCGCCCGTCGGGCATCCGCGACATCGCCTCAGCCAGGAGCCGGCCGGACCTGCCTTCGCGTATGCGGCGAAGACAGGCCCGACAGGCTCCCGGAATGCGCGCGCACGAGGCAAAACCGCGCCATCCTCGCGGACGGCGCGGCTGCCCTTCCCTTGGAGATCGTCGCGCTACGCGTTGGCGGCTTTCTTCTTGTCGAAGAACTGCTCATCCTCGGTCGAATGACCGAGTGCCGTCGTCGAGGATTGGCTGCCCTGCACGGTGGTCGTGACCGCATCGAAATATCCGGTGCCGACTTCGCGCTGGTGCCTAACCGCGGTAAAGCCCTTGTCGGCGGCGGCGAACTCCGCCTCCTGCAGTTCGACGAACGCGCTCATGTTGTTGCGCGCGTAGCCATGCGCCAGGTTGAACATCGAGTAGTTGAGGCTGTGAAAGCCGGCAAGCGTGATGAACTGGAACTTGTAGCCCATCGCACCGAGTTCGCGCTGGAATCGCGCGATCGTCGCATCATCGAGGTTCTTCTTCCAGTTGAACGACGGCGAGCAGTTGTACGCGAGCATCTTGCCCGGATATTTTGCCCGGATCGCCTCGGCGAACTGCTTGGCGAAGGCGAGGTCGGGCTTGCCGGTCTCGCACCAGATGAGGTCCGCATAGGCCGCATACGCGAGTCCGCGCGAGACCGCCTGGTCCAGGCCGGCACGCGTCTTGTAGAAACCTTCGACCGTGCGCTCACCGGTGCAGAACGGCTTGTCGTTGTCGTCGATGTCCGAGGTCACGAGGTCGGCCGCCTCGGCATCGGTGCGCGCGAGAACGATGGTCGGCACGCCCATGCAGTCCGCGGCGAGCCGCGCCGCGACGAGTTTCTCGACGGCCTCGCGCGTCGGAACGAGCACCTTGCCGCCCATGTGCCCGCACTTCTTCACCGACGCCAACTGGTCCTCGAAGTGGACGCCCGCGGCGCCCGCTTCGATCATCGATTTCATCAGCTCGAACGCGTTCAGCACGCCGCCGAAACCGGCCTCGGCGTCGGCGACGACGGGCGCGAAGAAATCGATGTCGCCATTGCCTTCCATGTGCTGGATCTGATCCGCCCGCATCAGCGCGTTGTTGATCCGGCGCACGACCAGCGGGACGGAATTCACCGGATAGAGCGACTGATCCGGATACATCTCGCCCGCGATGTTCGCGTCGGCCGCGACCTGCCACCCCGACAGGTAGATGGCCTTGAGGCCCGCCTTCACCTGTTGCAGCGCCTGGTTGCCGGTCAGCGCGCCCAGCGTGTTGACGAACGGCTCGTCGTGCATCAGCTTCCACAGCTTCTCGGCGCCCCGGCGCGCGAGCGTGTGCTCGATGTGGATCGAACCGCGCAGCCGCACGACGTCTTCCGCCGTGTACCCGCGTTGGATTCCGTCCCAGCGGGAATTCTCCGCCCAGTCCTTTTTCAGTCGTGCCGCTTCGAGATCGTAGCTCATTCACTTCTCCCATCGTTTGCGTCATGGCCAAACCGGATCGCCCACGCGGAGCGGTTCGGGACCTTGGTCAGCGGACCCGCGACGCGAGTGCGTTCGCGCACGGGTTGTCGCAACATGAAGCAAGAGGCGAGCCCAGCCGCCTGGCGCTTCATTGCACGGACCGACGAGGATCGCTCGGCCGGTCGGGCGGGCGTGGATGGGGTGAAAATACCAAGCCCTTCATGCAGCCGGGGCCGAGGTGGGCCGACGGCTGCTCGTGACATGACCGCAAGCTAGCAAATAAATGGCTGGGTGACAAGCAAGTTTCCGCAATGCAATACGAAAATTAAAACATAAAATCATATAGTTAAAAACCAATTCCGCTGTGTGGAATTATTTGATGGCTTTCTGCCCCATTTCTTGTTGCGTCGCGGTATTTTCGCTGGCCGCGGATTCGGCCAAAGAGCCGGCTCGTTTTTCCAATTCACTGAATCCATTTAATCTTTTCATTGCGGAACCCACGTTGCCGGAATCCGCAGCGCGCATCGCTTTCGGAAACGGTTTCCGTTCCCGGAGCCGGAAACGGTGTCGTTCCCCCTAGAGCGCCGCCGTTGCGACGACGACGGCAACCCCGTCCTCGTCGGCACAGAGCGAAGCGCGCGGCCGGAACATCACGCCCGCGAAGGCGACCGCGACGTCGTGCTCGCCTGCTCCGCGTTTCACACGTCGCCACGGATGGAGCGCAAGCGCCAGAACGCCCAGATCCAGCCCCGCGAGCGCCACGGCGTCGCGCACGCGGCCTCAATTGACAGTGCCGATCCAACCGCTGGCGACGCCAAGGGCGCCGCGTTGATCGCCGATCTCCGGTGAATGTGCCGCCACGCGACTTCCCGTCCGAAGTTCAGTCAAAGCGCGGGCGACGCGCCGGCGGTTGCGGTGCAGCAAGCGCGCCGCGCATCATGCTGTCGAATGTCGTGGCTTCCCGGCCCGCCCGATCGCCCGTTTCTTGATCTTGCTCACTTGACACCTGCACCAGACGGTGCAAACGTCTGCCGTCGGCACCCAGAGACGGCAAGCCTTCGCGACCGGAGCACGAGAGGGAGCGGTTGCGTGCCGCCATGCGGCGATATCAACGGCGCGCGCGGTACGATACGGCCGCGCGACCGACACAAGGAGAGCAACGTGCGTTCCATTCCCATCATCGTCGCGGCCCTGGTCGCCACGCTCGGCGCCGCCCCCGTCGCAGGACAGAGCGGCGACCCCAACCTCGGCCGGAACCTCGCCGCCACGTGCGCCAACTGCCACGGAACCAACGGCGTCTCCGTCGGCGGAGTCGAATCGCTCGCCGGCAAGCCGAAGGACGAGCTCGTGCGCAAGATGCAGGAGTTCAAGCAGGGCACGAAACCGGCGACGGTCATGACGCAGCTGGCGAAGGGCTACACCGATGCGCAGATCGAAGTCGTCGCCGGCTGGTTCGCCGCGCAGAAAGCGAAGTGAGGGAACGACCATGACCATCCAACGACGTGATTTTCTCAAGGCGCTGGGCGCTGCCGGTTTTGGAACGGTGGCGGCGTCTACGTTGCCGGGCTGCGCGACGACCGGCGGCGGCGCCCGCGGCAAGGTCGTCGTCGTCGGCGGCGGCTATGGCGGCGCAACCGCGGCAAAATACATCCGGATGTGGAGCGACGGTGGCGTCGACGTGACCATCATCGAGCCGAATCCGGAGTTCATCTCGTGCCCGATCTCGAATCTCGTGCTCGGCGGCAGCAAGCAGATCGCCGATGTCACCGTGAGTTACGACGGCCTGGTGAAGCAGCACGGCATCAGGCTCATCCGGGACACGGCGACGGCGGTCGACCCGGACAAGCGGACCGTGAAGCTCGCGAGCGGCCAGGAATTGCCCTACGACCGGCTCATTCTGTCGCCGGGCGTCGACTTCATGTGGGACAAGGTGCCCTCGCTCAACAACGCCGACGCGCAGGCGAAGATCCTGCACTCGTGGAAAGCAGGCGCGCAGACCGTGGCGCTGCGCAATCAGCTGGTGGCGATGCCGGACGGCGGCGTCTTCGCGATCTCGATCCCGGTCGCGCCGTACCGTTGCCCGCCGGGACCCTACGAACGCGCGTGCCAGGTCGCCTGGTACTTCAAGCGCGCCAAGCCGAAATCGAAGGTGCTGATCCTCGACGGCAACGGCGACGTGACGTCGAAAGGACCGCTGTTCAAGAAGGCGTGGGCCGACGAGTACAAGGGCATCGTCGAATACCGGCCAAACCACGTGCTCACCGACGTGGACGTCGCCACGCGCGCCGCGAAATTCGAGGTTCAGGACAGCGTGAAAGCCGATGTGCTCAACGTGATTCCGCCGCAGCGCGCCAGCGCGATCGCGAGATCGGCGGGGGTCGTCACCGCCAACGACCGCTGGTGCGACGTCGACTTCCTGACCTTCGAGTCGGTCAAGGTGAAGAACATCCACGTTCTCGGCGATTCGATCCAGATCGCGACCGGAATGCCGAAGTCGGCGCACATGGCCAACCAGCACGCGAAGGTCTGCGCGGCGGCGGTCGTCGCGCTGCTCGCCGGCCAGGCCCCGAATCCGACGCCGGTGCTCACCAACACGTGCTACAGCTTCATCACCGACAAGGATGTCGTGCACGTCTGCTCGGTTCACCAGTACGACAAGGAGAAGAAGACGGTGCTGCCCGTCGCGGGCGCGGGCGGCGTGTCGCCGGCGATGAACGAACTCGAGGGTCACTTCGCGTTCAGCTGGGCGAAGAACATCTGGGCGGATACCCTCGCCTAGCAAAGCGGGATCAGAGGCGACTTTCCTGCCCGCGCGCAGCGAAAAAACGGCGCCGGAAACGCAGGACCCGACTCGACTTTCCTGGCCAAGCCCATGGAAAAACGGCGCCGTCAGGCGCCGTTTGGTTTGCGGCAAGGCGAAGAAAGTCGAGTCTGACCCTACTTTCCTGCCTCTTACGCGACCGGCTCGGGCTCCTTCGTTTCCTCGAACGCAAGCTGCACCTTGCCGTCGTCGTCGACATCGATCGTTGCGTGCCCCCCGTTGACGAGCCGGCCGAACAGGAGTTCGTCGGCGAGCGCTTTCCTGATCGTGTCCTGGATGAGCCGCGCCATCGGGCGCGCGCCCATCTGCGGATCGAACCCGCGCTTGGCGAGGAACAACTTGAGTTTCGGCGTGAACGTCGGCTCGACTTTTTTCTCGTGCAGCTGATTCTCGAGCTCGAGCAGAAACTTGTCGACGACCCGGAGAATGACGTCGTGATCGAGTTGCGCGAACGAGATCGTGGCATCCAGCCGGTTGCGAAACTCGGGCGTGAACAGCCGCTTGATCTCGGCCATCTCGTCGCCGCTCTCCTTGGAGTTCGTGAAGCCCATCGTGCCCCGCGCGAGCTCGCTGGCGCCGGCGTTCGTCGTCATGATGATCGTGACGTTGCGGAAATCGGCCTTCCGGCCGTTGTTGTCGGTGAGCGTCCCGTGGTCCATCACCTGCAACAGGATGTTGTAGATGTCCGGATGCGCCTTCTCGATTTCGTCCATCAACAGCACGCTGTACGGGTGCCTGGTGATCTTTTCCGTCAGCTGGCCGCCCTGGTCGAAGCCGATGTAACCCGGCGGCGCGCCGATCAACCGCGACACCGCGTGCCGCTCCATGTATTCGGACATGTCGAACCGGATGAGCTCGATGCCGAGGCAATAGGCAAGCTGCCGCGCGACCTCGGTCTTGCCGACGCCCGTCGGCCCGCTGAAGAGGAAATTGCCGATGGGCTTCTGCGGGTTCCCGAGCCCCGAGCGCGCCATCCGTATCGCCGCGACCAGCGCGTCGATCGCGTTGTCCTGGCCGAACACGACGTTCTTCAGATCGCGATCGAGTGTTTTCAGCGCATTGCGGTCGTCGGAGGTCACGTTCTTTGCCGGGATGCGGGCGATCTTGGCGACGATCTCCTCGATCTCGGTCTTGCTGATCACCTTCTTCTGCTTCGACTTGGGCAGGATCTTCTGCGCGGCTCCCGCCTCGTCGATGACGTCGATCGCCTTGTCCGGAAGGTGGCGGTCGTTGATGAACCGCGCCGACAGTTCGGCCGCGGTCGTGAGCGCGGCCGGCGCGTACTTGACGCCATGGTGCTGCTCGAAGCGCGACTTCAGCCCCTTGAGGATCTCGATCGTCTCGGCGATCGACGGCTCCGGCACGTCGACTTTCTGGAAGCGCCGGGAAAGCGCGTGGTCCTTCTCGAAGATCTGCCGGAATTCGTTGTAGGTCGTGGCGCCGATGCACTTCATCGCGCCCGTGGAAAGCGCGGGCTTCAGCAGGTTCGACGCATCGAGCGTGCCGCCCGACGCCGCGCCGGCGCCGATGATCGTGTGGATCTCGTCGATGAAAAGGATCGATTTCGGATTTTCCACGAGCTGCTTCAGCACGGCCTTCAGCCGCTGCTCGAAATCTCCGCGGTACTTCGTGCCGGCGAGCAGCGCGCCCATGTCGAGCGAATAGACCTGGTAGTCGAACAGGAGCTCCGGCACGGCCTGCTCGTTGATCCGGCGCGCGAGCCCCTCGGCAATCGCGGTCTTGCCCACGCCGGCCTCGCCGACCAGGAGCGGATTGTTCTTGCGGCGGCGGCAAAGGACCTGGATGACGCGCTCGAGCTCGAGGGCGCGGCCGATCAGCGGGTCCGTCTTGCCCTGCTTGGCCATCGTATTCAGGTTGATCGTGTACGAGTCGAGCGCACCCTGCGTCTCGCTCGCACCATCGCCCTCTTCCTTGGATTCGCTTTTTTCCGGCTTCTGCTGCGGATTCTTCGTGATGCCGTGAGCGATGTAATTGACGACGTCGAGCCGGGTTACGCCACGCTGGTTCAGAAAATAGACGGCGTGCGACTCCTTTTCACCGAAGATCGCGACGAGCACGTTGGCGCCGGTGACTTCCTTCTTGCCCGACGACTGGACGTGCAGGATCGCGCGCTGGATCACACGCTGAAAACCCTGCGTGGGCTGCGTATCGGCATCCGAATGCGGCGAGAGCCGCGGCGTGTGCTCGCTGATGAAGTCGGTAAGGACGCCGCGCAACTCGTCCAGGTCCACTCCGCAGGCCTTCAGCACTTCGGCCGCCGACGGGTTGTCCAGCATCGCGAGCAGCAGGTGCTCGACGGTGATGAACTCGTGCTGCTTCTGCCGCGCCTCGACAAAAGCCATGTGGAGGGAAACTTCGAGTTCCTGCGCGATCATTTCGGTTGCCTTTCACGGACGCGTGCGCTACGCCGCGGGTTGCGGCAACTGCGAGGTGTTGCGCCCTTAACGCTCAAGTCTCCTCCATCGTGCACTGCAACGGGTGCTGGTGCTGCCGCGCGAGGTCGATGACCTGATCGACTTTCGCCGCTGCGACCTCACGCACGTACGTACCGCACACCCCCATCCCCTCGCGATGCACCTGCAACATCACCTGCGTGGCCTTTTCCCGGCTCAGCGCGAAAACAGTCTGCAACACCACAACGACAAAGTCCATCGGCGTGTAGTCGTCGTTGAGCAGCATCACCTTGTACAGCGGCGGCGGCTTGACCTGGGTTTTCTCGGCCTCGAGTACGCTGCCGTCCTGCTGCTGGTTGGCCATTTCCGGCTGATCGTTGGCAAGCGTTAGATGGGTCTATGTTTGATGATTACAACAGATATTTCAAGGGGAACCGGATCTCTGCCCCCCTTGGGCGGCGGCGAAAATTTCGCGCGGGACCATCCCCCTCCGTTCCCGAGGGCCTTCCATTCGGGATCCGCCGGCGCAAATTCGACGCCGGCCGCGGGGAGGCTTCGCCGACCAAAAAAACAACATCCCGTTCACCGTGCCCGGACGTCACCGATCCTCTAGGCCGACGCCACGCGCGGAAGTTCCACCCCGCGCCGGAACTCCGCTGCGCCGCGGGAAACCGGGCATTACATGCGTTCGATCATCGCCTTGCCGAATCCGGAGCACGAGACCTGCGTCGCACCCGGCATCAGCCGCGCCAAGTCGTAGGTCACAACCTTGTCGACAACCGCCTTTTCGAGACTGGCCGTGATGAGGTTCGCCGCCTCCTTCCAGCCCATGTGGACAAGCATCATCTGGGCCGAAAGGATTTCGGAACCGGGATTGACGTAGTCCTTGCCGGCGTACTTCGGCGCGGTTCCGTGCGTCGCCTCGAACATCGCGATCGAATCGGACATGTTCGCGCCCGGAGCAATGCCGATGCCGCCCACCTGCGCGGCGAGCGCGTCGGAAATGTAGTCGCCGTTCAGATTCAGCGTCGATATGACGTCGTACTCTTCCGGGCGCAGCAGAATCTGCTGCAGGAATGCGTCGGCGATCACATCCTTGATCACGATGTCGCGGCCGGTCCGCGGGTTCCTGAACTTGCACCAGGGTCCGCCGTCGATGGGCTTTGCATCGAATTCCGCCTGGGCGAGCGCGTAGCTCCAGTCGCGGAAGCCGCCCTCGGTGAACTTCATGATGTTGCCCTTGTGCACGATCGTCACCGACCGGCGGTCGTTGTCGATCGCGTACTGGATCGCCTTGCGCGTCAGCCGCTGCGTGCCTTCGCGCGACACCGGCTTGATGCCGATGCCCGACGTCGCCGGAAAGCGGATCTTCTTGACGCCCATTTCGTTGACCAGGAAGTCGATGAGCTTCTTCGCACCGGCCGACTCGGACTCCCACTCGATGCCGGCGTAGATATCCTCGGAGTTCTCGCGGAAGATCACCATGTTGGTCTTTTCCGGCGCCTTGACCGGGCTTGGCACGCCGGCGAAGTACTGCACCGGCCGCAGGCAGACGTAGAGATCGAGCTGCTGCCGAAGCGCGACGTTGAGCGAGCGGATGCCGCCGCCCACCGGCGTGGTCAGCGGGCCCTTGATCGATACGACGTAGTCCTTGACGATCGCCAGAGTCTCGTCGGGCAGCCAAACATCGGGACCGTAGACCCGGGTCGATTTTTCGCCGGCGTAGACCTCCATCCAGTGGATCTTTCGCTTGCCGCCGTAGGCCTTCGCGACCGCCGCGTCGACGACCCGGATCATCACCGGCGTGATGTCGACTCCGGTGCCGTCGCCCTCGATGTAGGGGATGATCGGGTTCTCGGGAACGTTGAGGCTAAAATCCTTGTTGACGGTGATCTTCTGGCCAGCGGCCGGGACCTTGACGTGCTGATACATGGGTTCTCCTTGGAGGGTCGCCGCGGGATGCGCCACGCATGTTTCGCCGGCGTCGCGGGATCGCGTTGCGAATGCAGCAAGCCCTTAATTATCCTCGAATTTGGTGAAAACTGCCACGGCACCGCGCGACGCGTCTCGGCGTCCATCGAGCCCGATCCGTTCATCCGGCGGCAGCGTCATCCTGCTCAACAAGCCGCACGGCGTTCTCTGCCAGTTCACGGCCGGCGCCAGCGGCAAACGCACGCTCGCCGATTTTGTCAGCGTTCCCGGCGTCTACCCCGCGGGCCGGCTGGACGCGGATAGCGAAGGGCTCGTCGTGCTGACGGCGGACGGCGCCCTGCAGGCGCGCATTGCGAATCCGCGCCGAAGGTTGGAAAAGGTCTACTGGGTCGAGGTCGAGGGCACGCCGGTCGCCGCGCATTGCAAAGCGCTCGCGGCAGGCGTCGATCTCGGCGACTTCGTGACAGCGCCGGCGACCGCGTGGGCGATCGCCGAGCCGCCCGGCCTTTGGCCGCGCAATCCTCCCGTTCGCTTTCGCCGTGCGATCCCGACGTCGTGGCTGCAGCTGACGCTGACCGAGGGCAAGAATCGTCAGGTGCGGCGGATGACGGCCGCCGTCGGGCTGCCGACGTTACGCCTGATCCGGTACGCGATCGGTCCATGGACAATCGAGGGCCTCGTGTCCGGCCGGTGGCGCGAGGATTCGGCGGACGCACGCGTGCTATCATCAAAACGCGTTCGATGATCTCCCCGCGCCGCGGTTCGCGCCGCTTCGGCGCTTTTGGGGCTCGGTCGGACCTGCCTTCACAACTGCGACGGGGGCAAGTCCGACAGGCTCCCGGCCGACCTCCGCTCCATTCGTTGGACACCTTCCCCCCCCCGGCCGGTTGCATCACCTCGATCACGCGATGATCCGCCGTCTGCTCGCCCGTTGGCTGCCCGGAAAAAAGAAGGCCGGGGAGCCGCGCGTCTACCGCTCCGGTGATCACCCGATCCGCCGCGATCAGCTGTCGCGCGGCGCGCTCGAGGTCACGCGCCGGCTGCAGGAAGCCGGCTTCAAAGCCTTCGTCGTCGGCGGCGCGGTGCGCGATCTGCTGCTCGGCATCGAACCCAAGGATTTCGACATCGCGACCGACGCCCGGCCCGAGCAGGTGAAGCCGCTGTTCCGCCGCGCGTTCATCATCGGACGCCGGTTTCGGCTCGTGCACGTGCACGTCGGGCCGGAGCCGGTCGAAGTCTCGACTTTCCGCGCGGCCCAGACCGGCGATGACGCGACCGACGAGCACGGCCGGTTGATTTCCGACAACGTCTACGGCTCGCAGGCCGAGGACGCCGCGCGCCGCGATTTCACGATCAACGCGCTCTACTTCGACCCCGCCACCGAGGAAGTCTGGGATTACGTCGGCGGAGTTGCCGACATCCGCGTCCGCCGGCTGAAACTGATCGGCGCGCCGGCGACGCGCCTGCGCGAGGATCCCGTGCGCATGCTCCGGGCCGTGCGGCTCGCGGCGAAACTCGGCGTCGCGATCGACCCGAAGACCGCCGCGCCGATACCGAAGCTCGCACCGCTCATCCAGAACGTCCCGCCCGCCAGGCTGTTCGATGAAATGCAGAAGCTGCTGCTCTCGGGCCACGCGGTCGAGACGCTGCGGAGCCTTCGCGCGCACGGCCTTTCCCACGGACTCTTGCCGTTGATCGACGTGATCCTCGAGCAGCCGCTCGGCCAGCGCTTCATCGAACTGGCGCTTGCCGGCACCGACCTCCGCGTCCGTGAAGACCGCGGCGTTTCGCCCGGCTTCCTGTTCGCCACATTGCTGTGGCACGAGGTTCTCGCCACGTGGAAGGCCACCGCGGCCGGCGGCGGCAAACCGATCCCGGCGCTCTTCGACGCGATGGAAAAGGTCCTGGGCGAGCAGGCCAAGAAGATCGCCGTCCCGCGACGTTTCGAGGCGACGATCAAGGAAATTTGGTCGCTGCAGCCGCGCTTCGAGCAGCGCGCCGGCCAGCGCCCGTACCGGCTGCTCGAACACCCTCGCTATCGCGCGGGCTGGGACTTTCTGGACCTGCGCTGCAAGAGCGGCGAACTCACGGGTGAACTCGCCGGCCTCGCCGACTGGTGGGACCGCTTCGCCAGCGCCGGTCCCGGCGAGCGCGAAACGATGCTGAAACCCGAAGAAGCCCCGAAAAAACGCGGGCGCTCGCGCGGCCGGGGGCGCAAGCACCGCGACGGCGGCGAAATCGCGCCGTCGTCAACCGATCCCACGCCGCATTGAGCGCGACGCTTGCCTTTCTCGGACTGGGCAGCAACCTGGCCCACCCGCGCCGGCAGCTTGCGCGCGCCTTGCGCGCCCTCGCGCGTGTTCCACGGATGCAGGTCGTCGCGGTCTCCCCGAACTACACGACCGCGCCCGTCGGTTCCGATGCGCCGCAGCCCGACTACGTGAACGCCGTCGTCGCGGTGCGCACGACGCTCGGCCCCCGCGCGCTGCTCGCGGCGCTGCAATCGATCGAGCACCGCCAGCACCGGCGACGGGACGCCGAACCGCGCCGCAATGCGCCGCGAACGATGGACGTCGATCTGCTACTGTACGGCCGCCGCCGCATACGGCTGCCCGGGCTCACGGTTCCGCACCCGCGAATGCACGAGCGCGCATTCGTGTTGCGCCCGCTCGCCGACGTTGCCGCGGGCGCGACCATCCCCGGGCGGGGACTTGCCCGCCGGTTTCTGGGTGCGGTGCGCGACCAGCGTATCGCGCGCACACGCGGCCATTTCGTCCGCTAGCCGTCCGTCCCGCGCCGGAACCCCCGATGGACCTCGAGAAGTGCCGATACATCGTCGTCGAAGGACCGATCGGAGCCGGCAAGACCAGCCTCGCGCGCGTGCTCGCGCACCAAGTCGGCGGCGACGAGCTGTTCGAGCGGCCCGAGGATAATCCGTTCCTCGAGCGCTTCTACGGCGACATGGCGCGATTCGCGCTCGCGACGCAGCTCACGTTCCTTTTTCAGCGCGCGGACCAGCTCTCCGGAGTCGGTCAGTTCGACATGTTCCGCCGCGCGACCATCGGCGATTTCCTGCTCGACAAGGACCCGTTGTTCGCGCGGCTGAATCTCACCGACGCCGAGTACCGGCTCTACGAAAAGGTCTATTCGCACCTGAAGCCGCAAACTCCCACTCCCGACCTCGTCATCTACCTGCAGGCGCCGGTCGAAACGCTGATCGAGCGCGTGCACCGGCGCGGCGTCGATTTCGAGCGGAAGATTTCAGCGAGCTACCTTGCCCGGCTCGCCGATGCGTACAGCCGCTACTTCTACGGGTACGAGGCGGCGCCGCTTCTCATCGTCAACAGCGAGCGGCTCAACTTCGTCGATAACCACGAACACACCAAGCTCCTGTTTGCGCGCATCGGCTCGATGCGCAGCCGCCGCGAGTTCTTCAACCTCGCGTCCTGAACCTCCCACCCATTCGACCGATTCGAGACTGCCCGCGAGGAACCACATGGAGATCGTCCACACCGCCGCCGAACTCGCGGAGCATCTCGCGCACGCCAGGCGTGTCGCCTTCGTGCCCACGATGGGCAACCTGCACGACGGCCATTTGTCGCTGTGCCGGATCGCGCGCCAGCACGGCGACGTGGTCGTCACCAGCATCTTCGTCAATCGGCTGCAATTCGGGCCGAACGAGGATTTCGATCGCTACCCGCGCACGCTCGACGCGGATAGGGACGGACTCGAGCGCGAAGGTGTCGACGTGCTATTCAATCCGAAAGAGTACGAGATGTACCCCACGCCGCAGGTCTATCGCGTGCAGCCTCCGCCGCTCGCGGAGGAACTCGAGGGCGCATCGCGTCCGGGATTCTTCCACGGTGTGTGCACCGTCGTCCTCAAGCTCTTCCACCTGGTGCAGCCCGACGTCGCGGTCTTCGGCAAGAAGGATCGCCAGCAACTCAAGATCGTCCGCGGCATGGTCCAGCAATTCAACCTGCCGATCCAGATCGTGCCGGCGGAGACGATCCGCGCCGACGACGGGCTCGCGCTTTCGTCGCGCAACAACTACCTGTCGCCTGCCGAGCGCGCCGAGGCGCCGAACCTGTATCGGGTACTGCGGAACATCGCCGACGCAATCGCCGGTGGCCGCACCGACTACGCGAACCTCGAGGCTACCGGCCGCATGGAGCTCGCCCAGCGCGGCTGGAAGGTCGACTATGTCGCGATCCGCCATGGGCTCGGCCTGCGCATTCCGCACCCCGAGGGCTTCGACCACCCGAACCTGCTGATCGTGCTCGGCGCCGCGATGCTGGGCAGCACCCGGCTCATCGACAATGTCGACGTGATCAAGAAGGACGGCGAGGACTGATTCGGCCCGCCGCGTCGACATCGTCGCGAATCCGGCTACGCGGCCCGCAACGCGTCGACGATCTTGAGCCGCGCCGCCCGGGCCGCCGGCAGGAAACCGCCGACGAACCCCATCGCCAGCGCGAACCCGAGCGAGGCGGCAACGATGCCCGGGGTCAGCCGGAACGTGAACGCGAGCTCGGCAAACGTCTGGAAGTTCATCGTCGAAATCGACAGCGCCTGCATGAACGACGCCGCAACGAGTCCGATCACGCCGCCGATGAGCCCCAGCATCAGCGCCTCGACGAGGAACGCGACCAGGATGGCCTTGCGCGGGAATCCGAGCGCGCGCAACGTCCCGATCTCGGACGTGCGCGAGGCCACGCTCGCGTACATCGTGATCATCGCGCCGATGATCGCGCCGATCGAGAAGATCACCGAGATCGTCGTGCCGAGGTAGCTGATGAACTTCGACAGCATTTCCGACTGGTCGGCATAGAACTGCGTTTCGCGCTTCGCCTCGAGCGTGAGCCGCGGATCGGATTCGATCTCCCTCTTCACGGCGTCGAATCTTTCGCTGTCCGCCAGCTTGAAGATCAGCGCCGAGAATCCGAAGCGGCGAAAGGCCTGCAGCATCTGTTCGGCGTCGCCCCAGATTTCCGAGTCGAAGCCCGTGCGACCCGCGTCGAACACACCGACGACCGTCCAGTCGCGCGAGGCGAAACGCAGCGTCTCGCCGACGCCGGCGCCCTGGAAACCATTGGCGATCGAGCGTCCGGCGATGATCTCCGACGTTCCCGGCTGGAACATCCTTCCCTCGACCAGCTTCACCTGCGGCCGGAGCACGAGCCCTGACGGCGTGACGCCGCGTATCACCACGTTCGACGGCTTGTTCGAATTGCGCTTTGGAAGATTGATGAGAACGACCGGTTCCTTGGAGATCAGTTTCTGTCCGTTCCCTCCGACGGCGATGTCCGAAAGGGTTTCGACGATGCCCGCCTGCGTCCGGTCGACACCGCTCTGGACCTCGGTTTGCGCGGCGCGGCGGATGACGACGACGTTGTCGGCCTGCCCGGTCGCGACCAGCGTTTGCTCGAGCCCTTCGGCGAGCATCAGGACCGTCGCGAACACGTAGACGACCAGCGCCATCCCGCCGGCGGTGAGCGCGGTCGTGAGTCGCCGCGCGGCGACGTTGCGCAGGATATAGCTGAACGGGATGGTCACGTCGGAACCGATGAAACGGCTTTCGGTCGGTGAAGCCCTCGCTCCGAGTCTTCATGTCCCGCGCGGCACCATCGCTTCATCCGACCGCCCGCAAGCCGTCGACGATGCGGATCCGCGCCGTACGCCACGCCGGCAGGACCGCGGCGATGATGCCCACCAGCACCGCGGCGCCCGCCTGCATCAGCACCGTGGATTCGCTCACGTAGAAGATCGGGAAGAGCGTCCCCATCTGCTCCGCGAATGCGTTCGCCAATGGTACGGTGAACACGATCGCCACGAGTCCGCCGAGAAGGGCGATGCCGATCGACTCGGCGAAGATCAGCATCGCGACGAAACCGCTGGAAAAACCGAGCACCTTGAGCGTCGCATACTCGGCGCCGCGCTCGCGCGCGGTCATCGCCATCGTGTTCGCCATCACCGCCATGATGATCACGATCACGACGAAGGACACGGCCTGAATGGCGAGCAGTATCGCTTCGGTCATCGCGACGAACGAAAGCTGGAAGGCCTTTTCGGTCTCGCTCAGGGTCTCGGCGAGCGAGTTCCTGAACATGGCGTCTATCGCCGCCGAAACCTCGGCCGCCTGCGCGGGATCGCGCAACCGAACGACGAAAACGCCGGTCTGGTCGCCGCGTCGAGGATAGGTCTTCTTGATCGTCTCGTTCAGCAACGCCCAGTGAAAGTACATCGTCGACTGGTCGGTCCCCTTGTCGGCGCCGTCGTAGATGCCGCGGAGGTTGAACGTCCAGGTGCCGGAATAGATCGTGCCGCGCAGCGGGATCTGGTCGCCGACCCGCCAGCCATACTGCAGGGCGAGCTTGCGCCCGACGATGGCGCCCTTGCGATCGGTGAGGAAGGCCTTCCGCTCCTCGGAAGACAGGATGAACTCGGGGTACATCTCGAGGTAGGAGGGCGCGTCGACCGCGAACTGCGGAAAGAAATTGCGCTCGGAGATGTAGACGCCGCCGAACCAGTTCGCCCATGAAACCGACTGCACCCCGTCCACCTGCCGGATTTTTTCCGCATAGGTCAGCGGCAGCGAAAAGACGAGCGAAATGGAACTCCGCGTCACGAGTCGCGCGCTGGAACTTGCGTTGGCGCCGGCGTACCATGCCTCGACGATCGTTCGCAGCAGACCGAACGCCGTGATCGCAACGACGATGCCGATGACGGTCAACGTCGTCCGAAGCTTGTGCCGGAACGCGTTCCTGGTGACCAGAAGCGGTAGAAACATGGCCGGCCGGGCGGGGGGCGCGTGGGTCTCGCGGAGGGCAAAGGCAGATCGATCAATAGTTTAAACTACGGCCTGGGTCCGGACCGGGGCACGCGGCACGCTATTCGCGGTACTCGGTGACCCCACCTGGATTTCGCTCCCCGCAATCGATCCGATCCTCCGACTCCGATGAT
>Ga0315273_10005081_pt1 | contig 16231 bp, 17 predicted proteins | sample YL17G02_0_MG_FD_205753 | JGI IMG/M metagenome (GOLD analysis project Ga0315273, IMG submission 205753) | Sediment microbial communities from Yellowstone Lake, YNP, Wyoming, USA - YL17G02_0 | ecosystem: Environmental > Aquatic > Freshwater > Lake > Sediment | place: USA: Wyoming | collected... | reverse complement strand
GTGGTGGTTATCTCGGCCCTGCTGATCACCGGAATCAAGGAATCGGCGAACGTGAACGCCGTGGTGGTGGTCATCAAGGTGACGGTGGTCATCGTGTTCATCGCCGTCGGCTGGGCCTACATCAAGCCGGCCAACCACGTGCCCTTCATTCCGCCCAACACCGGCACGTTCGGGGAATTCGGCTGGAGCGGCATCCTGAAGGGCGCGGGCACCATCTTCTTCGCCTACATCGGATTCGACGCCGTGTCCACGGCCGCGCAGGAAGCCCGCAAGCCGCAGCGGGACATGCCCATCGGCATCATCGGCTCGCTCATCGTCTGCACCATTCTCTACATCCTGTTCGCCCACGTGATGACCGGCCTGGTGCCCTACGCCGAGTTCCGCGGCCACGCGGCGCCGGCGGCGCTGGCCATCGCCGCCACGCCTTACGCCTGGCTGAAGACCGCGGTCAGTTTGGCGATCATCGCCGGGCTTACCTCGGTGATCCTGGTCATGCTGCTGGGCCAGTCGCGCGTGTTCTACTCGATGTCGCGCGACGGGCTGGTGCCCCGGATCTTCTCCGACATCCACCCGAAGTACCGCACTCCCTGGCGTTCGAACCTGGTGTTCATGGTGTTCGTGAGCCTGTTTTCGGCCTTCGCGCCGATTTCCTGGGTGGGCCACATGACCAGCATCGGCACGCTGTTCGCCTTCGTGGTGGTGTGCGGCGGCGTGCTGATCATGCGCAAGACCAACCCCGATCTGCCGCGGCCGTTCCGGACGCCGCTGGTGCCGCTGGTTCCCATCCTGGGCATCGTGGTGTGTCTGGCCATGATGTTCGGCCTGGGCTGGAGCAACTGGCTGCGTCTTTTCGTCTGGCTCGGAATCGGCCTGGTAATCTATTTCGCCTACGGCCGCCGCCACAGCCACCTGCAAAACCCGAAATAGGAAACGAGGGGACAGGCGCGACGTTCCCCCCATGGTCAGCGGTCTGACGCACGAGAAACAGCAGCTTCACGAGTTGGTGGACCAGCTTGCGCCCAGCCAGGTGCACACCGTGCGCGGCATCGCCAACGCGCCGGTGGATGATGAGCCGCTCACCGCGCAAGGGGCGCAGGCTCTCGACGAAGCCCGCGACTGGCTCAGACACAACAGACCGATTCCGCATGAGCAGGTGCTGGCCGAACTCGGCATCACGCAGGAAGAAATCGAGAGCTACAGGGAACCGGCGTGAAGCGGATCGCCTGGACCGAGCAGGCCAAGGCGCATCTGTCCCACAATCCCGTACCTGTCCCTACGAAAACAGGCTCCCTTGGGAAATGCCCCTGGCGCTCTCTTCTTCGGAGGGGATCGTCTTCTTCGGCTTGGAGATGGGAGGCGCGAGCGTCAGAACCTGTCCGCCCCGGAGATCCTCGCACATCGAGCGGATAGCCGCCTCGGTTTGACCCTCCATGAACCGCACCGCTGAAAGGGCGGCGTAACCTCGATCCAGTTCAATGCTGATCCACCGCCTGCCGAGTTGCTCGGCGACATAGCCGGTTGTGTTGGAGCCGGAAAAGATGTCGACGACCAAATCTCCAGGCTCGGTCAAAAATCTGATAAAGAACTCAGGCAACTCGGCAGGGAACCGCGCCGGATGACTGTCCTGACTCAGGAGTTTGCACGCGCGCAGGTAATGGGAGTTGCTGTCCGTGTTCGGGATCTGCAGAAGGTTGGACGGAATGGCTCCCCCGTTGGCTCGCCCGAAAGCTTCGGCAATCTCGTGTCCGGACGGTCGTTCCTTGGGCCTGTAGAACTTGGAAGGGTTCTTAAGCAGGATCTTCATCCGCTCCGAGTACGGCACCAGCACCTGGGTCACGTCCGCCTTCGGCTGCTCGGTCTTTGAAAACCACCAGACTGTGTTCACCGCGTCCTTGGCGCGCAGTTTGCGTTTGTTGACCCATTCGATGGGGGAAGGTAGCTTGGCGGGGTTGTACCAAAAAAACTCCTCGGCAAGGTAATAGCCGAGCCGGTCGCAGAAATCCAGCAGCACTCGGAAATTGTAGAGCGACCGCACGGGCTTGCCTCTCTGATAGGCGCCACCCAGGTCGAGGACAAAGCTGCCGGTCGGTTTAAGGACGCGGTGGACGGCAGCACCGAAGTCCCCAAGCCATGCTACGTAGTCGGCCTGGTCCTCATTGCCATAGGCCTTTTGTCGAAGTAGCGCAAACGGAGGGCTCGTTAGGATCAGATCAACGGAGGCTTCCGGCAAGGTCTTGAGCACTTCCCGGCTGTCGGCGCAAAGCTGAGTGCCGTGCGGGGTCCTATAGACTTGAATATCCTCGGAAAAACTAAAGCTCATAGGTCGAACCAGACGCCGGGAATTGCGGCCCCGGACTCAGCTCCCATCGTCTCGCAATCCAGCTCTCCATGAACGTCCACAATAAGGTTATCGCATAGTGGAGCGCCGGGGCCGTTATCTGGAGGCTGGCGATCAAAGGTGCGACCTGCTCTCTCGGAAGCTGCCCCAACAGCCATACGCGCCATTGCGAATTCGACTCCTCCGCTAGACCGGCGATGATATCAGAGACTGCACTCGCGGGAAGCGCCCCTCGTTGTCGGAGTGCCTCCGCGCAACCCGCGGCAACGTCAGCGCTGACTTCCCTGAGGCCGGTGAGAAGTAGCGGAACAGATGTACCTCCAATCGAAATCAAGCCTTCCAGGGCCTCCTCCCGAATACTCCGGTCAATGTCGGCAAAGGCGCGGATGAGGCGGCTTGTCGCCTGCTCGTTTCCGGCCCGGCTCAGTCCCCACGCAGCGGCGCTTCGGAGGAAGTACGGCTGGCTCCGGTCGTCGAGGAGTCCTGACAACACGTCGACTGCATCGGGAGTGGATGTCTCTCCGAGCGCAATCACAGACTCAAGGCGAGTCTGATCGTCCGGACTGGCAAGGTACTTCGCAAACAAGTCCTGTACCGGTCGGCCACACACCGAAGCGAGATACGAGACGGCCTCCAGCCGAATGTACACGTCCTCTTCATCATCGTCCGCCAACTGAGCCGCGATATCGCAGAAAGATGCTTCCCGCCGCACCCGCGCGAGTTTGACGCCGGTGAACCGCTGGGTCCGCTCCCGAGAGGCGAGGAGGTTAGAGATATGACTGGGGGACAGGGTGCCGGTACATTCCAGCTCGGCGGCTGCAAAAGGGCAAACCTTGGAAGCCAGAAGCTCACTTTCCGCCACCGTCTGACCCTTGTCCACACAGATCCGCAAACCAGCAGGGATGGTTCGGGTGTGGCGGTGCCCGTCGGCAGCGCGTTCGACGGTGATCCTTCGATCTTCGAGCGCAACCACAACGCCTGTCCTGCTGGAGAAGACGGCTTCCCAGCCGATACTCGTTTCCGAGCCCTCGGTCACGCCTTTTGTAACCGACTTGGTGTGCGGGATGGAACGGAAGGTCCGGACACCGAAATAGTTGATCCACGGCTTCGCTTGCCAGTGGACCCAGTTGCGCTCGTGCCAGTAGGATGACTCGGGTCCCAGTCGCCCGTTGCTCCAAGACTTTTCCCCAACGCCCTCACAAACCGGAAATGCGATCCAGTCACTATCGACCATGCCGAAATCCCATGCGCGACTTGCATCCGTGGCGCTGTGGGAAACCGATAGTTCAGCCTTGGTCTTGGCGCGGCTCTCCACGCGAATCCCGCAACGGCAGCAGACCAAGTCGGGGATGCGGACGCGCTTTCTCTTTACGTCCTTCCACAGCTTCGTATCCAACGAGCCTCGTTCGAGCTCAACCAGTTCATGGCCGCGCCGAGCAAGATCGCCACACACCGTGCGGGTTCCCACCGCTCCCATCGCAATCTTGCGGAAGAAGCTTGAATCAGGTTTCAGGGCTAGTCTCGGCATGTCCTTCGGGTCTCGATGCCCGCTATTCTCTGCGGCGAGTAAACACCAATTATACGGGATTGCGGCCAAGTTCATCGCCTCAAGCGAGGCGGGCCAGGGAACGCTGCCAGGCTGACTATTGAACAGAGGCAGCAAACCGACCACCTGTCCTGAAGGCAGGTCAAGTTGTTGATCTGGGAAGCAAACCTCAACTACAGAATCGACGACAGGGGAATTCTGCTGGCAAGGTGAAATGCCCGCAACCGATTAATTCCATTGGTCGGGGCGGGCGGATTCGAACTGCCGACCCCCGGGGTCCAAGTCTGAGGGTCTATCTGGCTGCCATATATGCCAATATGTTTTTATGCGCACCACGGTTGACCTGCCGGATACACTGTTTCGCGAGGTGAAATCGACGGCCGCCCGGCGGGGCGAGAGCCTCAAGGAGTTCCTTCAGCGCGCTGTCGTGAACGAGTTGAGCCGCACCGGGGATCACGCAGCGGCAGAGCGAGTCGCGTTCCCGGTGTTGGACTCCCGCCAGCCCGGATCGCTCAACCCGGCCAATGACGAAATCGACCGGATGCTTGCCTGACGTGGGCGCGAGCCGGGCTGGAGAGCGAGCGGCGGCCGCACTTCGCCCGCCGCGACCCGCGCGCAATCCCGCTGTAGTGCGCTACCAGCGGATCTCCTCGCCGCCGATCGGAATGAGGCCGAGGATGTCGCCGCGCGAGCGGTCGAACTCGACCGGCAGCATCGTTCCCCCATACGGGCGGAGAACCTGGAGGCGCGGGAGGATCTCCGCAATTATCCGCTTCTGGTCCTTGATTCCCGCGGCGCGCAGCGCCTGCCCCAGCGAGCCGCCGGCCATGATGCAGGCCGGCCTGCCGTTGACACGCACCCGCAGTTCGGGCGCAATCATCATCTTCGAGGGCACCGAGATGCACGCCGCCTCGGATGGCTTCACCGACTTGCAGAAGCCTTCCGGATCGGCTTCGAACTTACCCGAAACGGCGCTGAGCAGGGCGGCGGCCGGTGTCGCCAGCAACGCGATCTTGCCGCCGCCATCGCCGCGCGGTTCCACTTCGTAGTAGACGGTCCCGTAGCCCACAACGTCCTCCGGGGTGCGGTAGTTCGCGACGCCGGGTTTGAGCAGAGGCGCGACGGAACTCAGCACGAACTCCGGCTCGATGTCGATGTAACCGGTCGAGAGGAAGTTGCCGTAGCGAAGCTGGTAGGCGACGCTGGACGGCATCGGCAGGTTCTCGACAATGCGCGCCGAAAGGTTCTTCGCATCCCGCGCGGCGGGACTCACCACGTCACGGCCGATCACAACCTGCGCCGTGCGCCCGTGCCAGCTCAGTTGGATCTCCGGCCCCACGAGCAACAGAACGGACTGCCCTCGAGGGGGCAGCGGAGGCAGGAGCATCTGACCCTGGCCGCTGCCGCCGAGCCGCCAGTTTGTCACGGGCCGCTGTTTGGCGGCGCGAGTTCCCGGCCGGCCCAATGCGCTAATCTGGTTGCGAGGGGCCTCCCGGGAATGAAAAGACCGATCGCTTTCGCCGTCCTGGCGGCGGCAACGATTCTGCCGGCCGCCGCGCAGATGACGCGCGAGCAGAAGCTCGCCGACTTTCAGCAACTGGCGGCGGTTTATGCCAAGAACTACGCTCCCTACGAATGGAAGCGGGATGCGCTGAGCTTCGACCTGTTCCGGATTGGCCCGTGGCTGGAGCGCGCCGCCCGGTCGAAGGACGACCTCGAGTTCTACGACGTCTGCATCGAATACGTCGCCAGCCTGAACGACGCGCACGACGTCTTCGAGCTGCCATCGGGGTTTTACGCCTCGCTCGGGTTCTCGGTAGACCTGTACGACGGCCAGGTCGTAATCGATCAGATCACCCGCACGACGCTGCCGCTGAAGGACTATCCGTTCGCGATCGGAGACGAGCTGGTATCTCTGGACGGCAAGCCGGTCGAGGAATGGATTCGCGCCAACTGGAAGTACTCGATGTCGGCCAACGACCTTAGCACGCGCCGCACAGCCGCCTGGTTCATCACCTACCGGCCGCAAGTCTACATCCCGCGCGCCCACGAGATCGGCGAGTCGGCGTCGGTGGTGATCCGCCGTGAGAACGGCGACGAGGAGACCTACACGATCCCCTGGCAGAAGCGAGGCACGCCGATCACGGTGGTGGGTCCGGTGCCTTCGCCTAAAGCGGCGGCGTTCCAGAAAGCGGCTCGCGCCGGGGATTCCGGTTTGCCCGGCTACTTACGGCCCCTGGCCGGGCTCTACAACCTGCGGCGCACGAGAGTGACCGACGCCACGCTCGGAATCGGCGCGCGCTCGCCGGTCTTCACCGTCAGGCCGCAGGGCTTTACGCAGCGGCTGGGGCGCTCGTCCAGCGATACTTTTTACTCGGGCACGTTCACGGCGGGCGGGTTCAGGATCGGCTACCTGCGCATTCCGGACTACGATCCGCCCAGTCAGGCTCTGGCGTTGCAGCAGTTCGACACCGAGATCGCTTACTTCAAGGAAAACACCGACGGGTTGATACTGGACCAGATGCGAAACCCGGGCGGGAACGCCTGCTATACGCAGTCGCTGGCGGCGCGCGTGATTGCCGAGCCATTCCGAGGCATGGGTTTCGAGATCCGCGCGACGGCCGCCTGGCTCTGGGCGTTTGCCGACTCCCTCGCGCTGGCCAGGCAGCAGAAGGCCGAGCAGTGGATCATCGACATGCGGGAAGCCCGCTACAAGGACGTCGAGATGGCGTATCTGGAGAACCGCGGCCGCACCGGTCCGCTGGCTCTCTGCGGATTGTCGCTCGAAGTCGAGCCGGCCAAGGACCGGTCCGGCCGGGTCGCCGCCTACGACAAGCCGTTGATGGTACTGGTGGACGAGATGTCATCGTCGGCGGCCGACATGTTCCCGGCCCTGATCCAGGACCACGGCCGCGGCTCGATCGCCGGCGTGCGCACGATGGGCGCGGGGGGCAGCGTGGCGTATTACGACGCGACCAGTTACTCGGAGGGCATTGCCAGCGTCACCATCTCGCTGATGAACCGGAAGTGGCCGACCGATTTCGAAGGTGTGCCTCCGGCCCCTTACCTGGAGAACATCGGCGTCAAGCCGGACCTGGATCTCGACTACATGACGCGCGATAACCTCAAGACCGGCGGCAAAGCGTTCGTGGACGGCCTGGCCGCGGCCATGGTCGATCACATCAAAGCCCGCCGGGCATTACAATAGTCGCGAAATGATCGCAAACGATGTTCAGCTTGCCCGCACCCCGGCCGCGGAGGCCGCCGCCTTTCACGCCGCCCTCGGCGGCGCCGGCTACACGGAGCCCAACGTCGCCGAGGTTCTTGGCGCTCTAGAGATGCCCACGCGACGCGCGCGCAACCTGCCGCGGCTGAAACGCTCGAGTGAGGGAGAATCCGTCCCGCACGTGCTGGTCCGGCTCTTCTTCCTTGGTTTGCCCGTGGAAGTGTCCGCCGCCGAGCGCGCGCTGCGACCCGTGCCGCTGAGGAAATGGGCCAAGGCGAATCTTCTTCAGGTCGCCGATGGCGTGGTCCGGAGCCTGGTCCGCATGGTGCCCTACGGCGAAATCCTGCTGACCATAGACCCGCCCGATCTGGTCGAAATCGGCGCCGCGCCGGACATTGTTACGGGCATGACCGGCAGTTCGCTGACATTGCTCTACTTCACCATTCGGCGCCGCTTCCGGTCGATCCTGGACCTGGGCACCGGCTGCGGTATTCAGGCGCTGCTGGCGGCCGGCCACGGCGAGCGCGTTCTGGCTACCGACCGCTCGGCGCGCTCGATCAACTTCGCCCGATTCAACGCCCGGCTCAACGGCCGGACCAACATCGATTTCGGCCTAGGCGACGCCTTCGCCCCGGCGCGGCGGCGCAAGTTCGACCTGATCGTGTCGAATCCGCCGTTCATGATCTCGCCCGGCATGCGCTACATGTACCGCGACAGCGGCCTGGAGGGCGACGGCTTCTGCCGCAGGCTGGCCCAGGAAGCCCCCGGCCATCTTTGCGAAGGCGGGTATTTCCAGATGACCTGCGAGTGGATCCATCCGCAGAACGCCGACTGGCAGGAGCGGCTGGCGGGGTGGTTCGAGGGATCCGGCTGCGACGCGCTGGTGCTGCGCACCGAAACGCAGAGTCCGGCGCTCTATGCCGACCAATGGCTCCGCGACACCGAACAGGACAATGCCGAGTTGTGGGCGCGCCTGTACGAGGAGTATGTGGACTACTACAAGAGCCTGGGAATCCAGGCCATCAGCACGGGAGTGATCGCCATGCGGCGGCGTTCGGCCACGGCCAACCGAATCCGCTTCGAGGATGCGCCGCCGCAGAAGCCCGAGCCGTTCGGCGAGTCGATCGCGATGGCTTTCGAGCTGGGCGATGCGCTGGAGCGTCTGCGGGACGACCGGCTGCTGCTGGCCGAGCGCCTGCGCCTGGCGCCCGACGTGCGCCTGGAGCAACAACTCCGATGCCACGACGGCGCCTGGCGGCCGGTCGGGGCCCGCCTGTGCCTGACCCGGGGGATTCGCTTTCACGGAGAGGTGGACCAACATGCCACGCGCCTGGTGGCGCGGTGCACGGGTAAGGCGCAGCTTGCCGAGATCGTCTCGAGCATGGCGCAGGAACTGCAGTTGAGTTTCGACCGTGTGGCCGAGCCGGCTCTGGCGTTGGCCCGCGATCTGATCCAGCGCGGCTTCCTTCTCCCCGAAAATGGGGACAGTAACAAATAACCCCTTTTTGCAGATGCGGCTCCGGACCACGACGGTGGGCACGAACCCGGGCGGGCCGAGCCTGTGACACAAGCCCGCGCACACCACTGGGTCCCCGGTTGAATCAGGGGCGCTGGCAGCGCGGGCAGTAGTGCGTGCCGCGCTGCCCCACCAGCATGCGCCGCACCGGCGTTCGGCAGACCACGCAAGGTTCGCCGGTTCTGCCATACACGCGGTGCCGGATCTGGAACGTGCCCGCCCGGCCCTCGGCGTCCACGTAGTCGGAGATGGACGATCCGCCCAGCTCGATCGCTTCGCCGAGAACCTCGACGATGGCCGTGTGCAGGCGCAGGGCGCGCCGCCGGCTGAGACGGCTCGCGACGGCCAGCGGATGGACCCGCGCGCGGAACAGCGCTTCGTCGGTGTAGATGTTGCCCATCCCGCCCAGAAAGCGCTGGTCCAATAGCAGCGGCTTGATGCGCCCGCGCCTGGCCGCGAGCTTCTTCCGGAACTCCTCGAACGGGATCTGGTGCGCGTCCGGGCCCAAGCGCCGCACCCGCGGCGGGATCTGCAGGGCGTACTCGATCCGGCCGAACTGCCGCGGGTCGTCATAGACCAGCATGCCCTTGTCCAACTGGAAGACGGCGCGTGTGTACGGGCCGGGTTTCGCGCCGGCCAGGAGCGTTCCCGTCATGCCCAGGTGGATGCAAAGGAATCCGGCATCGAGAACCAGCAGGATGTGCTTGGCGGCCCGCTCGACGGCCAGAATCTTCCGGCCGACGACGCCGTCGAGCGGCCTGGGGACCACGAAGCGGGACACCGCGCGCACGGCCTGGATGCGCCGCCCGACGACGCGCGGCCGAAGTGTCCGCACTACGGTTTCGACCTCGGGCAGTTCAGGCAATCAAAGAACCTCCGGCGGCATATTACAATTAAACCTACCATGCGTCGTTTCGCCGCTACCGCGATCCTGCTGGCCGTGATTGTCTCCGGATGCCGGAGGGAAGCGCGCCGTGTCGTCGGCGTGGTGCCCAAGGGGACCAACCATATCTTCTGGCAGACGGTCCACGCGGGCGCCATCAAGGCGGCCCAGGAGTTCGGCTTCGAGATCGAATGGAACGCGCCGGCGATCGAGATCGACTCGTCGCGCCAGATCGGGATCGTCGAATCGATGGTGAACCGCCGGCTGGCGGGCATCGTGCTGGCGCCGGTGGACCACAAGGCCCTGGTCGGGGTGGTCGAGCGCGCCGCGCGCGAAGGCGTCCCGGTGGCGATCTTCGATTCGGGCATCGATACTCAGAAGCGCATCACCTACGTCGCCACCAACAATCTCGAGAGCGGCCGCATGGCGGCGCGCCGCCTGGGCCAGATCCTGGGCGGCCGGGGCAAGGTGGGCGTCATCGGCTTCATGGCCGGCAGCGCCTCGACCATGGAGCGCGAGGAAGGTTTCCTGGATGAGACGCGCAAGCTGTTTCCCAAGATTGAGGTGGTGGGCGTGCAGTTCGGCATGGCCGACCGCGCCAAGGCCATGGCCGTCACCGAGAACCTGCTGACCGCGCACCCGGACCTGGCGGGGCTGTACGCCGACAACGAGTCCAGCCTGGCCGGCGCCGTGCAGGCCCTGAAGTCGCGCGCGGCCCGGCAGGTGAAACTGGTGGGCATGGACGCCTCCGATCAATTGGTGGCCGATGTGCGCGCCGGCTGGATCGACTCGCTGGTGCTTCAGAACCCGTTCCGCATGGGCTATGAATCGACGCGCGCCATCGGGTTGAAACTGGCGGGCCAGGCCGTGCCGGAACTGGTCGATTCCGGCGTCGCGCTGGTGCTGCGCGAGCAACTGGACACGCCGGAAGCCAAGGCGCTGCTGTTTCCCGATATCCAAAAGTACCTCAAGGGCCGATGACCACCTGGAAGCTGACGGTCGAGTACGACGGCTCCCGCTACAGCGGCTGGCAGGAGCAGAAGAACGCGCGCACGGTCGAGGGCGAGTTGCGCAGTGCCATCCAATTACTGCTCGGGGTGGTGGTCCAGATGCAGGGCTCCGGGCGCACCGATGCCGGCGTGCATGCGTTGTGCCAGGTGGCGCACGTGCGCGCGCCAGGCCGGCCGCGAGTGGATGAACGCGCCCTGTTGCGCGAACTGAACGAGCGATTGCCAACCGACATCGCGGTGTTGTCCATCGAGCCCGCCGCGCCGGAGTTTCACGCCCGTCACGACGCCTCGGCGCGCGTCTATCTCTACCGTATTTCGACGCGCAAGAACGCCTTCGCCAAGCGCCACGTGTGGTGGATCAAGCCGGCGCTGGACGTGGCCGCCATGGCCCAGGCGGCGCGCCTCGTCGCCGGCCGGCACGACTTCCGCAACTTCCACGCCCCGGACCCCGCGCGGCCGGACGAATCCACCATCGTGGTGGTCGAGAAAGCCGAAATCGAGTGCCTGGGCGGCGAGATCCGGTTCCGCATCCAGGCCTCCCATTTCATCTGGAAGATGGTGCGCCGCGTGGTAGGCGCGCTGGTCAAGGTCGGCTTGGGCGAACTCCCGCCCGCCGACTTCGCCCGCCTGATCGACGAACCGGCGAAGTTCTCGCTTCCGGTGGCCGAATGGACCGCTCCGGCCTCCGGCCTGTTTCTAGAGGAGGTGCGCTATCCCGAGCGCGGGGCCGCGCCCCGCAAGGCGCCCCGCGGCCATGTCCGCGTGGCGTTCGGGGGCCGCGCGGGAAGCCGGCTAAACCGCCCGCGTCACGGCGAATAACCCGAGACGGCGATAGCGGCCTGCACTTCGGTTCCCGGTTATGATCGGGATGAGGCCGAACAGCATGTCAAATGAGTACGTCGAAGTGCGTGAGGGCGGCCTCTACGCCGCCGGTAGCCGGGTTTCTTTGGCCTCGATCGTCTACGCGTTTCGTGAAGGGGCCTCACCGGAGACCATCCGGCAGAGTTTCCCGTCTCTCTCGTTGGCGCAGGTATACGGAGCCATCGCCTTCTATCTGAACCACCCACAGGAATCGGAAGCGTATCTTCAAGAACTGAAGCGAAAGTGGGAGGAACTTGAACGGAGAGCGCAACCACCCAGCGAGGAGTTACAGGCCAAGATCGAGCGAGCGAGGCAGCGCCTGTTTGCCGAGCAAGTATGATCCGCCGGTTGCTCAATGCCGGGATCGACTTCAAGCGGGCAGAGGAAGTTCCGCTCGAGGGTCTCGACGGCCCGGCGGTTCTGGCCGTAGCGGCGCAAGAGCAAAGAGTGCTGGTCAGCCACGATGCGAGCACGATGCCCCGCCATCTCCGTGAGTTTGTCCGGGAGCGCATCAGCCCTGGGGTGATTCCGATCCCGCGGGGTTTGAGCGTCGGGAAGGCAATCGAGAGCCTGCTGTCGATTTGCGACGGGTGCGGCCCGCGGGATCTGGAGAACCGAGTCTGCCTGGCGCCAAGCCTGGCGATGTACGGCTTCTGAAGACCGCCGGCCGCCGGAGGCCGGTGGCCGGATGGGCCGCTTTGCATGGCTTTCGGCGGGCACTCGAGGCCAGGCGACCGCCCCCGCCGTGAGGTATAATTCGAACAGGCAAGCCACCCTAGCTCAGTTGGTAGAGCGGCTGATTCGTAATCAGCAGGTCGCCGGTTCGACTCCGGCGGGTGGCTCCATTATAAATCTCACTCTTTAAAGGACTTTTCCAAATAGGAAAGTCCGGCCGAAGGGCGATTTCTGCCACTCGAAACGGAACGCGAAACGGTTTTCCGGGCGCGAAACGGAGGCCGCCTCTCTCGGCTCCGGCCGGACAACAGTGAAACAACTAAGCCGGGGGGCGGCCAAGGTTCCGGCGGTCCCGAGAGGCACCGCCCATGGACGTCTGCATGCATTTTGAACCGAAACACCGCTATGATGTTTGGTTCACGGGAGCTATGCATTGGCCAAACCAAAACTGACAACCGAAATCCTGTGCGCGGAGGCCGCGACGTTTGCCCAAGTGGAATCCTCCTTTCCGGAGCCGTCACTGTACGGCGTGACCGATGGCAAAGCGGTCGGAACATACCTCGAACACAAGTTCAGGGGGTACCTGGCAGAGAAGTACACGTACACCGCAGGCAACTCGGCAAGCGGCATTGATTTCCCGGAGCTTGAAGTTGACATGAAGGTGACGAGTGTGGCCCAGCCCCAGTCGTCTTGTCCGTTCAAGTCGGCCCGGCAGAAAATCTTCGGGCTCGGGTATGCGTTAATCGTTTTCGTGTACAGCAAGTCGGATAACCCGAAGTCTCAGACGAGTACGCTGAAGATTGAGCACACGATCTTTGTCGCCAAGCAACGCACCGCGGACTACCAGATGACGCGGGGATTGCGGCAGATCCTTGATAATGAAGGCAATGAGGACGATCTTGTTGCGTTCATGATGGACAAGTTGTTGCCTGTTGATGAGATCGAGGCCCACAAGATCGCGCGGGAACTTTTGAAGGGTGCCAAAATGGAACAGGGCTATCTGACGATTTCAAATGCTCTTCAGTGGCGGTTGCAGTACGGCAGGGTAATCTCAGAAGCCGGTTCTGTCGATGGACTCTTGCGGGTCAGATGAGCGTAATGACGGTAAAAGTCGAGTACGGCGATTTCCAAACGCCCCTGGAACTTGCAGAGCGGGCTTGTCGCGTACTTTCGGAGATGGGCATCAAAGCTTCATCGCTACTCGAACCCACGTGCGGGCTTGGGCGTTTTCTTAAGGCTGGAGTTCTTGCGTTTGCTCCAGCAAAGGCGTTGGCGTTCGATATCAATTCAGAATACGTCCGGGTTGCTGCGTCGGATATCGACAGGCTTCAGATCCAAACTCCTGTTCAAATCAGCCAAGCCAACTTCTTTAGCCAGAATTGGCCTTCGATTATTCGAGAGCTTCCCGAGCCACTGTTGGTCCTAGGGAATCCCCCATGGGTTACCAACGCCGCTTTGGGCGCTATTGGCAGCGCGAATCTTCCGGTCAAGTCGAATTTCCAGAACCATAGCGGTTTGGATGCCATGACCGGCAAGAGCAATTTCGACATTTCCGAATACATGCTGATACATCTCAGCGAAGCGTTGCAGGGCAGACATGCGACACTGGCGATGCTCTGCAAAACAGCCGTCGCGCGCAAGGTCATGGCGTACTGCTGGAAGCGACAACTCGAAATGAGCGATTGCCACATTTTCCCAATCGACGCCGAGAAGTCCTTCGGGGCTTCTGTAGAAGCCTGCCTCTTTGTTGCGTCCTTCAACGGTCGCAGCCGTGAGCGCTCGTGCATTGTCCACTGGGAATGCAGATCCGATTCGGCTGGTGCTCATATCGGTTACAGGGACGGCCTGTTGGTTTCAAATGTTGACGTGTATGACCGGTGGTGCGAATTGCGCGGCCAGAGCGTATACAACTGGCGGTCCGGCATCAAGCACGACTGCTCCAAGGTTATGGAGCTTTCGGAGCGTTCCGGCAAGCTTGTGAACGGTCTGGGTGCTGTCGTAGAAATCGAGGACATTTTTCTCTACCCATTGCTCAAAAGTTCGGCTCTTGCGGGGTCACCCAAAGCCGGGAAGCGTCTAATGCTCGTTACGCAGCGTGAGATCGGCGAAGATACGTCGCGCATAGCGTCTTTGGCGCCGAAGACATGGGAATACCTCTTGATGCATGGCGCTTTGCTGGAGCAACGCGGCAGCGTCATATACCGCAATCGACCTCGATTTGCTATCTTCGGCGTTGGATCGTATTCCTTTGCGCCTTGGAAGGTCGCCATTTCTGGGTTCTACAAGAGACTTCGATTCTCGGTGATTGGGCCCGATTCCGGAAAGCCCGTTGTCCTTGATGACACTTCATATTTCCTGCCTTTCCAAAACCGTGAAGACGCTGAGATCATCGCGGCCGTGCTCAACTCCGAACCAGCCGCCGAGTTCTATTCATCCCTAATCTTCTGGGATGCGAAACGTCCGATCACCGTTGACGTTCTGAGCCAGCTTAAGATTGAGAAACTAGCTGACATGTTAGGCGTCAATGTTGATGAAGGGCGGAAAAGCGGCCAGCAATCTGCTTTTACGTTCACACCAGATACGGTGTTCTGAAGGCCCCTCTGTGCCAAGATCAGTGAGACGCCTTCCCACCGGGTATTTAGTGTAGGGGGCGGAGAAGGAAGTCTTCATGAAGAAGCATGTAAATGGTCTTGCACCGACTCCCAGCGTTTGGGTTGCGCCGGCAGCGTAGCGGCGGGCGCAACCCAAACGCTGCCCGACCCCGAGGTGGTGGTCAAGACGCAGCGCCGCCAGTTCACCGCCGAATATAAGAAGCGCATTTTGGCCGAGACGGTTGCCACCAAGGGGCCCGGACTCATCGGCGCCGCGCTCGCGCCGGAAGAGCGAGACGGAGCGATAATGGTGGCGGTCCTGCATGAAGGTGTACCTCGACACATGCTGCCTCGGCAGACTCACGGACGACCAGAGCCAGCCGGGAATCCGCGAGGAAGCGGAGGCGGTGGAGAGGATTCTCGCTCTGGTTCAGAAGGGCAGGGCTGAATGGGCCGCCAGTGAAGCCTTGCTGGATGAAATTTGCCGAAATCCTTCGGTCGAGCGAAGACTGGAAGGCGAGACGCTGCTGACCCTGGCCTCGGAAACTGTCGAAATCGGCGCGGGCATCGCCCGGCGAGCGAAACAGCTCGCATCGGCCGGATACGGCGCGTATGATGCTTTGCATCTCGCCGCCGCCGAATCGGCCCGGGCCGATGTGCTGCTTTCGACGGATGATCGATTCATCAGACGGGCAGCGCGCGGAGACGGCCATCCTCGGGTTCCGGTGCGGAATCCGGTATCCTGGTTGGAGGAGCAGCGGTCATGATCACGCTAGACAAGCTGACGGACGAGCAGTTCGAGCGTCACGCCCTGGACGTGCTCAAGCGCGAACTGGGCGCGGACGGTCTCGCTCGCTTCCTGCGCCTGCATCGCTCCGGCGCCGGCGACTACACCCGCGACCGCGTCGAATGGCACAAGGACCTAACGGTTGACCAGGTCATCGAGTCCATTCGCCGCCGCCGGGCTTGATTCTTTACGAGCCGCGTTGCCGTGCGCCGGTCCACTTATGCTCAATTGGGGGCGGTTGGTAGAGCGGCTGATTCGTAATCAGCAGGTCGCCGGTTCGACCCCGGCGGGTGGCTCCATATCCCACTGAAAACACAACACTGTCAATTCAGATAGAGACGGTCCGCCAAATTGGACAGTCATTTTGACAATCACCGGGGTCGGGGACGCAGTCTTTACCCCCATCCGACTCCGCAATCCTGTGCCGCGATTCCACTACGCCCGGCATGCCTGTTTGGTAGACTCGTGGTGAAAGATGACTGCGGCCCTTAACGACGTGCTGCGAACTCTCCGGACTCACGAGAGCCAGTTGCGGCTGCTCGGCGTGTCTCACGCCGCGGTGTTCGGCTCGGTCGCCCGGGGAGAATCCAGTGCGGACAGCGATATCGATGTGCTGGTCGAACTCGATCAGGACCGGCCCATGGGTATCTTCGCGTACGCCAGGCTGAAGCTTTACATGGCTCTGTAGCAGAATTTGTGGGTGAGTGCTATGGGGCCACTTCGCCCTCCTGGGTATGAGGAGGCTGTGGTGCCGCCTCCCGTTGGTCGGCCCCGGCCGGGTGCGGACCGATCACGTTT
>Ga0315273_10005080_pt1 | contig 16231 bp, 34 predicted proteins | sample YL17G02_0_MG_FD_205753 | JGI IMG/M metagenome (GOLD analysis project Ga0315273, IMG submission 205753) | Sediment microbial communities from Yellowstone Lake, YNP, Wyoming, USA - YL17G02_0 | ecosystem: Environmental > Aquatic > Freshwater > Lake > Sediment | place: USA: Wyoming | collected... | reverse complement strand
GGCGGGGGGTGGCGGTGCGTGTTTACCCCCCACCCTGCATTTTTCCACTTTGCCATTCTTTAAGATTGGCGGCGACCTGATCCGGCCGGACCCGAAACGCAAGGCCGAGTACCGAAAGACCCCCAGGCGAAACGCGACCGGGAGTACCGAAACACCCCCAGGCGAAACGAACCCAAACGTACTTAAAAGAAAACCCCCCAGGCTTCACGCCCAGGGGGAAACACTTTCGTTAAGATTAACGATCGTTAATTTTCCTTAATGCTTCTATGGCATCCAACAGGTTTTTCTTTTTCCGGGAGGCGGCTATCGAAACAGGAAGGCCAGCCTTAAACCGGTCCTCCAGGTTAGCATTAAAAGCAATCCGCTGAATCTCGGCGCGCATGGCGAGAATCGCCAGCCTTAACGCCCGGTCAATTTTCACCATCACCCACCCCGGGTATATTCGTCCACAACTGTTCTGATTGGCAAGCCCCCCGGATATAATCGGGATCCCGGTAACCACGCCACCAGGCGAATAGGGCTTCCCCATTTTTAAATTTATTCTGGAATCGCATATCCCCTTTTTTGTTCGGGACATCATGCCATTTTTCCCAGTTTCGAATAATAGCGCGCTTCCATCCCTCGTAAAATCTCGGCCATCTTTCGAACTCCCGATCCTGCAACCTCCGGGAAATGAGGGGACAGCCTATACACCCGATTCGCTCGAATCCTTCATCGTAAAGCGAACAGTAGGGCAGGTTATAAAACCGGATAAACTCCCACACCTGGCCGCTGGTCCAGTACACTATGGGGCAGATGGCTGTATCCCCATCATAAGAAGATAAGGTAACCTCGCGCCACCTCGCCGCCCGGGCGGTACTTTCCTCCGCACGAACTCCGAATATCTTAACCCTGCCCTTCCCCCCGCCTTCCTTATATTCCCCACAGCACCACCGCCAGGATCGAGTAGGCGGCATTTTCGGGCGGGTCGCGACCTGGTGCATCATGGAGCCTCTTTTATTATTATTCCACTTAACGTCAGGATGAAATTCCTTAATAAAACGGATCGCTTCGGGCGGGTCAATCGTAGTATTGTTAAACCAGGCATCGAATTTAACTCCCGACATTCTAGCCAGTTCCTTAATGACTATGGAATCCTTCCCGCCCGAGAAGGCCAGGTAATACCCCTCGGGCGGTTCGTTATCCTTAAGCAGTTTAATCACCCTGGCAACCCGATCAGGAAGCGGCGAGTTTCGCACCAGGTCCGGATCCGTAGGGGGGAGTAGAAATAATTGTCTTTCCACTATTCTTTTTTCCAGGGGACAATATGAAAAGTAGCGACCGGACCCCCGAGAATTTTAAGCGGGGTTTGTTCAGGCCGAAGATGAATCTTCTTAAGCCGGGAGTTCGCATACCAGGGACAATCAGGCCGATGGTCAGGTCCAGGGGCTTCCCGCTTTACTTTGCACCTGCAAAGGATTCCGGGATCCTCGTAAACGGTTTTAACGTCCAGGCTATCATGGGTATCCATAACATCACCTTAATATTTAACCATCGCTTGACCATACTGATAACCACCTCCCGCCGCCTGGCAGATAGCCAGGCCGCCGATCGGTTGCCAGCCCTTCCCGAGCAGGGAATTAACCCGGGTCTGCAACTCATCGGTAAAGCCTGATACTATTACATGATAGGCCACCTCGTAGGTTTTCGGGATCGGGTTTAATACTTTTTCAGGCCTTTCCATTATGTGAGTAAAAACCCCATTTCCAGAAGGATTCGAAATCTTGTCCATTTTATAGCCTCTCTTTCCTGGTCAGAATAGCCCACGCCCAACGAAGCCGAATCTTAAAGGGAAGTTTTGTAATACTCCGCAGGGCGCGGGATAAAGAACGGTTATAGAACTTCGCCATTTTACGGGCGGCTTTTTCATTCATTGTACTTCCTCTGTTCTAATTCTTTTTTAGCACCCCGTCTTAATTCCGAAAGACCAAAATACAATAAATCAAATGTGCCTGTAATGTCCAGTAATATTTTTAAAGCCTTTTTATTTTTTCTAAAAAAATCGTAGAAATCATTAAATTTTTCGTTTTTTTCTTTGGTATAACCCAGATAATCATCTAGTAATTCGTTAGGGGTTTTTTTATCTGGATTTAACATTTTTATTAAATGCGGAAATCTACTCTTATCCTTGTCCATGATTTTAATCAATATTTTTTTCATCTTCGGCCTCTTTCACGAATTGATTATAGATCGCCCGGTCGTTCTCCTGCGCCCTCCAGAACCAGGCATGATCCCGGCAGTAAGGGACGGGCTTCCCGGCAATCATAATCACTTCATCGGCCGGGAGTTCACACCGCCGGGCGGTACACTTCGGATTCGATTCCATTATCTTTTGGGCTTGTTCGCTCAACTTTGCCATTTATACCCCGCCTTCTTTAACATATCGTCTATACAGGCATCCCGGGAAGGAAGCCCACCGATCGGGGAGGGAAGCAGGAAAGCATTAAGGGCGGCCTGATCCCCATTAAAATACCCGGTATCTACCCCATTTTTCGCCCAGGGTACTTTTATATCCCCTTCCCTTTGCCATAGTACCCAGGTTTTCCAGGGCAACACCCAGGGGGCGGCAACCCTCCAATGGGAAACGGCCAGCCGTTGTTTTGTCAGCAGTTCTATACTGGCTAGATTCTGCATCGGGTAAAACATGCGCGGATTACTCCAAAAAAGCATCTTTTCCGAATCCAAGCCGAGGGCTTTCACCTCCGAGAAAAAAACGATCGCCTTCCCGAGCATGGAAGCGGCCGAGGGCAATCCCCACCCGAGAGTCTCCATGTATTCCAGGTCCAGGGCGGGAGGGGCTTGCCCTACGTCCCCGGCCTGGGTTATATAATCAGCCAGGTAGTGCGCGTTCGTTTTTGGGGTATAGTGAAAATAATCATAGAAGAAGTACACCCCGAACGGAAGCCCCACTTTTTGGATCTCGGCGCGGTGCGTTTTAAACATCTTATCCAGCCCGAGTCCGGCCTGGCCGAGGCGAATATACACCAGGGAAATCCCCGTTGCCTTCATGGCCTGATAATCTACCTCCAGGTTTGCATAGCATAAATCACAGAACGGGATCATTTATACGCCTCCAGGTTGAAAATCCCACCATAGCGGGACCGAATATAATCATACACCTTTCGCCGGGCATGGGCAATATCGAACACGCCCCGCTTAAGGTGCGGCCGGGTTACCGGGTCCGGATCACCAGCGATTAAATCCTTAAGTAAAACCTCGGCCTTCAACAGATGGCCGCGAGCCTGGTATAGTTTCCTTTTTTCAGCGTTCATTGTAAAACCTTTCCCGCGTGGTCCATGCGCGGCCCGGTCCTGGGATCAGATTATTTTATATGGCTTGCGACAAAATCCGCACATTCCAAAAAGCCGCTTAACATACCTTTCACATAATCATTATCGTTTCCCTTTGCCTTAATTTTTAACCCGATCCAATGCCATATCCTTTTACCATCATTTTCCGTCCATTGGTGAAGTGTAAAAAGATAGGTTTTATTTAACTCCCGAATAAAAGCAACCGCCCGCGCCCGTTCCTCCCGATCAATAAAAACAGTCTGCGCGGCCATCGGGATCGTCTTGTCTACACTTTCACTTTCTGTAAGAATTTTTGTAGTCATTTTTTTCATCCTTTCAATCAGGGGCGAATAAGGAATACTAAAATATTATAGTACGAAATATCGTATAAGTCAATAGACAAAACTACCAGGGCGCGCCCCGCGTCCTGGTAGTTTCTTAACTCACCCGGGAAGAATGAGCCAGGTGAATTATACCATTATTTTTTTCTTCCCTTCCCGCCCCGGGACTTTCGCTTAACTATATCTGATCCCTGGCCGACAGTTCGAAACTTCCGGGCATAGCGGGTAACCCGGCGAGTCGTCCGTTTCCCTGATAATGATTTTTTCCCCGCTTTGCGATAAAGAATCCTTCTCTTTTTTCCGGCAGTAGCCATTTTACCACCTCCTAAAACCTGATCGGTCCCTGGTGTCTGTAAAACTTTTTAAACGCCCGATATAGTTTCCTTGTTTCGCTTTTCGTTTTTTTAATGTTAATGACTTTCGGGCGAATTGATTTTCTTATTGCCCTCCGAATCTTTTGCCGCGCCCTGCTCATCTTATCGCCTCCGTTTCATCTTGTGCCTGGTGGTAGGTTTTTTTCGTCCAGGTCCAAGCCCGAATCCAGCATTACCAGGCCGAGAAATAAAACCAGTTAACCGAGCAAGAGAGAAATTATTTTTCGTTGACCTTCTTTTACTAGTATTCGGTCCTGGAAAATATTTTTTTAATCCATGCTTCCTGGGAGTCATTTTACCGCCTCCGTTTTGCGTGTTTGCTTTTATGCTTTCCAAAAAACATTACCGCCGATTTTTGATACCCTTGTCGAACCTGTATAGCCCGGGCGCGAGAACGCGAAATAGTTTTATTCGCCATACGAACTAGCGGCGAAATAGACTTACCCCGGGTCAGGGATTCTATGACTCCGCGCCTTTTTTTCGGCCTTGCCCTGGGAGTCATTCCCCACCCCCGGCGACCTTTTTCCAGGCTTCCTCGAACTCATCCAACAACTGCCCCAGGGCTTCATCGTCCATTGAATCGGTTATATGCGCCCCCAGGTCCACCCCGGCCAGGGCGGCCGAACTCGCGTCCTCGTCCACCTCGACCGTCCCCCCGTTTGCGATAATCCCGGCCTGGATCTTGCGCGCCAGGGCTTCCAGGTTCGTAAAATGACCGTCCAAAAAAACGACCTGACCCGCTTTTACTTCCTCCACTTCATCGGCCATCATAACACCTCCATTAGTTTTTTAATCCCTTAATAACATTTGTTAAACGCATTAAAGCCTTATCATGCGCGTTTGTCATTTGCTCAAAGGAATTAATATATTTATTATCCCGAGCCGTTTCCCGCTTCGCCCCATCCTCCAGGATAGAGTCAAGGGTTTTTGTTATCATGGAATCCTTGCGCGCCAGTTCGGCCAGGAAAGCCTTAAACAGGATCGAAGCGAAAACAATGAAAGCCACAACTACCGGGATCTGTTCGGCCAGCCGTTGCCACATTGTAGATTCCATTTTACTTTTTCCCCGGGGTTACCAGGTAGGTTGTCTGATTCGCCACCAGGGCGGCGACAAACGCATTAACCAGGGTAACCGCCCCGGCCTGGTCGCAGGTAAGCCCCTCGGCCTGGATCCAGCCAGCACAGTTAAGCCCGTACAACGCCCCGGCGACAATCACCAAGCAACCTAGCATAATAAGCCGCTTCTGATCCCCGGCCAGGGCGGCGAACCAATCCCGCACCTTCGGGAAATAGGAAAAGAAAACGGACAGGATCACTCCGACAATGGAAGCCAGCACCACAGGGGAAAAGATAAACTTAATGAACATTTTAGACTCCTTTCTATATCGGCCGGATAGGGATACAAGCGGCACACCAAGCGAACGCCGCCGTTAAAGTGAAATTAAAAGTTTCGGCCGCTATTGTAGCATTTTTTGAATCGCCTTCCATCATTACAAAAGTTCTAACAGCGTTCTGAAAATAACCTAGAGTCGTTTGTCCCGCCCCCCGGGCAGTAACTAGGGGATTAGCAAACACCAACGCCGAATCATAAATAGCAAAGCCCAAAGCCAGGTCCCCGGGAATCGCATCGGTACAGGAAACAACAGCCACGCCAGTATTTAATTGATTCCTTACGGCAGTTCCAAAAGAGCCATAACCCGATACAGCGACAAATATACAAGTAACCATCGGAAGGGCACCACCCACCACGATGGGGGCAGTTACACCAACAAGCCCGGTAGGTGGGGCAAGTATTGTAAACAGCCCGGACCATTGACCCGTTTCAGCACCGAATCCGATAGCATAGGCCAACTGCGCCGCCATTTGAATCCCGTTAACAGTCGGATTCGTTGCAGGGGCGGCCGCACCGCCACCCTGGGAGGAACCCATATAAAAAGCGACTACCGCCTGGTTTGGATTAACACCACATTGTAAATTCCCGGCCGCCACACCAGCCGCATTAATTATTAATACGCCTTCGATTTTAACCGAGGCGTTATACCTGAAATTGTCCGGATCAATAAAGGCCAATATTAAACCGGGTCCAGCCCACGATTCCAAAGCGAATCCTAAAAACCCATATTGACGCGCCCCACCAACACCCGCCACCGCACTCCCGGCAGTAGCGGAAGTAACCAAAGCATCCCCGGCAGAACCAGCCCCAATTACATTAACTTGTGCAACCCCATGATAATAAACCGGGGCTAACTCACCGGGAAGAATCCCGTTCGCCGCCACAACCCCACAAACGCGCATATCTTTAAATGAGGTGGTTGTTTTAATCCCCTGAACAGTTAAATTATCCCATATAACAACCGTGCCAATATTCCAGGTAACAGCATCCCGGTTATAGGCATTAAATTGTGGTTGCGCGTTTCCGCTCATAAAATCCGCAATCGTTGAAATTGAATAATCGGGACCACCATGAGCCATCTATGAATCCGTATTAAGTGAAATGATAGGGGTGTGAGGGTAAGTATCATCTAGGTTGTAGCCGAAGATTTTAACTTCCGTTTCCGTCCGGCCTGTATTAAGCCTGAACTTCCCGTACCAGGACTTCGACCCCTCACCATGAAAGAATCGATCGGCCGAGCCATCGGCCGGGGCGAATTGTCGCCCGTCAATCACCAGGGCGATATAGGCCAGGCCAGCGCACCCCGGGGGAAAATACACTTCATAGCCGATTAAATAAGGTTCGTGTACCAGGATACTTGTATTAACCTTATCGGCTTCCAGGGTATAAATCGGGATCGTTAAGGAAGCAGAATACTGCATCTTTAACCCTTCGGGGGAAATAGGCGATTAATAAAACTTGTCATCATCCCGGCGATAGGTTGCACAATCTCGGCAAAGTTCGAAATATTTACAGCCATCGGCCGTAAATCCTCACCCACCCCGACCCGCACCATAGCGATAAAAGCCGCCGAATCCTCATTGTAGAAATCGAACTTAAGATTATACGGAGGGCCGCTTAACTCATCATCCAGGTGGTAAATCCATTCCGCACTTCCCAGGGGCATTAACGGCGCGTAAGCACCCCGCCCCATGATTACAGCCGTATCATCGGCCTGGCCTTGCGCCGGGTAAACCTGGCGGCCGCCTGAATCCAGGATCCTGAATCCGGACTTCGCCGGATCATAGGTAGAAAGAGGGCATAAAACCGATAAGGCCAGCAACACCCGCCCGGTAACAGGTAGAATAAAAAAGTTTGAACCCGAGGGGGGCGGGGCGGGAGTCCCGGCCGGGATATTCCAGCGAGCAGTAACAATGTCCATTATATAACCTCCTTAAGCAGTAGCCTTTGCCAAGCCCATACTTAAAAGACTATCTAGTTTTTCTTTCGATTCTTTAGTTCTAAAAACCTTATCAGTTAATTCACCCATCTTTTCAGAACCAGCCTTTCCCATTTGACCGATAAGGATAATAATTCCTACAATCACGAAAAATATCCCGCCAGCCAGGAAAGCATAATCAACCGGCTTATGCGAAGCCAAAAAACCAAGCGGCGAAGCGGCCGCCTGGGTAACCGACCCACCAGAAACCCCCGGGGACGCTATAACCGAAGCCGCCGGGATTTTCTCTGCCTTCTGATCCGCGCCGCCCGAATTAACCGCCTGGGCGACCTGCCCGGAACTTGCCAGGGAAGCGGCGACCTGGGGGGAGGTGGTAAGCAGGGCAACATTAACCCCCGGGGAAGCCTGGGAAGGAGTCCCGGATCCCGACACGAAAGTATTTAAAATATCCTGCGCCGAGGGCATGACCGCCGCCCCGCCTGGGGAGTTTACCTGTAAATGAACATGTGGACCCGTTGAATACCCCGGGGCGGTAAACGTACTCCCTTCGAACCCGATCAGGGTCCCGGCCGGGACAACCTGCCCGACAGCCAGCCCCGGGGCTATTGACGCAAAGTGTCCGAAAGTATAACGGTTGCCACTTTGTGGGTTAATCCCGATCACATCGATTCCGAAAGCACCCTGCCCGGCCTGGGTTATCCTTAAGGATTCGGGCGCGTAGACTCGAGTCCCGGGAGGTCCGGCCAGGTCAAGCGCGGCATGACCCGGGCGGTAACCCTGGGTAATTAATACCGAAGAGGGAAGCAGAGTCCCGGTAGGATAAAGCCCTTGTAAATTCCCTGAAAGCCTGGCAGGACCAACCCCGGCGGGGATGAAATTCGACCGCCGGGTAGTAGAAGAAATACCCCGCACCGTTTCCGGGGTAATTCCTTTAACTGCTTTACGAACTTTTAAAATAGACTCAACAGGATCGGGCATCGTTTTTTATTGCCTCACCGGGCTAGATGGCTTCACCGGGGGAACGGCCGGGGGGGTACTCTTTACAGGGGCAACGGTTTTAACTGCTTTTTGATTCGAAGCCCCGGCAACCTGCATCCCCAGGATGGAAGTTAAATTCGAAGCAGGGAAAGATTGTAGAGGTTTATTTTCTTTCCCTACCGCCTGGCTTAATGGTGTACCTCTACTGAAAGGATTCGGATTCTTTACCACGTTTCCGGTTATCTTTTCAGTTACAGGCAACCTCCCACCACCAAACGGATTCGGGTTAACTACTGCGTTCATCTGTTCGCTATAAGCGGTAGGGGTTAAAGCGTACTGATAAGAGGGGATCGCATTATTAACCTGGTCAGGAATACTCCCGCTTGTAAAATAGGAAGCATCCATCGGAGTCACAGTTTCAACGGGGGGGAATAAATCCCCCCCGCCCCCCGAGGTCAGCCCGGACTCTTCCCCGGTCGCCGCCAAGCCGCCGCCCGAGGAAGTACCCATCTTCTTATAGGCCAGGTAACCGATCACGACCAGGGCAACCAGTACACCGATCGCCAAAGCCGGGTGCGCCTTCGCCCATGTTTTGATTCTTTCGAAAGATTCGTTCATTTTTCAGCCTGGCCTTTTTGTCCGGTAGTCGCCAGCGAATAAGCCATTAAATCAAATAGGCCAGGTCCAGCCCCCCGGCCTGAAATCGGGCTAAAGCCAGCGACCGCCCGGGCATCTATCAAAGAGATTCCGACATTAATAAACGGGATCACATCTATATCATGAGTCATCCCATTAGCAGGGGGAATCCGACAATCAATAGCCGCCCGGGCTAGACCCATCACATTTTGACGACCCGCGATTAAGAAAGGATTCTGTTTAAAATTCGCAGGCCAGTAGGGGAAAGTATCGCGCATGTCAGCGACCTTGCAGGGACTTGACCATCCCAGTCATAAAGTTACCGCCGGAAACTACCAGGGCGTTTGCGCCCTTCCAGTTAACGGCCAGTAAATAGACCAGGATCAGGATGAACATGAAAAAAACTATATCCTGGCCGCGCATGGGGTTATCCCTTCCTCATTCCAAGCAGGAACGAAATCACCACCACAATCACGACAGCCGCCCCGGCGGTTTTCCAGTCAATCGTTTTAAAGAACTCCATCGTAACACCTCCTCATTTTGCGGCCTGGTCCCCGGATAATTTACCGAGCCAATCAGCCATAAAAGTAAAACTCGAATAGTGTCCCAGGATAAGCCCGACCAGGATCAGAATTAAGACCAGGTTTACAATCTCGGGCATGACTTCGGAAAGCAACATGGCGACAATCACCGCCACACCGACCCGGGCGAACTTTTGAAAACTCATCGAACCGATCCGATCACTTTACCGATTCGCCCGGTAACCCACAGATAGGCCAGGGCGACAACGATTAAAAGAATGATGGTAGTGGCAGGGCTTTTCATTTTGTCAGCCCTCCGACCAGGGCGGCACTTTGCCCCGTCCAGCCGACATATAAAAGCCCGACCCCGAGAACCAATAAAATCACAGCCAGCAGAGTCGGGCCTCTCATTATCAGCCCTCCATCACCCAACGAAAGCCCAGGTATGCAACCACCAGGAACACCACAGGCCAAACGGCAGGGGGAATCTTGTAAGCCGAGCCGGTCGGCGTACCCATATTCTCCGAATCATCGGGCATGGTAAAAGTGTCCCCGGGCGGGTTATATCCCGGCATATTAAACATTACAGGAAAGTTACCACCAGCCGCAGGCATGAGTCACCATCCTTAACGGGCAGAAACCGGGATTAACCGATCCAGGATAATCCTTTGCGACCCGGTAGTAGCGGCCGAGAAGGTGGTTTCGATTCGCAGGTTCGCCAGGTCCTCGGTACTCTTGACCAGTTTAAGCCCGTTATCCCCGAACTTGTAAAAGTCCAGGACGATAGTCCCCTTCGGGGGCATCCGGTTATAGTCAAGCAGAAAATCAGAGTTCCAAGCCCAACCCGGGCGCGCTATGGGAGTCTCGTTCGAACCGTAAATATAAGCCAGGTTCAAAACGTCCGTATTTTCAATCAGCGCGCCGCTTGCCGCGTCCAGGCTAATCACAATCACGCGAAGCAACAGGCCAGCGCGGGGGATCGAAAAGCGCGAGAACTTTCCGGTAAACGGTACAACGAACTCGATCACCTGGTGCGCCCACATCATATTGGGATAGGACTTTGCATCGTTCGGCAGGTTGTAGAGTTCGCGTTCGATCAATACCTGGCAATCGGCCAGGGTGGGAGTCCCGGTCAGCACCACGCCCGACCAGGGGACATCATTCGAAGCGGCCGTAGTTTGCAGGGTATTAAAGTTCATCGTAATACCGACATCGATTGCCTGGTTCTGCAACAGCCAAAGCCCTAATTCCTGCATGGATTGACTGATATTAAAGGGTAGGGCGAACTGAAACTCAAACGGGTATTGTAAATAAAAGTCGCCCGTAGCCGCCGCGCCGATCGCGTCATGCTTGACCAGGGTCGCAGAGGTGGGAAGCAGGGAAACCGCACCATAGGCCGGGTAAGCCATCACCGAGCCGTCGCGGTTCTGAACCTCGTTGTAAATCTGCGCCCCCAGGCCGGACATTTGCACCAGGGGTATTTGACCATTTGCCACAATGGAAATATTGTTAACATAGGATCCAAGAGGGCCAAACGGACTCACCGTTTCCGCGCCGCCAGCGTGTACCGTAACGTTAAGGTGCGCCTGGGCGAGGAAACGAAGCCGCTTTAAAAGGCCAGCGCGTTGCAGGGTCCGGGTCGCCGGGCCTCCATTCGCGCCTGGGTAAGCGATAGGCGATTCCTGAAGTGCCAAAAGTTCGGTAACCCCAGGATCACCCCAAACAGGAACATTCTGAACAGCCATTTTCCTTAACCTCCTTGTGAATAAAACGAATATTTAAGAAAGCGTGTTAATTATACTACCTTCTTAAACAGTTTTTAAGGCATCGGCCAGGGACGGGGATACCTTGCGCGTATAGGGGTCAGCAACCTTAAAGACCATTTTCGCGCCGATCACAGCCAGCACAACGAACAGCATAAAAAGCAGTACACGCCCGAACTTGTCTAACATCTTTACACCTCCTTTATAATCTCCTCAACCTGATTCTTCTTCAGGTTAAGAGTCATTAAAGCCGGACTCTCCTCTTCCGTCCGGTAATACCAGAACATGAATTTTGGGAGTCGGTCGGTAACCTCGTCCCCGGTGTACCCTCGAATATAATCCCGATCATCCTTTGCCCTTACCGAAAAAACGAAAAATGATTCCGTTTCGGTCAGCATGGTAAGCGGGACCCGGCGCGGCCTTTGCATCGTACACCATAAAGCAACGTGCCTTTCCCGCCCGGTCCTGGCAATCTCGGTTAACGCCTGGGTAGTTTCCGGGAAAATATCGGCAGTAGTCGCCGCCTCATCACAATAAATGGTTACCGATCCCTCGCGCATGAGCCGCATTAAAAACCCGGCCAGGCGTTCGTCATCGTCCATTGTGGGGCGAATGATTAACCGGAAATCCCCGGAAGTTAAGGGCAGTTTCCAGCCGGGCTTAAACCCGGGCATGTGGAAGGTATGCTTCGGGTCAATCACTATAACCCGGTTAAGCCCCGAAAGCAGGTACATGGCTAGGACGGTTTTCCCGGATCCGGTCGCGCCGATAAAAGCGACCCGTTCACTATTGCGAATCCGTATTGCCGTCATTCGGAACCTCGCCCGTTAAAACGAACGGGATCACCTGTTTTTGCACCCTGATTAAAAGTTCTTCTACCTGTTCTGGATTCGCCTTCGTTAAATAGTTTCGCATTAAGGTTTTAACGATCGGTCGGTAAACCGCCGGGATGGTGTCATTATCATCCAGCAAAGTTTCGGCCAGGGCAAGCAATCTATCTTTTATGGTGGTAATTTTAACCGCTTCCATTTTCACCTGCCTCATGTGCGCTATCCAGGAAAGACCCCGCACCACCGGAAAGTTTTTTAATCGGGTCGGTCGGTCCGGCTTCTTCTTCCGGGGCTTTGCTTCCGTTGCCCTTGATGGTGTACTTCCTGGGAGTCTGCGTCCCCGCCCGTTCGGCCTGGATCCTCTTTAATTCCGGGTTAACCCTTTGATACCACACCGCCAGGGTCGCAGTTATCCCCATAATGTCCACCACATCGGGCGATAGTTCGCCAAGTTTCGGTAAATGGCGGGAAAGAATCGAACCGATATTATAAGCCAGGCTTTTAACTTCCCCCTCTACTGGCCGGATCTCCGGCGGCAGGTTGGAAAAGGAAAGTACAATCGTTAAGATTGTAAAGACCAGGGTAGAAAATTCCTCTCGGTTTGCTTCGCCCGAGGGGCGGCCGCGCGGCTTCCCTGTTCCTTCGCCCTTATGGTGGGATCGCTTCGGGGGCGCGGCTTCGCTTGTATCCTCGTTCACCTCGGCGCGAGCCTTCGCCGTTTTCAGCAATCCGATCAACCCCCCGGACTCTTCCCCGGGGGTCGCCTGGGCTTCCACCTCTACCGGGACAGCCCCGGGATCCTCGGCCTGGCCGGGGTTACTTTGCTTTTGCGTGGTTGAATCTGAAATGATGGAGTCGGCTTTTTTGTGGTGGCTTTTTTTCGGCGGCGGTGCGGCGTTCTGATTCTTCTGCGCGGAAAGTTTTATAATGTCCGGCGCGGCCGATTCTTCGTTTTTTTGTTTCTCGTTCGGTTCGTTCGGTATTAAGGGACTCATAGTTTTTTTCCAGGTTGCTTATTCTCGAAATGAACTCATCGGGGACGGAAAAAAGAGGGGCGGGCTTTTCTTCTTGTTTCTCTACCTGCACCTCGACCGGGGAAGTCTGCCCGGGATCAGGCGGTACACCCTCCGCAGGGGGATCTAAATTTTCAGGCATGGATTAATTATATCACCAACCTTAAAGAATTAATCAACCCGTCCAGGAAGGGGTATAATATAGCCCTTCAACCCGGGAGGTGAAGCCATGAGCAAGCCCCATTTTTGCACCTTAAAGAAAGATACCGTAATTAACGGCCAGGAAGTGAAAGCCAAAACGCCCCTCATCATTCGACTCTTCGACCATGAAAGCCCGAGCGATTACACCCTTAACGTTAACCATGCCATCCTACGGGTAACCTTCGGGGGGGTCCAGCCGATCGGGGACATCCCCTTAAAAGACATAAATCACCTTATCGAATGGCGGGTTAAGGAATAATGGCTAGACCCGTTCCGATCTCGAAACTTGCCCAGGAACTAGGGATCAACCCCCGGAAGTGGTACGGGATTCCGAAGCCATCCCCGAAGCCACGCGGCGGGATCACCCAAAGAAGGATAGATAATTTTATAGACAACCTCGGCCAGGTGAAGGGTCCGGCCGGGTACTTACAGGCAACCTCGCGCGACAAGCGCACTATTCGAAGCACCCAAAGAATCGTTAAGGAAATCAGCCAGCAATCCAGGCCAAAACAGATTGCCCGGGAACTCGGGATCTCAACCCAAAAATGGGTCAGCATCCGAAAGAAAATACAAGAGGGGAAAGCATACAGCCCGGAACTTCGGGAAAGTTTAAAACAGGCGGCGGTAGGCCTTGCCCCGGCGCACGAGGTAAAAGAATCCCCCGGGGGTATGTTTTACGATTATTTCCAGGATATAGGCGAACTGGACAAGATAAAAATCAGGTGGGCGAAATCAATCACACCCCGAGGCTTTGACACCCTCGACCAGGCGGCCGAATGGTGGGAAAGGATCGGGGGCGGGGCGGATTATTTTGTAATTGCCGCCAGCGTATCAAAAAGAACGGGGCGAAAATTGTATAAAGTGTATGAAATTCGCACCGCAGGGGAAATTAAAAATAAGGGCAAGTTAAAAAACATGATCCGAGCGAGAGAAATCATCGAGAAAGAGTACGGGCGAAAATGAGCGAAATATTAAACTTAATGATTGATAAATGCCATCGGCGCGCCGAGAACTGGACCCCCGTCCTGGTGAAAAAACTCCCCGATCCCTACACCCTCCAGGAAGTTACCATCATCGGTACTTATTCTTTTACCATGCAACAATCCCATCGCCGCCTGGTAGTGGCCAGGGAACTGATCGAACTCGACCAGGATCACCACGAAACACCCCCGGCCGTTGCCAGAGATTACCTGTACTCCGTTTTTAAGCGCGGGCCTCGGATCAAAAAAGCACAGATGGAAACCAATACGGACGGCTTGCGCCCCGCCCCGAATTTTGCAAAGCCCTGCCAGTTTCCCGAGGGTTATTATATTGATATTGTTTCTACCTATTGGTCAATTATGAATATTATTGGATGGAATGTAGATTACTGGCCTGGGAAGTGGCTTAACCCAGGCCAAGCCCCCGAGGATTTTCCCTTCCCCGGAAATAAGATAGCCCGGAACTGCCTTGTATCAGCCGGGACGGTTCGCCCCATGCTTCGTTATATTCCCGACAAGCGGCCTGATCCCTTTGACGATAAACTCTCCCCGGGGAATCCCCTGGCAAACACCGGGCTTATACGATTAATCACCGACCTGTTAAATGCAATCGCAGGCCAGGCGGTGGATCTCGGGGCGGTGTACGTTAATAATGATGGCTTCATTGTAAGAAGCCATAAAGCGGCGGCAGACGTTTGTCAGTTAATTTTCGACTATGGCCTGATCCCGCAGATTAAGGGGGAAGGTCCCGGGGAGGTGAAATCGTCCGGGGCTTATAAGGTGGGGGCTATGACCAGCGCGCCCTACCTGGCCAGGATCGCCCCCCGGGAAACCTCGGCCATCTACCGCCCGAGGTACACTAGATGGCTTCGGGATAGGTTTTCGTTTTGGGCTTCGGAAATTCCAACATTGACTAGTAGAATGAAATAAAGTAAAATACAGGCAACACGAAACGCCCCCTATTCATTGTAAGATAAGGAAAAGGAAAATGGACAAAACCAGCCCCATCGTTCGCAGGAAACCGCAGGACTTCGAAATTAACCTGAAAGAGGTTAAAAATGTTTCGGAAATCTGCGGCGAAAATATCCATGCGGTAAGCCTCCGCGACCATCCCGAGTTTGCCGGGATGGACCTGGTGGTTACCCCCGCCGTAGAATGGGGGGAGGGCATGATTGACGGGAATAAGACCGCCTTCGTTAAGGCCGGTTGCTTCCTGCTCAAAGCCGGGGCGAAGGAAGCCCGGAAGGAAAACGCCATCCTGCTTATCACCGGATCCGAGAACATCTACGACCGGATCGCGGAAGCCCAGCAAAACGGCGGCCTTCCCATGCGCGGCACACTTCGCAAAGCCGGGCGCGCCTGGTTTTTGGATTAACCGCTATGTGCCAAAACTGCGCCCATTGTAGCCACGCCATCACAATCCCGAAAGTGGATTCCCTGCTTTGCGGTTTTAACCCGCCTCGGCTTATGGAAACCGCCCAGGGCTTTTTATCAGCACAGCCCCAGGTTAACCCGGACGGGTGGTGTAGCCAGGGCGTAGAAGGAAGCCCCCATAAAGCCCCACCCCCGAAACCCGCGATAGCGAAAATCGCAGGAAGGAAAATACTATGAACTTTCGAACCTTAAAGAACGGGACCCGGATCGAAGAACCGAAATTCCAGGCCATGCTGGAAAAGGCGCGCAAGAGTAAGCCCGAGACAACCGAGGAGGACTTACTGGCCGCGCTGAATAAGGCAGGGGTTAAAACCCTCGCCCCCGAGCCGAAGCCGATCAAGAAGCCACGCGGCCGCATCGGCTAAAACCTCTGTACCCCCTTAAGGCGTTTCGTGTTTCCCCCTGGGCGTGAAGCCTGGGGGGTTTTCTTTTAAGTACGTTTGGGTTCGTTTCGCCTGGGGGTGTTTCGGTACTCCCGGTCGCGTTTCGCCTGGGGGTC
>Ga0315273_10005079_pt1 | contig 16232 bp, 16 predicted proteins | sample YL17G02_0_MG_FD_205753 | JGI IMG/M metagenome (GOLD analysis project Ga0315273, IMG submission 205753) | Sediment microbial communities from Yellowstone Lake, YNP, Wyoming, USA - YL17G02_0 | ecosystem: Environmental > Aquatic > Freshwater > Lake > Sediment | place: USA: Wyoming | collected... | reverse complement strand
CAGAGTGTCCGCTGTGAAGCCCTTAGGCGAACTTCCCAGAGAGGAAGCTTCGTTCTTATTGTGCCTCTTTTGGCCACAGGCCGGCCAAATCCCTGCACCGCCACCCATTATTTCAATAAGTCAGCCCTAAAATTTCATGGTGCAGATGTGGCGCAATTCCACCATATTCTTTTCTGGGAACTATTCAACCTGCAACTCCGCCCCATGCACTTGCTCTGAGTGAAGAGAAAGGGGACAAACTAACCTTCACCCTACGGATTATTCCACCCATAGCAAAACTGCTCCGGATGAGATTGTTCCAGAAACATGAAGGAAAAAAGGGGGCCTTGTTTAGGCTCCGTTTTAAAACTGGCCCCTTCGTTCAAACATATCGAACTCTATGTTTTGCGCCAACGCCGGAAATGAAAGCGGTTTTTAATGACCTTAGGGAATTTGGCTTAGCCACATGAGGCTAAAGACATGGGTGAATATATGGAAATCATATTGCAGCTTTTGCGAGGAGTGGAACATACCAGATAGATAGCAATACTGAAACCCCTGCGATATTGAAATTCACAGGCATAACAAAAGGTGGTTCCGTCTCGTCTCCCTCGCTAATCTCTTAACCCTTGGGCTATAACGGATTCTCTGCTGGTCCGGCGGAGGTGGTCCCTGATGGCCCGGCCCAAACCGACCTCAGGGACAGCCTCGGCCAAGATTAGATCCAGGCTTAAGGCGTCCAGCCGCCGGATGGCTGCAAAGAGATTTGTTGCTGCCTCTCTCAAATCCCCCTGCGTCCGAAGAGAGATCGATCACCAGTCTCGACATCTCATCGAGATCGGCGATATGGACGATGAGCGGATCGAAGAAGGGTCTGTTTTTGATCTCGAAGATTCGGGCAACGGCAAGGGGATCGAGAGCATCCGCGCCCAGCCCGTAGACCGTCTCCGTGGGGAAGGCAACCCCCCCTTTCTTCATGATCTCAGCAGCATGATGGATGGCTTCGAAGCCGCGGAGGCGCACGAGGGGCATCGAGTTATATCTTCCCTTCTTTGAGTGTCTTCGATTTCTCTTGGAGCCCTACACATCTCTGCTCTGAAGCCGTCCAACTTTCTGGCGATATCAGGGTATTTTATCGAAAGGATTCCACAGGCCAAGTAGGCTGCATTCTAAGCCCCGTCAATCCCAACCTTGGTGACAGGAATGCCCGGAGGCATCAGAACCGTTTAATAGATAGCATCCACTCCTTCAAGGGCCCCCGATCCAAGGGGAATACCCACGACAGACAGGGTGATATGAGCTGGCGGGACCTCTGCGAGGTTGGCAGCCATTCACGCCCCCGCAATCAGGACCTCCACCTCCCGTTCCTGCGCAGTCTTTGCGTAATGGGCCGCTTTTTCCGGGAGGCGATGTGAAGAACTGATATCCATTTCATAAGAGACTCCAATCTCTTTCAGAATCTCCACGACCTTTTCCATGGTGGATAAATCGCTGTCACTTCTCACCACGATTCCGACTAATGGCCCTTCCATAATTCCTCCTCATGAATAGGACGCAATCCCCAGTGTCCTCAAACCAGAGAACCCCAGTTTCGAATTTCGTCAGTTAGACACTATCTTAAAGAATCAGGAAAAAAACACAGGAGAACAGAAAAATGGGAGGGCGGGCTTGTTTTTTAACCTAATGCCAAAAACTTAAGAAGAAAATAGACAGCCATCAAATTATGAACGAAGGTTTAGAAAGGTCATAACCTGAGAGAGCGGGGTAGTAGGAAAGGAGAATCATAGATGCTTGCCGATAAACAAACGTGCATTGGATGCAGGCAATGAGGGTGGGAATCCCGAGCCCGGAAAATATCTAAAAAAAGACTTGACAGAAATTTTCGGATGTGCTAAGTTTACCCACAGAAATAATAAATTGAATGTAGGTAAACACATTTTATGAAACAATATCCGACAAATGTTGTGGATCCTAATGAGTCATTTAAATTTTTTTGGATAAGATGTTTCCCTTTAGTTAAATTAATGTTTCACTTCGGGAAAATGCCATGGACAACACAATTAAGAGTTTGGGGAAACGGATAAAACAAATTCGCAACAAGAATGGCCTTACGCAGGAAGTCCTCTCGGCTCGGTCCGGTCTTACAAAAAGTTACATCTCTCTTTTAGAAGCAGGCAAGAAGATTCCTGCAATTTCAACTTTGTCGAGGATCGCGGTGGCCCTCGGGATGCCCATCGGTGAATTTTTTGAATCCACAGATGATTCCTCTGATGTTGCCGTTGTGAGGAAAAACGAGAGGTTTCAAGTGGCTCAGAGAGGGACATCCTTTGGGTACATTTATGAGGCCCTCTCTCTGCAGAAAAAAGATAAGCTCATGGATCCATTCATTGTTAAGGTACTGCCTGGTGATAAATCTAAAGGGAAAGGGGTTGAATTTGAACATGCGGGAGAGGAATTTGACTTTGTTCTCGAGGGAAGGATCAAATATATCATAAACAATCAGGAATATGTATTGGATGAAGGAGATTCTATCTATTTCGATTCAACTATGAAACACAGAGTCGAGGCTATCGGGAAAAAACCAGCCGTGACATTAAGTATTCACGCTTCGCGGCGTAAATGAGGAACGGGAGGAAAGGATTATCCTACGAGGATTTCAGTTAAAGAATGGGGCGAATTTGTAGTAGAACCTAATGTGTGCAGCAGGAGTGTGAATTTGATGTCAATAGAGATGGATGTTCGCCGGGAAGACGCCGGGTAGATACTCAGAAGATCACAGAAGATCAGATACCATGGCAAGATGCGGGATTGAGGGGTGCAGGTCTTCAGAAATAGCCTCTTTTCATATCCTCGATCCACGTAAGAGCAAGTTCTTATCAATTCAATAAGAACGATCGTCATTGTCTGAATGGTGTTTGATTGAGGAGAACTCCACTATGAAAACGACAGTTGCCGTTGCCCTCGTAGACCGTCTGATAGCCTTCAGCACCGAGTATTTCTTCCTGCTCACCGGTGGTGACCAACCCCTCTGGATCGCTTTACACGACGCCGGGATCAAGATGGTCCTGACACGCAGCGAATTCAGTGCCGTTTACATGGCCGATGGGTACGCGCGGGCCAGCGGGAAGCCCGGCATCACCTACGGGCAGGCGGGCCCTGGCGCGGCCAACGTGGCCGCCGCCCTGGCCGACCCCTTCTGGGCTCAAAGCCCTGTGGTGGCCCTTACCGGAGCCATGGCGACCGGCAGCATGTACAAGGGAGAATACCAAGCCCTCGATCAGATGCCTCTGTTCGCACCCCTGACCAGGTGGAGCGGTTTCGCCGCCAGTCCGGAGCGGGTACCTGATCTCGTCTCTGTCGCTGTCATCCAGGCCATGGCTGGAAGCCGCGGCCCAGTGCACCTCGACATCCCAAAGGACTACTTCGGGCGCGAAATAGAAGTGGACAGACCGGGGGCGGACGGTTTCGGAGCCGCAAGCCCGGCTCACCCTGACGGCGGCACTGTGTGCGCCCTCCTGGAGCATGTTCTCGCCGCGAAAAAGCCGGTCATTCTGGCGGGCGATGGTGTGGTGCGGGTGGGGGCGGAGGCGGCACTCCAGACCTTTGCCGAAGCCCTTGGTATTCCCGTGGCAACAACCATGGGCGGCAAGACTAGTCTTCCGGGCGACCACCCGCTCAACCTCGGCGTCACTGGGCGCTATTCCGCCAAGGTGGCGAACGAGCTGGTCGGGGAGAGCGACTGTGTACTCGTCGTCGGCTCCCGCTTGGGCGGGCTCGCCACTAACGGCTACACGGTTCCCAACCGGAAGGCGACGATCCTCCAGATCGACACTGATCCCGCGGTCTTCGATGTCACCTATGCGGCGACGGTGCGGCTTGTCGCCGACGCCCGGCTGGCCCTGGAGGCCCTCGTCCGCGAGATGAAGGGGCGAGCCCTCGGCACCGACGCCGCGGTATGGGCAACCGCGGCCCGGCGAAAGGTCCAAACCTGGCGGGACGAGGTCAAGGCGGCGACCGACAGGGCAGCCGCCGGCCCGTCGCTCTCGCCGTTCGAGGTTATCGCGGTGCTCGCGAGCCACAACCGGGAGATTACGGTCGTCGCCGACACCGGCTATATGGCAGCGTGGACCGGCGTCCTCTATCCCACCGCCCGGCCGCGATCATACTTCCGGGCCATCGGCTCGCTCGGCTGGGCGCTACCGGCATCCCTCGGCGTCCAGCTTGCCCGCTCGGAGAAGGTGGTCTGCGTCACGGGTGACGGCGGTATCGGATACCATCTTGCGGACATCGAGACGGCGGTGCGCCTGCGGCTGCCGGTCGTCGTCGTCGTCCTCGACAACGGTGGCCTGATCTTCGAGTACCACGAACAGAAGTACCGTTACCAGGGCCGGGTGATCCCCGAGGCCAATGACTTCACCGACGCCGACTACTCCGCTGTGGCCCGCGCCCTCGGCGCCGAGGGGCTGCGGGTGCGAACGAGGGCCGAGTTCGAGCGGGCGTTCAAGGTGGCCCTCGAGAGCGACCGGCCCACGGTCATCGACGTCATCGTGGACCGCGAGGCGTTCCCGCCCGTGACCAACTTTGAGAAGACCTTGGCGCGGACGATCTGACGGCGACGACCGTAGGCGCCCCTACCCCCCCCCAGGGGCCGGAAGGAAGGAAGCGGGATGACGGAGAGTGGATTGGATGCGGCGGCCAGCCGGCTCCAGAAGATCACCGCCGAGCCAGCAATGATGTTTGTTTTTAGAGGACGATGAGGGAAGTGACCACCGAAGTGTCTTGGCAGGCAGTCAGTGAGAGTCTTCGAAAAGGAGGTGATTGAGAGAAAGCTTTAGATTAAAAGAGGTTGAGAAGGGTTGGGTTGAAATGATTAATAATATTAGAAAGGAGGTATGAGGTAATGATTAAAAAGCTATTTGTTTTGTCGATGGTATTCGGTATGGTCGCATTGTTTTCATCTTTAGGGAGCGCTGCATCCTACAAACCGGAGTATAAAATGAGTGTTGCCGTTGGCCCACAGGGTCCTTGGGGTGAATCTGCAGCAAAATTTGCTGAATTGGTTAAAGAGCGAACCCAAGGCAAAATCAACATCAAACCATACTATGCGTTGCAGCTTGCCGCAGGCCAGCAGATCAATGAATACTTCATTACCGTAAAGGGTGTCGCAGACTTTGCTCAAGGTTCCACGATTAATTGGTCTCCGGCGGTTAAAGAATTAACCATTTTTTCTATGCCTTTCTTTTTTCCGAACTACAAAGCCCTCGATGCGGTCCAAAATGGGGAGCCTGGTAAAAAGATCTGGCAAATCAGCGAACAAAAAGGAGTGGTCTGCCTCGCATGGGGAGAAAACGGTTACAGAGAGTTGACCAATTCGAAACGTCCTGTACGGAAACCCGAGGACATGGAAGGGCTTAAACTCAGGGTGCCAGGAACCCCCATCTTCATCGAAACCTTCAGGGCTCTCGGCGCAAATCCTATGGCGATCAACTGGGGCGAGGCGCTGACCGCTTTCCAGCAGGGGACAGTGGATGGACAGGAAAATCCCATTGTCTCCATGCTCATCCCCTATAAACTGTGGGAGGTCCACAAGAATATTACGCTCTGGCACTATGCGATCGACCCGCTCATTTTAGGGGTGAACAAGGATGTTTGGAACAGTTTTGATCCAAAGGACCGGGAGATCATCGCTGCAGCTGCTCAGGAAGCGATGGTGTGGAATAAGAAGGCTGCCCGGAAAGGCCTGGAAGACAGCACGGAGGCGGTCGAATTCCTAAAGAGCAAAGGGATGCAGGTTGTCACTCTGACACCCATTGAAGTCGACGCCTTCAAGACAAAAGTGAAACCCGTCTATGAAAAATGGACTAAAGAGATCGGACCCGAACTGGTCGAGTCGGCAGAAAAGATTACAAAAGGAGTCTCCAAATAAACAAGAGTAGTAAAGGAAAAAATTAAGATTGTAGAGATGCCCCAATTGTTGGGCATCTCTACAATATAAAAAATTGAGAGGGTTTCTTATGGCAGAGAATAAAAATGGTAGGTTGAGGTGGTTTCTCGGCCATTTTGAGGAGGTCTCCTGTGCCGTTCTATTCTCGGTAATGACTCTCATCGCATTTGGCAATATCGTCACCCGGTACGTATTCAAGTATTCATTTGCCTTCACTGAGGAGCTGGTGGTGAGCCTCTTTGTCTGGCTAACCCTGTTCGGTGCAGGCATAGCCTTTCGAACAGGGTCTCATCTGGGGTTTACATTACTCTTTGAAAAAATGCCAATTAAATTAAGGCAAATCCAACTCTGGTTTTTCTGTGCCTTGAGCACGATTCTCTTTCTCGCTTTGATCTATTATTCTATCAAACAAGTTCACTATGAGATCACCTTTAACATTAGGTCGATGGGTGTCGGAATCCCTCAGTGGTATTATACCATTGGAATGCCGGTCTGGAGCGTACTGGTCCTATATCGAATTTTCCAAGGGGCATATCTGGCCAGTCAGAAAATAGGAGGTAAGTGAGGTGGAAGGTATTTTCTTATTCGGTCTTTTTTTTCTTTTGCTCTTTCTGGGTGTCCCTATCCTTACAAGCGCTGGGATTCCGGCATTGCTCTTTGTCTGGCATTATAACCTTGGGCTTGACATGATCTCTGCAAACTTCTATTCGAATATAGCCAAGTTTCCCCTTCTTGCCATACCTTTTTTTATTCTGACCGGGTTTCTGATGGATCGGGTTGGACTCTCGCGGCGCCTGGTGAACTTGCTTGCCCTCCTTGTCGGCCCAATACCTGGAGGACTTGGTATTGTGGCGATCCTAAGCTGTGTCCTCTTCGGGGCTATCTCAGGAACCGGACCGGCGGATACGGCAGCCATTGGAGCTGTTATGATCCCTGCGATGGTGAAACGCGGGTATGACGTGGGCTTCTCTTCAGCACTGGTAGCATCTGCAGCAACGACGGACGTCCTTATCCCTCCGAGTCTTGCCTTTGTTCTTTACGGGGTCATTACTGAAACCTCGATCAGCGGGCTCTTTGCAGCCGGTGTCATCCCGGGATTGCTCATGGGACTTGTCTTGATCCCACCGGTCTACTATATCTCCAAGAAAAGAGGATACGGCGGAGATCGTTGGGGGACAAAGGCTGAAATCTGGAAGGCGCTCAAGGAAGCAACCCTTGGTCTTTTTACCCCAGTCCTCATCCTCGGGGGTATTTACAGCGGTATTTTTACCCCTACTGAGGCGGCTATCGTTGCCGTCTTCTACGGATTCATTGTGGGTGTGTTTATTTACCGCAATCTCACATTGAAAATCTTGTACGAGGTCTTAAGGGATTCTGCTATTTCTTCAGGTATAGTAATGATCGTCGTTGCCTTTGCCGGACTCTTCGGATGGACCGCCTCCACGCTGGGACTAATGGAGAAAGCTGCACATGCAATGTTAAGTATTTCCCAAAATCCGGTTTGCGTTCTCATGATGATAAATTTGCTCCTATTGATTGCGGGCTGTTTGATGGACGGCGTCTCAATCTTTTTTATTTTTACCCCGATTCTGATACCCATTATCAAACATTTCAATTGGGACTTCATGTGGTTTGGGGTAGTGATGGCCCTTAACCTGTCCATTGGGACAATAACCCCACCCGTTGCGTTAAACCTCTATGTGGCTGCGAATCTTGCTGATATTTCCATGGAACGGATTTCCAGAGCTATCATTCCCTTTTTCATTGCCCTGGTCGTTTCGCTTCTGATCACCAGTTATATCCCATGGCTCTCCCTGTGGTTTCCAGAGCTTTTGGGTCTACATTGAAGGCGTTTATGATTTCAGGGGGAGGATGAGCGGTTTTTAGGACGCGTGAAGAGAGATAATTCGCCATAATGATTTAATGGAAGGCAAAATTCAGCATAGAGATTTAGAACAAATGGAGGGTGGAACGAGGGAGTTCTTAAATCCAATAAACGGAGGTACCTTGTGATGGAAAGATCTATTTTATTGGTGTTGGCAAGCTTGGGTTTTGTTTTAGTGGTGGGTGGATTATCCGTGGCGGATGCGCAGACCTCATGGTCACTAAAGATGACAGCTCCATTGGAAGTAGCGATATCCGTGAACGACATGGACAAGATGCTCAGATTCTACACGGAGACCTTGGGACTTAGGAAGGTTTCAGACGCCAAGGTCCCGCCGGAGATGACAACAAAAGTCGGCCAAACTACTCATGGGCTACGGGTCGTCCGATTGGCAACGCCCTATGGTGAATGGATCAGGCTCATCCAAACAGGACAACCACCCAAACCGAGTGAAGTCCCTCAATACGTGTTTGACAGACACGGTCTTGTTTACTTCAGCTTCCTCGTAACAGACATTGATAGCATCGTTAAGCGTTTAAAGGAGAATGGAGTGAAGCTGCAGAGTGGTGATACGAAGATCGAGGTGCGGCCAGGGTTATTTGTGGTCTACGCGTTGGACCCCGAAGGAAATTACATAGAGTTTCTTGAGGTCCCTGATGTCGGTTCGTATCGGCCTGATCTCTTCAAGTGGCGTCAATTCTTCTGATAACCATATCCCCCGTGCGGCAGTGAAATGAAGGAATATAGTATTTTGGTTGCTGAGGTGGATGGCAGACGCCACCTCATCAGCGCCACCCATCGGTGTATCGGCAGGAACTCGGGGCTCGCATGAGGCGCGCGGGTCCGGGTCCCCGCCCGAACGCCGCCTCAACAAGGACCTGAGGGCCGCGGGGATTGCGGGGTCACGCCTTCGTTGGCCACGACCGGATTCAATGGAGCGCCAGCGTCACCTTGGGGTGGAAGGGGCCGGACAGGAGAGGGGGAGGGTTACACACATGAGCAAGCCAGTCATCGCCATTACCATGGGGGACCCGGCCGGCATAGGCCCGGAGATCGTTGCTCGCGCGCTGGGGGAAGCAGAGGTAAGAGCTTGCTGCAATCCGGTCGTGATCGGTGATCCGAAGATCCTCGCCCGTGCCGTCGAGCTGGTGGGGAGTCGGCTTTCCATCGTCATCGTGCCAACGGCTGCCGGCGCGGGGACCAACCCCTCCACCTTGGACGTTGTCCCGGCCGGCGAGTTGCCCGCTGGGGCGTTGATGCCAGGAACGTTGGACGCCCGCTGGGGCGAGTCAGCAGCCACCTGTTGCCGCCGCGCGGTCGAGATAGCCAAGGCGGGGGAGGTGAGTGCCATTGTCTCGACCCCGTTCAACAAGGAGGCGTTTCACATGGCCGGGATCATGGCCATGGACGATATGGTCTATTTTCAGCAGTGCTTCGGAGGACTCGACGACGCGTACATGATCGGTGAGGTCGCAGGACTGTGGGTCACGACCGTGACGTTTCACGTACCCTTCCGGGCAATTGCAGACCTGATTACGGTCGAGACCGTCCTGGAGAAGACCCGTGGCCTCCATCGAGTGATGCAAGTGGCCAAGGTGACTCCGCTGCGGATTGGCGTGGCGGGTCTCAACGTCCACTCCGGTGAGGGGGGCATGTTCGGACGGGAGGAGATCGACGTGATCGGGCCGGCCATCAGGAAGGCCAACGCCGAAGGGTACAACGTGGCTGGCCCGGTGCCGCCCGACAGTCTCTTCCCGAATGCCTTGCGAGGGGACTACGGGGGGCTGGTCTGCATGTACCACGACCAGGCCAACATCGGGCGGAAGATTCTGGGGCGGGAGCGGCCGGGCGTGACCCTCTACATGGGGATGCCCACGCCGGTCGTCACAGTTCCCCACGGAACGGCCTACGACATTGCATGGAAGGGGGTGGCCAAGCACGCCATGCTCGCCCGAGCCATCACCATAGCAGCGGCGATGGCCGAAGGTACCTCTCGCGGATGGTACGCGTCAGGGATAACCGATAACAGTTGAACCGCGAGGCCTTCAATCTCACCGTGACTTGGACAAGTTAGGGGCAAAGAGGAATTGGAACCCCGATTACAGAATTCCACGAGATATTGAACGAATTGATCAGGAAGGCGGCTGAAATGTCCTATATCATCCACCCTATTGTCACCGCTCGGCTATCGGTAGAGACTGGGAGAATGACGTATCTTCGTAACTATGGTAAAAGAATGTGGATTCCGTGTCCTTTCTATTTGATTACCGGTGGCTCTGAGCCTGTTTTGGTTGATACCAGCGGCCACGCAGATTTGATGTTTCGCCTAAGACTTGAACCGGTAGAGCCTGTCCTGGATTTCCAAGAGGCGCTAGCGAGCGTCGGGTTAAGTTTAGAAGAAATACGAATCGTCATCCATACACACCTCATGTATGATCATTGCGCAAATTCTAAGCTGTTACCAAAAGCGAGATTCATAGTACAGAAAAAGGAGTTGGATTTCGCGTTAGCCCCCCACCCTATGTTTGCAGGAGCCTATCAGCGAAATCTGTTTGAAGGGTTGCCTTTCGAGGATGTCGACGGTGATCAAGAGTTAATGCCTGGCATAAAACTCCTTTTCACCCCGGGGCACAGTCCCGGAGGCCAGTCAGTTGCCGTATCCACGAGCGCTGGGGTGGCGATCATCACTGGATTTTGTTGCATCCAGGAGAATTTCGTACCCCAAAAAAATCAGGCCTGGGTGACAGACATTGTTCCAGAGGTCATCCCTCCTGGAATCCACACAGACATGTTACAGGCCTACGAGAGCACCATGCGGGTTAAGAATTTAGCAGATATCATCATCCCGTTTCATGACCCAATCATGGGAACTAAAAAGCAGATACCGGACGAGAAGGAATGATGAATTTACCTAAATCTGTCAATGTGGTGGAAGTAGGTCCCCGAGATGGATTTAAGATTGAGGGCAACTTCATCCCTACTGCAACCCAAATCGAGTTGATGAACGCTTTGATCAACCGGACTAGATGAAGCTCAGAGGACCTGAAATGCTCGATGAGATGGAGAGTTCCGAACGCATCCTGCTAGTGGACAGCGTTAACTATCTGGACTCGGCGGCGCAGGGAAGTGTCGTGATCGCAGGTTCCCATGGCGGCACTTATGCAGCCTACAAAGCAGCGGCTAGCGGTGCTCGGGCGGTGATCCTGAATGACGCGGGCGTAGGGCGCCAGGATGCTGGGATCGCCTGCCTCGACTACTGCGAACGTATAGGCATGGCGGCGGCGGTCGTCTCACACACTTCAGCACGAATCGGAGAGGCGGCCGACATGCTGCGCAGGGGCATCATCAGTCACGCCAACCTGCTCGCGAAAGCTGTAAACTGCACCCCGGGTACGGCATGTGCTCACGCAGCCGTATGCCTAAAAAGGGCTCCGCTTCCGATCGGTACACCTCCAGCTTACGAGGAGACCCGTTTCCTGATCTCAGAGGGTCGCCCACGGATTGTCTGTATCGATTCGGCGTCTCTTGTGAAGACCGAGGATGTTGGTCAAATTGTCATCACTGGCTCCCACGGCGGCCTCATCGGGGGCCGGCGAGAGAAGGCGTTCAACGTACAGGCATTCGTCGCGGTCTTCAACGATGCCGGGGTCGGTATTGACCAGGCGGGGATCGGCCGCCTTGACCCTCTTAATGAACGTGGCATTGCCGCCGCGACTGTGGCGCACACCAGCGCCCACATCGGCGATTCGCGCTCTACATACTACGAAGGGGTCATCTCCCACGCCAATCAACAGGCGATTACGTTGGGAGCATCTCGCGGGGAAACGGTGAGGGACTTTGTGGAACGTGTGTGTCGAAGTGTGGCGCCCTAAACGACGAGGCGATCTGATCGAGAATCCTATCGACGGGCGTTTACCCTGCAATGGAGTGAAACTATTGAAGCTTGCGGCAAAGATATGGCGGACCAGAGTCGTCCGCAGCAAGCTCCGCAAGTCGTGGAGAGCCCATGGGTCTTCCTCGTCTGGCTGAACCTGTTTTTGCTGGCCCCCGGGAAGAATTCGCTTCAGAATTCTATGAAGGAGTTCGGTGTATCGCCTCTCCCATTCGGGATCATACAGAGAAATTGATTGCAGCCATCAACATTGCTGGTCCCTCGGTTCGGATGAGCCATGAGAAGTCGACGCAGCTTAAGGAACCCATTTTAGATGCAACCACGGGAATTTCAAAGAAGCTCGGGGGGCCATAAGGATTGCTAAAACACAGAGAAAACGAATATTATTGGGCACTGTCAAGAAGGGCTGATATTGAGGATGAGACCCCAATTCAGGGCAGAGTGACTCAATGAGCAGTGCTGGTAACTGTTCCGATGGAGATGGGGGAACGTTTGATATCGGTCTTCAAGCCCTCTCGTTAGCAGCGGATCAGTCGAGATATCTCGGACCAAGTAAAATTGTTTCAATCTCCAAACACACTCCATGGCTTGCAATGAATGGGGTATGCAATCCCTAAGTGGTTTGCAAGAAAGGAGGTTGGTGGGGGTGGGCAAACTGTTTGGCTACACAGGAAAAATTCTGAGAGTGGATCTTTCTAAAGGCAAAACATGTTCAGAGGCCTTGGATGAAGAGGTATTAAGAAAATGGGTAGGGGGTGTTGGACTCGGGGCAAAATACCTTTACGAAGAAGTTCCTCCTGGAGTTGAATGGTTCGATCCCAAAAATCGGCTGATATGGTCATCGGGTCCTTTGGCAGGAAGCGGTGTTTTTGGCGCGGGAACATTTAATGTTACGACGAAGGGACCAATGACTCTTATTGCTGGATCATCCCAGGCGAATGGCTTTTTTGGTGCCTATCTTAAATTTTCCGGTTTTGACGGCATCGTCTTCCAGGGGAGATCACCGAATCCGGTTTATCTCGTCGTCCGCGACGGGAAAACAGAGATTCGGGATGCAAGAGATCTTTCCGGAAAGGATGTCCAGATGGTGGAGGATGATTTACGGAGAGAATTGGGAGCGGAGGAACGTGACGTAAGCATCTACTCAATCGGACCCGCTGGTGAGAACAAGGTCCTTTATTCAGCCATTGTTGGAGATCGGGGTCATGTGGCCGCCCACAACGGCGTCGGTGCAGTCATGGGATCAAAGAACCTTAAAGCCGTTGTGGCATACCGAGGAGACCTCAATTTTGAAATTTCGGATCCGGTTGGATTAAGAGAAGCGAACAGAGAATTGTACGAATTTGCAAAGTCATGGGGCCCATTTCAGAAATTCGGAACTGCCGGAATTTTTTCAACGGTATATGGATTGGGAGCATTACCTGTGAAGAATCTAACCACAAACCTTTTCCCCGAGCACGAAAAGATGAACGGTCAGTACATAAGAAGTCATTTCAAGGTTCAACGGAAGCCATGTTACAAGTGTCCGATCGCTCACGTGGTAGAAGTGACTGTCACAGAAGGACCTTACAGCGGTATTGTATGGGAGGAACCCGAATATGAATGTTTGGCAGGATTTGGACCCATGATTGGAAATACAGATCTAGGGGCAGTGGTCATGTTAGTCAGAGAAGTTGACCGCCTCGGGATAGATTGCAATGAGGCATCTTGGACTGTTGCCTGGGTAATGGAGTGTTTTGAGAAAGGGGTACTCACGCAGAGAGAAACAGAGGGCCTTGCCCTTCACTGGGGAAATGTGGAGGCAGTTAAAGAATTGCTCAATCGAATTGCACGTAGAGAAGGCTATATAGGCAATCTCCTGGCGGATGGAGTGATGAGGGCCTCTAAAAAAATAGGAGGGGAAGCAGCCGATTGGGCTGTGTATACCCACAAAGGTGCGACACCAAGAGGTCACGATCATCGGGCAAGGTGGGCGGAACTGTTTGATACGTGCCTGACAAATACCAGCACCATCGAGTCAACGTTCGGAGGGGTCAGACCCGATATGGTTGATAACCTTCCTCCGATTACGGATCCTTTCTCCCATGAGGAAGTCTCCACCCTGAATGCCAAATTTAATGGAATCCGCCAGTTTGATGATTGCCTGGGAACTTGCCGACTAGCCTCACCTCATCCGAAGATGGTTTTAAAGTGTTTTAATGCCGTAACGGGGTGGAACTGGTCCCTTGAAGACGCTTTTACTGTTGGCAGACGGATTGTCAATCTTCTTAGGGTCTTCAATCTTCGGCATGGAATGAAAGTTGAAGACGAAAGGCCTTCTGCACGCTATGGTTCTATTCCCGCCGACGGACCAGCCCAAGGAAAAAACATTATGGAAAAATGGGACCCTATGGTTAAGAATTACTATAAATTTATGGGCTGGGACCCCGAAACAGGAAAACCACTACCTAAAACCTTGGAAAAACTGGGATTAAAGGACGTAATAAAGGACCTTCAATAAGCGATGTCAAAGGTTAAGTTAGATTTTTGGATGGGCAAAGAATTCGGGGAGGATTGCAAACCCCTCTCAGAGATCCATTCACTCCTGGAAGTTGATGCAGAAGATGGGAGCACGGTGAAAGCTCTTTTTGTCAGATTGGCTGACCGTTACCCTCAAATAGGCAAGAAGATCTTCTGTAAGAAGACCCAGAGCTTTTACCCCGATATCGTGGTCACTTTCAACGACCGTATAATAAGAATTGATGAACTTTACAATAAGGTTCTTCAGGAAGGCGATAAGATTACCATCCTCCCTATGTATGTGGGAGGATGACAGGAAGCTGAATAGAAATACCCATTAGAAGGATGGACTTTCAAGAACAATCCTTGTTGGCCTCCTCAGCTCCCATACGATTTCCTGTACCGTTTCATCAACGCCGAAGGGTTTAAATGGCGTATCAGAGGTGTGAACACGCATTTGAATTTCGGCTGTGATTAGCAAGTACAATAACAAATAGGAAAGATCCTCTCCTGAGGAGAAAGGTTCTCCTTTTTGATGTAGTCATTTAGCCGTTTAGCAATCTTTTCAGGTATGAAGGCCACCCCGGATTATCTAGCAATGAAAAGAGAATAGATACCTTCTATGCATTATCAATCGAGCATGCTCTGCAAAATTGCTCAGTTCTCGATCACAGTAATGAATAAACCCGGTGGCGATGAAGAATTTTCAATCTGAGGATATTTTGCCATTTTGGAAAACCGCTCTTAAGGGTGGAGAAGTACAGATATGGAATGGATATCGAAACTTAGAATCGAATAAGATCTATCCTGGATTCTGATTCCTTAAAAAAAGCGTGCACGAGGATGTTGACGTCGGGAAGAATCACAGCACCCCCATGACCTCCTCCAAATCACCGGATCGGTTTAGATCAACACCCGGAAGTACACCACCGGAGGCTTCGGATACCAGCAACTCCACCCACTTTCGCCGATCCGTCTTCGGTCTGGTCAGGATGAGCACCAGGCCGCCTACGATCAACGACGTTAGAGTGCGCTCCTCGTCTGCGGCGCGTTTGTTAGCACGCAGAAGAAGATTGTCTTTTATTCTAACGGTTGTTCTCATGCATTAAAGCATATGATTGATACATCAGTATATCAAGTGGAGGGGTGACATTTGGGCGATGACCCTAATGCCGTAACAGGGTTCAAACCATTCTAACCAGAAGGAGGAGGGTGAAGCCGATCATCACAATCGTGGTCAGCAGGGCAATGGTGTTGAAGATGGGACCATTCGTATATCCCATCATCAACTTTTTGTCATTGATGAGTAGAAGCATAAAGATGAGGACAAAGGGGAGGACCATTCCATTGATCACCTGTGAAAAATACATGATCGGAATCAGAGGGAAATTAGGATAAAGGATGATCCCTGCTCCTAAAAAGATCATCAAAGAATAGAATCCATAGAACTGAGGAGCTTCTGCAAACTTCTTGTCAAGCCCGGCCTCCCACCCCAACCCTTCACATATAAGGTAGGTTGTCGATAAAGGGAGGATAGAAGCCGCGAAGAGGGAGGCATTGACCAATCCAAAGGCGAAGAGGTAGGTGCAGTATTTACCAGCTAAGGGAGCGAGAGAAAGTGCCGCATCCTTGGCTGTCTCGATCCGAACTCCGTGTTTGAAGAGAGTTTCGGCGCAAACGAGAATAATGAAGAACGCAACGATATGGACGATGACAGATCCCATGACGACATCGAACCGGGCAAATTTGTACTCCTCGATTTTGATTCCCTTCTCCACGATTGATGCCTGGAGATAAAATTGCATCCAGGGAGCAATCGTGGTTCCCACCAGGCCGATGAGCATGGTCATTTCTGAAGGCTGAAAACTCAATTGGGGATGCGTAAATTGTTCAAAGACATGCCCCCAATCCGGTTTCACAATAATACCGGTAATGATGTAAGAGATATAAAACACACATGCGACAAGGAATGCTTTTTCAACGAAACGGTAGGTCCCTTTCACGACCATCCACCAGACAAGAAAGGCGCTCAG
>Ga0315273_10005077_pt1 | contig 16234 bp, 16 predicted proteins | sample YL17G02_0_MG_FD_205753 | JGI IMG/M metagenome (GOLD analysis project Ga0315273, IMG submission 205753) | Sediment microbial communities from Yellowstone Lake, YNP, Wyoming, USA - YL17G02_0 | ecosystem: Environmental > Aquatic > Freshwater > Lake > Sediment | place: USA: Wyoming | collected... | reverse complement strand
GACCCAACTATCGATAAAGATATTCAATTAGTTATTAATGTCAACTTTATTGTTAGTCCTATTAAGAATACCACAGAATGGTTAAGAACAAGAGCAGTAATGATAGGAGGAATAATATATAAGCCATTAGATAATGTTGCCATGAGTGTGTTATCAAGGCTTACTGGGGACGCATTTGATAACCCTCGTATGATGTTATGGGGCGATATTAAAGAATTTAATGACAAACAGAATTTTTATTTTAGTAAATTTAATATACCGGATAAAATAAAGGCGGATGATCTCATAAACAAATATCCCGTAACAGAATTTTTAAATCCAATTACTAAACGTTCTATGACTATTCCTTCATTTATGAGTGTTATGTTGAAAAAATACGAAGGGCCAGTTAGTAAAGGTCCATCAATTGATGGATATGGTATTGCATTATCGCAGTCATTAATGAAGAAACTAGGATTAGTTGATGGTGATGTGGTATATTTCAGGTTATATTAATAATTTAATAAATTATCAGATATTTATATAAAAATTGAATTATGACCAATAGAGACAAAGCAATAGAAGACTTTTTAAATAAAACAGTCATCAAAGATGTTTCCGAAGATGGAGCAGAAGAAACCGTATGTGATTTAGTAACGGGTGAGTGTTATATAATTAGATCAAAAGATGGTCTGATTGAGCGTGTTACTAATGAGAAGAAATACATAACCGAAGACGGAAGACAATTATTACAAGATTAAAATATAAAAATTATGGAAAAATTATTACAGGAAGAATTAAAACGTTTCAACGCTATAAACAAATATACTGAGAAACTGTTATCAGAACAAGAACCTCCATTACCTCCTCCACCGCCAGCGGCAGGAGCAGATCCTGGAGCAGATCCTGGAGCATTACCACCACCGCCAGTGGCAGGAGCAGATCCAGCAGCGGCAGGAGCAGACCCCGCAGCTCCCCCAGCGGATTTACCACCACCTGAAGCTGAACCAGAAGGTACAGATTTGGGTGAGACTGATCCAGCATCAGATGATACAACCGAAGAGCTTGATATTACCGATTTAGTTAATATGACCAAGAGCATTAAAAAACAACTTGATGACACACAAGGACAAGATACGGGAGCTACCCAAAAATTAGATGATGTTTTCACAAAATTAAATGATTTGGAATCAAGATTAGGTGAAATGGATCAAGTTTTATCAAAGATTGATCAATTAGGCGCACAAATTCAACAGGTTAAACCAAAAACTCCGATGGAGAAACTTGAGATGAGATCGTTAGATTCATATCCATTTAGTAAAAGCCCTGACCAATTTTTCTCAGAAAAACAAGATGAGATGCAAAAATCAGGAAAGAATGAATATGTACTTACTAAAGGAGATGTTGAAAATTATGGTAAATATGATGTAATGAGGTCATTTAACCCTAATATTGATAGAAATATGTTTTAACACTTGATATTGGAATAATTTTTTCCTATATTTATATTATGATTTACGCCGCATGCGGCAACAATATTTAACAACATGACTAATAACGATTTTATATTATTACATATAACCGACTTTGATGGAGAATTACGTCAAGGTCGGTTTTTATTTTTAAAATTATTCACCCACCATTTGGTAATGATATATTTTTTACTTATATTTGATTACATAAATTTTTATTAACTAAATTTTTTTAAACTATGAGCACATTTGAAGCAGTACAAGAACAGTACGAAAAAAACAGAAAAGCCGCAAGCGGCAACAGGTTCGCCTCTCAAGAGGAAAGAATGAAGAAGTATTTTACCACAGTATTACCACAAGGTTCTACGGGTGAGGAAAGACGGATAAGAATTTTATCTCCAAAAGATGGTTCTACACCGTTTGTAGAAGTATTTTTCCACGAAGTACAGGTAGGTGGGAAATGGGTTAAACTTTGGGACCCGAAGCAGGAAGGTAAGCGTTCACCTTTGAACGAAGTTAAAGACAGTCTCGAAGCCACAGGTCTTGAATCTGATAAAGATTTATCAAAGGGGTATCGTGCGCGTAAATTCTTTGTTGTAAAGGTTATCGACAGAGATCACGAAGCTGACGGACCAAAATTCTGGAGATTCAAAAATAACTCCAAAATGGAGGGCGTTTTTGATAAAATCTTCCCGATTTGGAAAAATAAGGGAGATATTACCGATCCAGTTAAAGGTCGTGATTTGATTCTTTCTTTGGCTTTGACCACATCAGGTACAGGAAAGGTGTACACAGTAATAAATTCAATTATTCCTGAAGATCCGAGTCCGTTACATACCGATGAGGAAACAGCACAGAAATGGCTTAACGATCCTCTCGTATGGTCGGATGTCTATTCTAAGAAACCAGAGGAGTATCTCGATATGGTTGCTCAGGGTGAAAATCCTGTGTATGATAAGGATCTCAAAAAATGGGTTTCAGATGCAACATCTCAATCAACTATAGCTGGTTCAGAGCCAGCTAAAGCCCCGATAGTTGATCCACAGGCTGACGAATCGCCCGAAGATGATGGAGATCTACCATTTTAATCTAAATAATCGCCCATATCTATTAAAGGTATGGGCGATTTAATAAAATTTTTATAAATAACAAATATGGCTATTAAAAAACAAGATTTTTCGGCAATAAAAAAGAAATATTCACAAGAAGCATCATTTAAACCAGATAGGTTTTTTGATTTGGGGGATGCTTTTTTGGATGCTTGCGGCATTCCAGGCCCCGCTATGGGACATTTAAATATGTTTCTTGGTCATACCGACACCGGGAAAACCTGCGCATTAATTAAAACGGCAACAGATGCACAGAAAAAAAACATATTACCTGTTTTTCTTATTTCAGAGCAAAAATGGACATTTGACCACGCAAAACTTATGGGATTTCAATGTGAAAAGGTGATTAAAGAAGATGGCAATTCAGATTGGGACGGATTTTTTCTTTTTAATAATCATTTTGATTATCTTGAACAAATTACAGATTATGTCAATAGTTTACTTGACGCTCAAGACAAGGGTGAATTAGATTACGATTTATGTTTTTTATGGGATTCCGTGGGTTCCATCCCATGTCATATGACATATGACGGAAAAGGTGGTAAAATGGCGAACGCCAGTGTATTATCAGATAAAATAGGTATGGGATTGAATCAACGAATAACAGGATCGAGGAGATCTGATAGAAAATTTACGAACACATTAATCATAATTAACCAACCTTGGGTCCAAATAGCCGAAAATGCTTTTTCTCAACCAAAAATTCGAGCTAAGGGAGGAGAGGCCATATGGTTAAATTCAACTTTAGTTTTTTTATTTGGTAATCAAAAAGAAGCCGGAACGACTAAAATATCTATAACTAAAGAAAAAAGAAAAGTTAAAATTGCAAATAGAACTAAAATTAGTGTAATGAAAAATCATGTCAATGGTCTAGGTTACGAAGATGGTCGCATATTGATTACTATTCACGGATTTATGAAAGGGAAAGACGATGTGGAAGAAAAAAAATCTATTGAAGAATACAAAAAGACTGTTGGGGAATATATTAGTGAAAGATTAGGAATTGCCGTTTCTGATATAGATAATACCGAAATTATAACTGAGGAAGAATAAACCATATTCGAGCACTTTTATTTATTACCATATATTTATATATGATGGGACGGCCAAAGAAAAAAAGGGAGGAACTTAGAATTAAGTTCGGGATATCTATCGACCCAAAATTATTTGAACTACTTGAAAAAGAAACTATGAGTAGAACGAAGTTTATTGAAAAGGTACTTAAAGAATATTATGACAAGAAGAATTTGTAGTAAATGTGGAATTGAAAAATCATTAGATGAATTTTATTTAAGAAGAGGATCTATTGATGGATATCGAAATGATTGTAAAGAATGTTTTAATGAGGGAGCAAAAAATATAGAGAAAATAATTCTGAAAAAATAAAAAAAGCAAAACATTTATTTTTCGAAAGAAATAAAGATGATTTGCTGTTAAAGAAGCAAGAATATCGAAAAAACAATCCCGAAAAATATAAGGCGGAAACTAAAAAATATTATGAAAAAACAAAAAAGGTTCAGTATTTAAAAAGAAAAAAGTGGATTAATGAAAATAGAGAAACATATAATCAATATTTTAGAACAATGAAAAAAAATAATCCATTATATAAATTATCATGTACGGTTCGTGGCCGTATCAATAATTTATTAAAAAGAAAGAGCATAAAAAAGAAGTATAGAACATTTGATCTTATCGGATGTTCTTCACAATTCTTAAAAGAACATTTGGAAAATCAATTTACTGATGGAATGAATTGGGGAAATCACGGGCAGTTTGGGTGGCATATTGATCACAGAATTCCATTGGATTCAGTAAAAACAGAGGATGAATTATATAAGTTATGTCATTACACAAATCTTCAACCTTTGTGGTGGTTAGATAATATTCACAAATCCACTAAAATCATTTGATTTGTCCGAAAAATTATGTATCTTTAATTAAAATATAAAATTATGAAAAAACTATTAGTAGTATTGGCCTTTATGGCTATGACAATTAGCGGATTTGCACAAAGTCCATGGAGTGGCTTTTTTAAACCTGTTAACTCACAACAATTTGAATATCACCTTAAAGGTGTATCAGAAGGATTAAATCCAAATGTATGGTTGTTTAGACCTGCAGTTTCAATTGCCGCCACGATGTTATCATATGATAAAACCACAAAAGATTGGGCAGCAACGGCATTTACTTCAGTCGGTATGGGTATTGGTTATCAACATTATATTGATAATAACGGTACGCCATATAACAATTTCGGTTTTAACGCATTGATGTTTGTTAATACAGTGCCCGAAGCAACGATATCTCTCGCGGGAACAGTAAGCGCATTGAAATTTATTGATGTCGGTGGGGGATATAATTTTGGCACAAAAAATCCTTTTGTATTATTGGGTATCAAGTACAATTTCTAATATTCACAAATAATTTCTATGAATGACCACATTATTGTGCGACGGCGATAATTTGCTTACAATTGGCTTCTATGGCGTTAAAAATTACTTCTATAAGGGTGAGCACATTGGGGGAATATATCATTTCCTCAATACCCTGAGAAGATCATTTGAAAACTACCACTTGGACAAGATAGTTGTCTTTTGGGATGGAGAGGAAGGATCTCTGTCACGTAAAAAATTATATCCTTATTACAAAGAAAATCCAAAAACCAGATTAAAAAGTGAAAACGAAGTAAACTCTTATCTTTATCAACGACAGAGAGTTAAACAATATTTAGAAGAACTATATGTTAGGCAGGGAGAATATAAATATTGTGAAACAGATGATTGTATCGCATATTATACTCAAATCACCCCAGAGGAAAAGAAAATCATTTTTTCATCAGATGGAGACCTAACACAGCTTGTTAATGAAAAAACACAACTATATAACCCATCACATCATAAATTATATAAACCAAAAGATACTTTTGTCTATGACCACGAAGAGGTTTTAATAGAAAATATCAAATTGGTAAAAATGTTGTGTGGCGACCCTTCCGACAATATAGCGGGAATCCGAAATCTTGGAATTAAAAGATTAAAGGAACTATTCCCCGAAATTGTATCTCAACCTCTGACCTTGGAGTATATCAGGTATAAAACTAATTTCTTATTCGAACAGGATAAGGAAAATAAGATTATACAGAATCTCATAACAGGGGTTACTAAACGTGGTGTATTCGGTGAAGAATTCTTCCAAGTTAATAGTAGTATTGTTAGTTTAGACGAACCGATTTTAACAGAGGAGGCAAAAGCTAATATAAATGTATTGATAACAGAAGTCCTAGACCCCGAAGGAAGGTCATATAAGAACACAATGAAAATGATGATGGAAGATGGACTATTTACAGTCCTTCCGAAATCAGATGATGCATGGATCAAATTTCTTAATCCATTCCTCAGATTAACGAGAAAAGAAAAAAATAAACGCTATACAAATATAAAAAGATAAAGATATGCAAAGTCAAGATTTTACTAAATTCGAATTTCTCTTAACGCTGGAAAAAAACATAGTTATTCAGAGATATTTCAATGTTCCCAATTATAATCCAAAGACCAGAAATTCACTATATTTACATGAATGTGTAAAATATATTTGTGATGAAATTTCACAAGATTTAAAAATGAAAACATTGGATTATTTGAGTGACGATCATAAATCTTTTCTCGATTTTAACTATGAGGAACTTACTACGAGACCCGATGAAGAGTATTTTTTATTGAGAATATTATTGGGTGAAGAAGTATTTATTTCTAGGATTTTCCCCGCTCATATTTATCATCCAAAAGCACGATATGCGGTGGATATTAGGCCGAAGGTCAGAAGAATATTATCAGATTTAACGAATGTTTTATCATCTGAAGTATTGACCAACACCTACCTACAGTATGAGATAAAGTAAAAGAGAAATAGAAAAAATGAACGATAAAAATTTTGGTTATTTAGGAACAGGATTTCAACAGCAACTGATTAAGACACTCATCGAAGACAAAAAATTTTCGATAATAATAATAGATTCCATAGATAGTAAGTACTTTGATGGACCTTATTTCAAATATCTTATGGAAAATATTAAAGAGTTGTATACCGCCTATGGCGCAATTCCTGATTATACGACACTTGAGCAGAAGATAATGAAAGAGAATAGGGATATCTCAAGCAGAGTGCATATAGATACATTACATGCAATCAGAGACCTTGACCTTCCAAACGCTGGGTTTGTTAAGGAAACATCATTAAATTTTTGTAAACAGCAGGTTTTGAAAAAATCCCTCAAGGAAGTTGAAGAGATTATGAATAATGGTGATTTTGAGGAATACCATAAGATTGAAGAAATTGTTCAAAAAGCATTACTGGTAGGTTCAACAACTGATTCTGTGATAGATATTTTCGAAAATGTTCGAGAATCATTGGAAGATGATAATAGAGTTCCATTCCCAACAGGAATTACGGGAATTGATAATCTTCTTAGAGGTGGTTTAGCTAAAGGCGAACTTGGTCTTTTTCTTGCTGCTTTAGGTGTTGGAAAAACCAGCTGGCTTACTAAAGTTGCTAATACTGCATACAATGTTGGAGGAAATGTTTTACATATATTCTTTGAAGATAACGAAAGAGACATACGAAGAAAACATTACACATGTTGGACAAAATATTCCGATACTGAACAAAAAGAGCATAAAGAAGAAGTTATTCAAATTGTGAATGAAAAAAGAACAACCAAAAATTTTCTTAGACTTGTAAAATTAGCCCCATTTGGAGTTTCGGTCAGTGATATTAGATCAATAGTCAGAAAGTTAGCGTCTGAAGGTCAACATATTGATATGTTAGTTATTGACTATGTTGATTGTATTTCGAGTGAAAGGGCTATTGATGGTGAAGAATGGAAAGGTGAGGGAACAATAATGAGAAGTCTGGAAGCGATGAAAGATGAATTCAACATCGTTATATGGACGGCAACCCAGGGTGGACGCCAAAGTATCGGTTCTGAAGTGGTTACAACCGACCAGATAGGGGGATCTATTAAGAAAGCTCAAATTGGTCATGTTGTAATATCAGCAGGAAAAACCCTTGAGCAAAAAGAACACAACCTCGCAACCATTACATTACTTAAATCCCGTATTGGCCAAGATGGTGTGGTATTCACAAATTGTAAATTTAATAACGAATATCTTGATATCGACACAGATACACAGAATACTCTCCTTGGCCACGAAGAACAAGTAGCTGAGAGAAAGAGAGAAAGAGCATCTACTGTTTATAAAGCGGCGATAGAAAAAGATGAGCGTAAACTTGAAGCACAGGTAGAAAAAATATTAGAATCAAAAATAATCAGAATTAATCAAGAACATGAAAGTGGACAAACATTAAATATGGTTAATGAAATTGGAGCAATTGAACTTGTAGACGATGTTAGTGAGGAATCCACCGTACAAGATACCGTACAAGATACCGTACAAGATGAAATATCAAAAGAAGAAAAAAATAACCTCAGGCTTAAAGAAGTAAGAATGGAATTAGCTAAACAGAGGAAACAGAAGGTTGAAGAAATGGAGATGAATTCTGGATAGAAGAACATAGAAGAAACTCACAATAAATAATAAATTAAATATATAATTTTATGGACATATCACAAAGAATACTATCCGATCTAACGGTTTATATGAAATATGCAAAATATATTCCCGCACTAAATAGAAGAGAAACTTGGGACGAAATAGTCACAAGGAATATCAATATGCATATAAAAAAATACCCCAAATTAAAGGAGGAGATCATCGAAAACTATAAGATGGTATATGATAAGAAAGTGTTACCCTCTATGAGGTCACTACAATTCGGAGGTAAACCTATTGAAATTAGCCCAAACAGAATTTATAATTGCGCATATCAACCAATGGATCATATTGATGCATTTTCTGAAACAATGTTTCTCCTTCTTGGAGGAACAGGAGTTGGATATTCGGTACAAAAACATCATGTTGAAAAATTACCTGAAATCCGGAAACCAAATCCAACAAGAACTCGAAGATATTTGGTTGGTGATAATATTGAAGGATGGGCTGATTGTATAAAAGTTTTAATGAAATCATACTTTGGGTTATCTTTATCCGTTCCTGTTTTCGATTATTCCGATATTAGATCAAAAGGATCACAATTAGTTACTTCAGGTGGGAAAGCTCCAGGACCACAACCATTAAAGGACTGTGTTCATAATATAAGTAAGATACTTGAATTGAAACAAGATGGTGAAAAACTTGAAACTATTGAAGTTCATGATATTATTTGTTTCATCGCTGACGCGGTTCTTGCGGGTGGAATAAGAAGGGCAGCCCTGATATCTCTATTTAGTGCTGACGACACTGAAATGATATCATGTAAGAATGGTTTATGGTGGGAATCTAATCCTCAAAGAGGAAGGGCAAATAATTCTGCGATTCTTCTGAGACATCGGATAACGAAAGAGTTTTTTATGGATTTATGGAAAAGAGTCGAAGCTTCAGGATCGGGCGAGCCGGGAATTTATTTATCCAACGATAAAGAGTACGGAACAAATCCATGTTGTGAAATTTCATTGAGATCAAATCAATTTTGTGTGTCAGGTGAAACTAATCTAATTACAAAAGATGGTCTGCATAAAATTTCAGATGTTGTTGATTCTGATATTGAAATATGGAATGGAGAAAAATGGTCAGAAGTGAGACCATATCAAACTGGTTTCCAAGATAGGTTACATCGTGTGTGGTTTTCTGATGGGTCGTTTTTAGATGTTACAGACAATCATAAGTTTTTAATAAAAAATAGATTTGAAAAAGAATTTAAAGAAGTTGAAACAATTGATTTAATTAATTTATTAGAAACGTCAAAATATCAATTGCAAATACCTAAAAGTAATATAGTTTATAATGGAGGTAGTGATAATAAAAATGCGTATGAATATGGTTTCATTTTAGGTGACGGATTTGTATACGGTAAAAACCATCAATATGTTGATGCAAATTTATATAATGAAGATAAAAAACTAAAATTCACATCATATAAAGTTATTGGCGAATATTTTAACTATAATAATAAACCATATACAACAATAAGATTTGATGTTGATAATAATTTTTCATATAAGTTAAAATATGATATGGGGTTACCGAGCGAGATTTTCAATTGGTCGAAGAAAAGTATTTTAGAATTTATTGCTGGATGGGCGGACGCTGATGGATCACAAGCCTCCAATGGTATTAGAATATATGGGTCTGAAGATAAAATTAGAGATGGACAATTATTACTTACTAAAATAGGATTAAGTAGTTCTGTGAATTTATTACAAAAAAAAGGAACAAAAACCAATTTGGGTATTAGAAAAAAAGATTTATGGTATTTACAAATTACTGTGAATTACGAAATTCCCACTCAAAGATTAATATCAAATAATAAAAAACAACATAACGGAAAAGGCAAAAATCAAATTATCAAAAAAATTAATACACTAGAAGGGGTTCATAATTCATATTGTTTAACTGAAAACGAAAAACATCAATGTGTATTCAATAATGTCTTAACAAAACAATGTAATTTGTGTGAAGTGAATGTTTCAGATATAGAATCTCAAGAAGATTTGAATCAAAGAGTTCGAGCTGCTGCTTTTATTGGAACATTACAGGCAGGATATACCGACTTTCATTATCTAAGAGACATATGGAAGAGGACAACAGAAAAAGAAGCATTAATTGGGGTATCATTAACAGGTATTGGGTCAGGTAGAATATTAAATTTTGATATGAAAGCCGCAGCTAAAATTGTCAAGGAAGAAAACATTCGAGTAGCGGATTTAATTGGAATAAATAAATCTGCAAGAACAACAACTATTAAACCAAGCGGAACGGCATCTTTAGTTTTAGGAACTTCAAGTGGCGTCCATGCGTGGCACAGTTCATATTATCTCCGTAGGATTCGTGTAGGTAAGAATGAGCCAATATACACTTATTTAAGTATGTATCACACAGAATTACTGGAAGATGATTTCTTCAGACCACATGATACTGCGATCATTTCTGTGCCTCAAAAAGCTCCCGAAGGATCTATATTGAGAACAGAATCTCCACTCCAATTACTAGAAAGAATTAAATTCATATCGCAAAACTGGATTAAACCAGGGCATAGAAGTGGGTCAAATACTCACAATGTTTCTGCGACTATTAGTTTAAGAGAAAACGAATGGGACGCCGTGGGAGAATGGATGTGGGCATCAAGGGAATATTATAATGGTCTTTCAGTATTACCTTATGATAGTGGGTCATATAAACAACCTCCATTCACCGATTGTACCAAGGAAGAATATGAGAGATTAATTAGCGTTTTGCATGACATTGATTTAACTAAAGTTGTTGAATTACATGATAATACAAATCTCATGGGGGAACTTGCGTGCTCGGGGCCCAATGGATGTGAAATAAAATAAATTTAAAAATACTGATAATATGATACATATATCAAATAAGATGGTTCATCCAGAGTTCGATGAATATGGGATATTAATTAAAGGAAGTGAAGGATACGCCGATGGATATTTTTTAACCATAGATGAACTTAAAGAATTGCTTAGGGATTTTCAGGCCGATTGTCACGATGGATTTGTTAGTAATGACAAAGCATACATCGAAGAATGGTTAAGAAAGCATAAGTTAGAATAGTTTTCAAACTTAATTTCTGATATTTAATCGCAATGACGCTACTCATTGCGATTTTTTTTATTTTATAATATTTATGAAATATGATATCATTCTTATGAAAAAAAGAACATTAACCGAAGAAATCAATAGAATAAAAAAGTTAAATGAGTTATTTGCTGACGATAACGACGATTATCTATATGATCCTGAGTATTATGAGAGAGACGATGAAGATGAAGACGATGAACCCACTCCGCAATATGATGAGAATGGTGAATTAATTGAACCCCCAGATTTTGAAGAGGATTTGACTTTAGGGCCAAACGCATCCTCTGCAAATGATTCAACAGAAATATCAGAACCCGAACCTGAGACGGTAGAACGCACAAAAAAGGAAATACATCATTATGACAGGGAGAAGACGGATCAAATACACGAGCTATTAATGTTTGATCACTTACAAATCCATAAAGGTGATCTAACACGGGATATGATTGATGAGCCAGTTCTTCAGTTTATGATAAAAGATTTTCTCGTAAAACCAACAGACGATTTTGGACACGATAGGATGTTTGGATTCAATTACGCTAAACGAGGAGGCGGAGAGATTAATCCAATTAAAGATTACGGATATGCTAATATAACGCCAGCTAATAAATCAATAATTAAAGATAAAAATAAATTTCACATATATACTAATAATTTAATTGACATTTATAATAAAAAATTAAGTTTGAAAAAATATACGGATAATGTTATCGGTCCTATTACAGATCGTCGAGATAGAGAATATAATGGAGGAAATTAATGGCAACATACGGTATAGATTACCCATTTAGGGATAGCGCGATTGGAAATTATGTGAGAATGACATCTACTCCTGAGAGGGAAGTAAGAGCGGATCTTATTCATTTGTTATTGACAAGAAAAGGTAGCAGATATTTTTTACCTGATTTTGGTACAAGAATATATGAATATATTTTCGATCAAAATGATATGGTATCATTTAATCTTATAGAGGATGAAATAAGAGAGGGAATACGAAAGTATATTCCCAATCTAGATGTGGACTCAATAAAAATTATGTCAGCAGAAGATGATCCCGAAACTCCCCCGATGCCAGCAGAAGATGAAGATGAGAGGTTATTTAGGGTTGCCGATGATTCAGCTAAACCATACACAGCAAGAGTTAAAATAGATTATACTGTTAATAATGGAACATTTTCCACATCAGATTTTGTAATAATAAACATTTAATATGTCAAAAGGAATATCGTATAGCCAAAGAGATTTTGCCAGTCTTAGAGATGACTTGGTAAAGTTAACACAACAATACTACCCTGATTTAATCTCTAATTTTAACGATGCTTCAATTTATTCGGTATTATTAGACCTAAATGCTGCGGTGGCGGATAACTTACACTTTCATATAGATAGAGTATGGCAAGAAACAATGTTGGATTTTGCGCAGCAAAGACAATCATTATTTCACATCGCTAAGACATATGGAATTAAATTACCAGGACTGAGACCATCCGTGGCATTATGTGACTTTAGTATAAATGTTCCTGTTAATGGGGATAAAGACGATGAAAGATATGAAGGAATCCTTAAAGCGGGATCTCAAGTTTCAGGTGGTGGACAGATTTTTGAAATTGTTGATGATGTGGATTTTTCAAGTCCTTTTAATATTAGGGGTGAATCTAATAGATTAAAAATACCGAATTTCAATAGTAATAAGAAGTTAATATCATATACAATAACTAAAAGAGAAGCGGTTGTTAATGGTGTTACGAAAATATATCGAAAAGTTATTACGGACATCGATCAAAAACCATTCTTGAAGTTATATCTTCCAGAGAAAAATGTTTTAGGTGTAATATCAGTCATACATAAGGATGGTACAAGTTTTGGTGGAAACCCAACGTCTGATGAATTTATGTCGTCGCCAAATAAATGGTATGAAGTTAAATCATTAATTGAAGATAAGGTTTTTATTCAAAATCCAACGGCAGCATCCGATAGAGATAACTTCAAAGCGGGCGATTATGTTAGTGTTACTAATAAATTTTATACGGAATATTTACCCGAAGGTTATTTCATGTTGACTTTTGGCTCTGGTAACGTCGACCCGATGGATAATTTGGATAGTTATATGAGCGGCTCTATGCAAGTTAATCTTGCCACATTCTTGAATAACACATCATTAGGCGCGATTCCAAAAACAAACAGTACATTATTTGTCAAATATAGAATTGGTGGGGGTAAAAATACAAATATGGGAATTAGTGTTATAACAACTATGGATTCATATGATTACGCTGTAAATGGCCCAAACGCATCAATAAATAGTCAAGTAAATCAATCAATGAGAGTGGTTAATGTTACACCAGCGATCGGTGGTGCAGATGCCCCAACAATTGAAGAAATAAGAAATATGATTGCCTATAATTTTGCGGCACAAAATAGAGCGGTAACATTAAACGATTATAAATCAATGATTGAAACAATGCCATCCACTTATGGGGCGCCCGCAAAGGTCAATGTAATGGAAGAAGATAATAAGGTTAGAATTAAGTTATTATCATACGATGAAAATGGTAATTTAATTGAGACAGTTTCAACCACATTAAAAAATAATGTATTAAATTATCTTTCCAATTATAGAATGTTAAATGATTATTTAGACATACGGAGCGGTGAGGTAATTGATATGGGATTAGAAATGGATCTAGTTGTTAATAAAAATGAAAATTCAACGGAAATTATAAAATCTGTTATTGAACAAACAACATCATTCTTTTCTGTCACTAAAAGAAAAATGGGAGATCCATTATTGGTTGGTGATTTAAAGAGAGAAATTGGTAATGTTGGTGGAGTTGTAAATGTGGTAGATATAAGAGTATATAATAAAATAGGTGGAAATTATTCATCATCACAAGTGGCTCAATCATATGTGAGTGACGTGACTAAAGAAATTCAACAGTCCGATGGTACTATCTATATGAAGTCAAATCAGATATTTCAAATTAGATTTCCTAATGTAGATATAAAAATAAGAACGAAAAATCTCAGTTCCACTACATATTAATCTCTTTTTTGTTTATCTTAGTAGAAAACGCTCTACTTTCTATTTATAGATAGAGAAATATTTCATATGATACAAAAACATAGAATATATACTAACATTGGGAGAGATCAGAAAATCAATGTTGAAATATTAAATAGCTGGGATTTGATGGAAATCCTTAGCCTAAAATTCTCACAGAAAGACATTTACGCATCAGGAAATTGTTCAGAATATGGGGTCGTTGTTGGCCGTATTTCCGCTAATAATGGTTTTGGTATTCCAAATGCAAAAGTTTCAATTTTTATTCCACAAACCGATCTTGATATAAACGATCCCGTTATTTCAAAATTATATCCATATACAAGCGTAACTGACAAAGATGAAAATGGATATCGTTATAATTTATTACCCGCAAGACAGCAACATTCAGGTCACGCTCCAACAGGAACATTTCCCGATCAAGAAGATATTTTAATAAGAGAAGAAGTTCTTCAGGTATTTGAAACCTATTACATTTACACGGTTAAAACCAATACCTCTGGAGACTTTATGATTTGGGGAGTGCCAGTTGGATCACAAACAATACATGTTGATGTTGATTTATCGGATATAGGATGTTTTTCACTTAGGCCATATGATTTTATTAAGAAGGGAATGGGTGTGGATGAATTCGAAAGATACTATCAGTTCAAGTCGAGTTCCGATATAGATGGATTACCACAGATTGTTACATATGACCAAACGATTGAAGTTTATCCATTCTGGGGTAATGAGGAATTATGTGAAATAGGGATATCCAGAATAGATTTTGATTTAACAAGTAAAGGAATTAAAATTGAGCCAATATCTTTAGTTTTAATTTCATCAGTAACCGACGATAATAGTGATGCGGTTAAAAGAAATGGAAAGATCAGAAGGAATACGGGTTATAAATGTAATTTACAAACAAGAACTGGAAAAGTAGAATGTATTCGATATACAGGTAATAAAGTTTACGCATCCGATGGTGTTACCCTTTATCCTGAATTGGAAAACTTTAATATTAGTGAAGTTATTGATGAAGATGGTATTATGATGGGAGTTTTACCAATGAATTTGGATTATGTGTACACAAACGAACTTGGTGAACCAGAAATCACAAACGACCCAAATAAAGGAATAGCAACATCGTCCATTGCTAGGTTTAGATTTAGTTTGGACTTTGAAGCCCGTAAAACCGCAACAGCAAAATACCTTGTACCGAATATCAGAGAATTTAACCCAAATACTGGAGCAACTCTAACAATGTTGGGTACGAATAGTTTAAATGAATATAGTGAAGGAATGTTGGCGACTTATCAGTTTTCAGATGTATTCGAAGATTACCTGACCGTAACACCTGAATATACTGGTCTAACATTGGATCACACAAGCTATAATACAAGTGTTAAGGAACATAAACGAGATTTAATGCTTGGGACAAATAATGATAATATACCTGAAGATTGTTTCTATAAGTTCGTTTATGGTAAAGTATATACCGTATCATCATTTCAAGGTTCACATTTTGAAGGCACCAGAAGAGATGCGTTTTTAGGAATTAAACAAATAAGACCAACGGCAGATGAAGATTGCGCATCTAATGCAAATTATTTTCCAGTAAATTTTGGATATAAGAATAGAACAAAATTTATGTTAATACTAAGTCAAGTACTATTATTTCTCCAATACATTGTTTCAATTATTTTTGTAAAAGTCGGTGAATTATTAGGAAAGTTTTTTTATAGTGTAGCTACCTTTTTCTATGGTATTGGTTGGCGTAAGTGGAGACCATTCAGAAGATTTTCACAACGATTGATAGATTTAGCATATAGAATTCAAGATAGATTTACTCAACAACTTCCATTAACAATTTATCCGGATTGTGAAGAATGTACAACTAATGATGAAGCTGTGGCGTCTGAC
>Ga0315273_10005075_pt1 | contig 16239 bp, 17 predicted proteins | sample YL17G02_0_MG_FD_205753 | JGI IMG/M metagenome (GOLD analysis project Ga0315273, IMG submission 205753) | Sediment microbial communities from Yellowstone Lake, YNP, Wyoming, USA - YL17G02_0 | ecosystem: Environmental > Aquatic > Freshwater > Lake > Sediment | place: USA: Wyoming | collected... | reverse complement strand
AACATAACGCTAATGCTCCCCATACGTTCGTCTAACGCTCCCCGTCTACACTGAGGACGCCAATGCAAAGAAGGCAAAGGTGAGGGGTGAGAGGAGATCGAGCGATGAACAAGGTAGTTGGCATTGACCTGGGAACGACCAATAGTGTCGTAGCAGTTGTAGAAGGCGGGGATCCGCTGGTGATTCCGACGGCCGAAGGAGGGCAACTTTGTCCCTCCGTCGTGGCATTCAACAAGGGCGGCGAGCGATTGGTTGGGCAGACCGCTAAGCGCCAGGCCGTTGTGAATCCGGAGAATACCATATCCTCGATCAAGCGCTTTATGGGGCGGCACTACGATGAGACCACCGCGGAGCGCTCGATGGTGCCCTATCAAGTTGTGGCCGGCAAAGCGGGCGACGCACGCGTGCGACTGGCTCTGAACGGCAAAGAGTACACACCGCAGGAAATCTCGGCGATGATCCTGGCGAAACTGAAGGCGGATGCCGAGGCCTACCTGGGCGAACCGGTCACGCAAGCGGTCATCACCGTGCCGGCGTACTATAACGACTCGCAACGGCAAGCGACAAAGGATGCCGGCCGCATCGCCGGGCTCGAAGTGCTGCGCATTATCAACGAGCCTACTGCCTCCGCCCTGGCTTACGGCCTTGACAAGAAGACCAGCGAGACCATCCTGGTGTTCGATCTTGGCGGCGGCACCTTCGATGTCTCCGTCCTGGAGGTCGGCGACGGCGTGGTCGAGGTGAAGGCCACCAACGGCGATACCCATCTGGGCGGCGATGACTGGGACCAACGCATCGTGGACTTCGTCGCGGACGACTTCAAGCGGAACCAGGGAATCGACCTGCGGGCTGATCGCCAGGCGCTGCAGCGGCTGAAGGAAGCTGCCGAGAAGGCCAAGATCGAGCTCTCCACGGTCATGGAGACGGAGATCAACCTTCCCTTCATCACGGCCGACGCGACCGGGCCAAAGCACCTGCAACTGAAGCTGACCCGGGCGAAGTTTGAGCAATTGACGGAGGACTTGTTGAACCGCTGCCTGGGCCCGTTTGAGCGCGCTCTCGCCGACTCCCGGCTTTCAGCGCCAGGAATCGATGAGGTCGTGCTGGTAGGCGGGGCGACACGCATGCCCATGGTGCAAAACCTAGTCCGGCGCCTTACGGGTGGAAAGGAGCCGTGCCGTGGGGTGAATCCTGATGAGGTAGTAGCGGTGGGCGCGGCGCTGCAGGCAGGCGTGCTCTCCGGGACGGTGAAGGACGTCCTGCTGTTGGACGTAGCGCCTCTGACGCTCGGCTTAATGACACTTGGCGGCGTGATGACGCCCTTGATCGAGCGTAACACGACGATCCCGATCCGCAAGAGCCAGGTCTTCAGCACCGCTGAGGACGACCAGCCGGCTGTGACGATCCAGGTGCTGCAGGGTGAGCGGCCAATGGCGTCGGACAACATGTCACTCGGCCAGTTCAACCTCGAAGGCATCCCGTCCGCCCCGCGCGGCACGCCGCAGATCGAGGTCACCTTTGACATCGACGCCAACGGGATCCTGAATGTCAGCGCACGCGACCAGGCGAGCGGGCGCGAGCAGAAGATCACGATTACTGCGTCCACCAACCTGGATAAGGCCGACATCGACCGGATGGTACGGCAGGCGGAGATCAATAAGGCCGTGGACCAGCGCCGCCGGGAGTTGATCGAAGTGCGTAATCAGGCTGACAGCATGGCATATGCCACCGAACGAAGTCTAGGAGACTTGAACGGTACGATCAGCGCAGCCGACCGCCGGGCGCTTGAGCAGTTGATAGCCGATGTCCGGCACACGGCGCAGGGCGAGGACATTACCGCGACACGATCGACAATGGACCGGCTTCAGCAGGCGACAGCGCGCATGTCGGAACAATCCGCCGGCGCCGGCCCATCTGATGGCAAAGGAAGCAGTGACGGTGCGCGCTCGACTCGCGGGGGCGATGACGTGGTCGAAGGCGAGTTCCGGCAGGTATGAGCCCTGTACTGATGGTCATGTGATCGGAAAATGCACCCCGCCGGCAGCTGGCGGGGTGCATTGCTTGCTGGAATTGTGTTCCCTGCAACAGGTCCCAGCGCCAATTGTGGTATAATCAAAGGTAGAATCCAGGAGGGTGGACTACAGGTCGTCCATCTGGTGGATCACAGGAGAAGTCCATGTACATCAATTCGACTTGGCTTATCTATCTTCTGCCCGCGTTCCTGCTGTCGATTTATGCACAGGCCAGGGTCAAGGGCGCTTACGCCAAGTACACCCAAATTGCCAATCAGCGCCGCCTGACGGGGTTAGACGCCGCGCAGCGCATCCTCGGCCCCGAGGGGCTGTATGACGTCTCGGTCGAGGGTGTCCCGGGTGTGTTGAGTGATCACTATGACCCGCGCACGAAGAAGCTCGGGCTCTCGGAGGGGGTCGCTCGGCAACCGAGTGTGGCCGCCCTGGCGATCGTCGCCCACGAAATCGGCCATGCATTGCAAGACCATCAGGGGTACGCGCCGCTGAAGCTACGGGTAGCCATCGTCCCTGCGGTGCAGGTCAGCGCCTGGGTTGGGCCGATCATGTTCTTCCTTGGCATCTTCTTGGGTTACACGAATCTGGCCTGGCTGGGGATGATCCTGTTCGGGATCGGCGCCGTGTTTGCGTTGATCACCCTGCCGGTCGAATTCAACGCCAGCCGGCGCGGCCTCCAGCTGCTGCAGAAATACCAGCTGACCGATGGATCTGAGCTGAAGGGGGCCAAGGCAGTCCTCGATGCCGCTGCCCTGACGTATGTCGCCGCGCTGGCCCAGGCGCTGGCAACCCTGCTCTATTACTCGAGCTTCCTCGGCGGCTCGCGCCGACAAGATTGAAAGGATCTGGGGCCATGCGCCGCCCGACACTGTTGCCCGTCCTGATCGCATCCGCTGTGCTCAGCCTCGCCCTGATCGGCTGTGGCCTGGGTAGCCCGGCTGTCCGGCTGTTCTCCCGATCGACGCCAACTGCTCATCCCCGCGTGGTGGAGCGGATCGTCGTCGCGACGCCGACTGCTGCAACTGAGAGTGTCAGCTTACCGACCCCGATCGTGGTACCGGTGGGTTCGGCCAGCGAGGCTCAGATCCTTAAGGCTGTCTACGCCAAGGTCAATCCATCCGTTGTGTACATCGAGAACCTGGCACGCTCCTCGACCTCTTCCCCCACTGATCAGGCATTGCCTGATAGCCAGGGATCCGGCTTCGTTTGGGATGTTGACGGGCACATCGTGACCAACGACCACGTGGTTCGGGGCGCCGACCAGCTCCAGGTCACATTCTTTGACGGGGTCGTCTTGTCGGCCGAGGTCGTGGGTACAGACCCGGACAGCGACATCGCCGTGATTAAGGTCGATCCTACGCTGGTTACGGTCGCGCCGGTGGAACAGGGCGACATCCTCCAGGTGGACGTCGGCCAGCGGGCCATTGCCATCGGCAACCCGTTTGGGCTCGCCGGATCGATGACCAGCGGAATAGTCAGTGCGCTCGGACGGAGTATCCAGGCGATTACCGGTTTTAGTATCCCCGAATCAATCCAAACCGACGCCGCCATTAACCCGGGCAACTCGGGTGGCCCGCTGCTGAACGAGCGGGGCCAGGTGATCGGGGTCAACGCGCAAATCCGCTCCGATGTACGGGCGAATTCCGGGGTCGGGTTCGCGATCCCGATCAATATCGTCCAGCGGGTGGCGCCGGCTTTGATCAAGGATGGGAAGTATCACCACGCCTACCTGGGCATCAGCGGGCGCACCTACAGCCCTGCCTGGGCTTTAGTGCTGGGCTTCGCCCGCGAATCTCGCGGTGCGTACGTAATGGAAGTCATCGGCGGCGGCCCTGCGGAGCGGGCAGGCGTGCGAGCCGGCAACAAAGACACGAAGATAGTCCTCGGCGTCGGTCCGAACGGGCCGATCTACCTCAGGGGCGGCGGCGACTTGGTCCTGGCGATCGACGACAGCCCGGTCAAGACGTTCGACGACCTTCTTGTTTATCTGGAGAGCTACAAATCGCCGGACGACAGCGTGAAGCTGACCATTCTGCGACCCGGCGAGGCCGAGCGTGTCGTTGTCGTAACCTTGGGCGAGCGCCCAAGTCGCGTGCAGTAGTTTCGACCGGCTGCAAACCAGAGCGGGCGTCCCTGAGCGACCGCGAGCGGACGACGAATGATCCACGAGTGACCCATATGAGCGGTCGAACCCTCCATCTGCTGCTGGGCGGATTCGGCGTGGTCGTGGCCACGGTCGCTTGTTCGCTGCCGGGCTCCCTGGTAGCGCCCCGAGGAGTCCCTTTGCCTGCGGCCACCCCGACGACGCCTGTGACCGCGCCTGGGGCTACCCCGTCGCCTCAAGTCATCATCGTCGTCGCAACGCCGACGCCGGGAGCGTCGCCAAGATGGGCGAGCGCTGTCGACCAACCGGACGCAGTCGAAGCGCGCCGGATCGCCGTTTACAGGCAGGTGGCGCCTGCAGTGGTCAACATCACGACCCAGGTGCTTCGCTCCGATTTCTTCTGGGGGACGGTCCCCGAAGAAGGCAGCGGCTCCGGTTTTGTTTGGGACACCCAGGGGCACATCGTCACCAACAATCACGTGGTCCAGGGGGCGGACAAGATCGAAGTGAGCTTTGGCGGCGACACGACACTGCCGGCCAAGATTGTCGGCACGGACCCTGTCAACGATCTGGCGGTCATTCAGGTGGACTCGTTGCCGGAAGGCGTGCAGCCGCTGGTATCCGCCAACTCGGCCGGACTTAACGTGGGCCAAACGGCCATCGCCATCGGCAACCCGTTCGGCCAGTTCGAGCGCACCATGACTGTAGGGATCATCAGCGCGCTCAATCGTACGATCCAAACCGATACTACGGTGTTGCGAGGGGTCATCCAGACCGATGCTGCGATCAACCGCGGGAACTCCGGCGGTCCATTGTTGGATTCGGCCGGCCATTTGATCGGCGTCACCTCGGCCATATTCTCTCCTAGCGGTACCTCCGCCGGCGTTGGCCTGGCGATTCCGGCCGACAAGGTGCTTCGGGTGGTGCCGGTCCTCATCGAAGAGGGGCGATTTCCACACCCGTGGCTTGGCATCGAATCACTGGGCTACGAACTCACTCCGGCTCTAACGCGCGCTCTAAATCTGTCCGTCGACCGCGGGCTGCTGATCGCCCGGCTGTACAAGGGCAGCCCAGCCGACAAGGCTGGCCTTCACGGCGCGCAGACCGAGACCGTCGTCGGCAACCGGCGTTACCTCATCGGCGGTGACATCCTTACTTCGGTAGACGGTGAGCCGATGTCAACCTGGGAGAACCTGAGCGCCTATTTAGAGGAGCAAGCAGTGGTCGGCAGAGCGGTGACGCTGACAGTCGTGCGCGATGGGAAAACGCGAGCGCTCAGGGCGAATCTGGAGGACACTCCGGACTCTCTGCGCGGAGGCTGATCGAGATGAGGACAATGCGCCCCATCCTTGCGGCCGTGGCATTGGCGCTCCTGATGAGCGGGTGCGCTGCGGGCAAGACGACTTCCAGCGCCGTCCGCGGAGTGGCGCTTGAGACAGCGCTGCCTGATATCAAGGCGGTGAAGCTAGGACCGGGTGAGAGGCTGCGTGCCGTAGCCACAACGGGCATCGTTGCAGATGTTGTCGCTCATGTCGGCGGCGACGCCCTGGAATTGCAGGCGCTCATGGGACCCGGCCAAGATCCGCACAGCTACAGTCCCACGCCGCAGGATATCGCGGCTGTCGAGAACGCGCAGGTAGTCTTCATCAACGGCTTCAGGCTGGAGGAAGGTTTGGCGGCCACCGTCGAGACGGTCGCCGCCAGGGGCCAACCAGTTGTTTCCGTCTCCGCCGGGATCAAGCCCCGAGTGGCTGAAGACACGAGCGAGCATCCTGCCGGCGACCCCCACGTTTGGACAGACCCTTCACTCGTCAATATCTGGGTTCAGAACATCGCGGCCACCTTGAGCGCCCTCGATCCCGCCCGGGCCTCGTCTTATCGCGCCAACGCCGCCGCTTACGCCAGGCAGCTCGATGAGTTGGATGGATACATTCGGGGGCAGGTGGCGAAGGTGCCGGCCGACCGGCGGAAACTGGTGACCGACCACGACCAGCTGAGCTATCTGGCAGCCCGGTATCGCTTTGAGGTCGTCGGCGCCGTTATCCCGGGCATCACCACGGCTGCCGAGCCGTCGGCGAAGGACCTGGCCGCCCTGACCGACAAAATCCGGGCGCAACACGTGACGGCCGTCTTTGTCGGTACGGATGTCAACCCGAAGATGGCCGAGCTGGTGGCCAAGGAGACCGGTGCCCGGCTAGTGCCACTGTACTCGGGCTCGCTGGGGCCCGCCGGCAGCGGCGCCGACACCTATCTCGGGATGATGCGGGCCAATATCGATCGGATTGTGCAGGGGCTGGGGGGCGGCACGTGACGATCGCCTCACTCATGCGCCGGTCGGAACCCCACGAACGGAGCGCCCCGGTCGTCAGGCTTTCGAACGTCACAGTGCGCTACAACAGCGGAGAGTCCGCCCTGGAGGGCGTCTCATTCGAGCTGGCCCCGGGCGAGCGGGTCGCCGTCGTCGGCGCCAACGGCGCCGGAAAGAGCACCCTGCTCAAGGTTATCGCTGGCATTCTGCCGCCTGCGACGGGCACTGTGGATGTCTACGGGCACGGCGCCGGCGGCCACATCTGCATCGGCTATGTGCCGCAGCGCTCGCAGGTGGACTGGAATTTCCCGGTGACAGTGTCCGAAGTCGTGTTGATGGGCCGCGTTGCTCGCATGGGGCTTTTCCGCCACGCGGGGCGCCGGGACTGGCAGATCGTGCACGACAGCCTGGCCCAGGTCGATATGCAAGGGCTCGCCAAACGGCAAATCGGCGAGCTTTCCGGGGGACAGCAGCAGCGCGTCTTCATTGCTCGCGCCTTGGCCCAGGAGGCCGAGGTGCTGCTCATGGACGAGCCGCTCACTGGGCTCGACGTGCCGTCCCAGGAGGCGATCTTCGCGATCCTTGATGCCCTGAGGGTTCGCCGGATGACGGTACTGGTCTCGACCCACGATCTGCATTTGGCCGCCGAGCGCTTCGATCGTCTCATGTTGCTGAAGCGCCGCCTCTTGGGTTTCGGCACGCCCGCAGAAGTCCTAACGGCCGGCAATTTGCGCCTGGCTTACGGCACACAGATGACTGTGATCGAGGCGCCCGAGGGTGCCCTGGCTTTCGGCGATACCTGCTGTGAGGGCGAGGAAGAGGGGCACAACCATGCTTGATTGGTTGCTCGCGCCGCTGCAGTACGAGTTTATGGTGCGCGGTCTGCTCGCCGCGGTCATGGTCGGCATCGTCTGCGCGGTCCTCGGCACCTATGTGGTGCTGCGCGGCATGGCGTTTTTCGGAGATGCCGTGGCCCACGCCGTCCTGCCCGGCCTCGCCGTTGCCTACTTGATTGGCGGCGGGCCCGAAGGCCCGCTCTTCTGGGGTGGGTTGGTCGCCGGAGTTGGCACCGCCATGGGGATCGGCGCCATCAGCCGTGGCGGACACCTGAAGGAGGACACCGCTATCGGTGTGATCTTCGCCGGGATGTTCGCCCTGGGCGTCGCGCTCATCTCGACCACGAGGAACTTTACGGTGGACCTCACCCACTTTTTGTTCGGCAATGTGCTGGGCGTCTCAGCCGCAGACCTCAGGCTAACGGCTGTCTTCGGAGCGCTCGTGTTGCTGCTGATAGTGGCCTTCTACAAGGAGTTCCTGGTCATATCGTTCGACCCGGTCCTGGCAACCATCCTGCGCTTGCCCACGCAGTTCTTTCGCTACCTGCTGCTGGTGATGATCGCCGTCACCATTGTGATCGCGCTTCAGACGGTGGGTGTGGCATTAACCGTGGCCATGCTGGTCACTCCCGCGGCAGCCGCATCGCTCCTGAGCCGTCGTTTGCCGGTCATGATGGCGACGGCCGCGGCCATCGGCGCCTTCTCCGGTGTTGCTGGGCTCTACCTTTCTTACTATGTCAACGTCGCCTCGGGCCCGGCCATTGTCCTTGTCTGCACGGCTATCTTTTTGCTCGCGTTCCTCTTAGCCCCGTCGCGCGGCCTCATCTGGCACCGCGCGGTCCGCTGACACGAGCCGGCAGACCCGCAGCGAGTCGTCACGGGCTCATCTCGCCCTTGCCGCCTCCCTCGCGCGCCCGTATCCGCCGTCCGTTGGTGACAAACCACAGGTTCTGCTCCTCCGTCTGCACCCATACGCCCGGATGCTGAAGCGCCCACACCCACCCCGGACGCCATTCATCTTCCTCTTTGAAGAATATCTCGACGGGGTCGCCGGGGCCGTACACCTCAATTAGGCGCGCTGGCATTGGCGTCTCCTCTGTTATAATGCTATCCCATTATATCAGAGTACTTGTGCTGTCAGGAGTTGACGCTTTGCCTGGAGTCAAGCACGGTGGCGCTGGTGTCCTCGCCGGGGTTGGCCGAAGCTCGCGGGAGTTGGGCATCGTCGTTGTCTTGGCTGGCGCGTTGGCGCTCTTCTTTCTCGTGGCGTCCAGCGCCGCGCCTGTCTCAGCGACGCCCCGAGCATTGAGCCTGCCGTCGACTCGCGGCGAAGAGCCCGGGCCCGGGTTCTCGATATACCTGCCACTGGCCCAGGGTCCTGTGCCGGCATCTGAATGTCCGACGACATCCAGCGCTGTCTATCTCGCGGTCCCGATGCACACCCCGCCCACCGACCGTCCCGCCCCACAGCACGGCGACCTGAACCTGGCCCTGCGCGGCTACGTCCCGACGACCGCCGACCTTGGCCTGGTGGACTATGACGGCGAGACCGACTCCGATCCCCCGCAGCTCCCCGGTCTGGTGCGAGGCAGTCGCGTCCCCGGTATCGCGTCAGCCTATCGCGTCCGCGAGTGGGATTGGGGCTGCGGCAGCGACGGTTGCCGGGGGGAACCGATCGACCGGCCTCCGGTTACCTTGATCGGCATTGCCGTCAATGCCGGCGAACAGATCTATATCCCCAGCCGCGATGCGGAGGTGAACCGCAACGCGTCCCGCGCGGTGGTGTTGTACGCGGATTCGCGGCGCATTACCTTGAAGTACACGACGGATGACAATGTAGTACGGGGCTATGCCGTTCACATCGAAGATGTCTGCGTCGACCCCAGCCTGCTGTCGCTGTACCGCGACCTCGACGCGCATGGCCGCCAGAGGTTGCCCGGCCTGCGCAACGATGACCCGCTGGGCACAGCGCCCGGCAGCCAGATCGGCGTCGCTGTGCGCGACTCCGGCTCCTTCATGGATCCGCGCGCCAAGAAGGACTGGTGGCAAATCGTCCGGTAGAGACGTAGACTTCTGCGATGCCATCGCAGTACAATGGAGGGTGGAGAAGTAGATGGCGCCCGCACCCGTCCTGTCCGCGGTTTTGGGCGCCATCATCGCGTGCCTATTTCTGCCGTATCAGCTCAAGAAACTCGGAGCGCGTCCGCTGGTCGCTCCGGAATGACCCACGCATGGCGCTCGTGACGGTCGAGCTGCTCTGCTTTTCCACCCCGCGCATCATCATACAGAAATGGCTTGCTTCAAGCACAACACCAACCCCCGACGCACCTAGCACCTCCATCATCGAGTCGGCGACCTGGTTCGTCAGCCTCTCCTGGATCTGCAGCCTACGGGCAAACAAGTCCACCACCCGTGCGACCTTGCTGAGCCCGATGATCTTGCCGTTCGGGATGTAGCCGATATGCGCCTTGCCGAAAAACGGCAGCATGTGGTGTTCGCACAACGAGTAGAACTCGATATCCTTGACGATCACCATCTCCTGGCAGCAGTCCTCGAACAGCGCATCGTGGACCACCTCGTCCAACGTCGTCCGATACCCGCTGGTCAAGAAGTCCATTGCTTTGGCCACGCGCAGCGGCGTGCGCCGCAGCCCTTCCCGCTCGGGATCCTCCCCAAGCCGGGTGAGCATCTGCTGGATCAACGACTCGAAGTTGGGATCGTAGATCTCGTCCGGCTTGCCGTCCATCTCCCCGGCATAGCGGGAATCGACTGAAACCATCGACATTTGATGGTCTATCATTCTAAGCGTCTCCTTGTCCGCATTAACTAAGTTCTGTGCAATGCTGCGCAGCGTCAGGCCCAGCTCGGGGTGAACCCAATCCGGGGCCACCTCGGCGGCCGGCACGGCGATGTAGGCGTGCCGGGCAGCCTCAGGGTCGGGAATGTGCCGGTCGCCCAAGTCGAGCACCTGCTGCCCGTAGTAGGCAATATCCAGGTCGATAGGCCGCGCCGCGTACTTGTCGTCGGTTCGGGTTCGCCCCAGGGCCGCCTCGATGCCCAGCAGTTCCGCTTTCAGGGCCACGGGCGCCAGGCTCGTCTCGACCAGCATGGCAGCATTCGAGAATACAGCCTGCCCCGGCGGCCCTCCCACCGGCGCCGATTCGAACACCGAGCTGACAATCAGGAGCCCGATCTGCGAGTGGCCGCGCAAGCTCGCCACGGCCAATGCTACGTTCCGGTCGCGGGCAACGTTGCTCCCGAGGGCGATGATCACCCGTGTCATCCGTCCACTGCCATATCGTCGCGCCGCCTGAAGATTGTCACCCCCACCGAGCGAGCAAATCGTACTGCACCCGGTTTCTCCACAGATAACTCGACGGCCCTCACGAGCGGTTCCGTCTCCAGGCAGATGCGCGCCAACTCCGCTGCCAATCGTTCAACCAGGCACGGCGCGCCCTGTTCGATATGGGCGATCAGAGCCTTCGCCACGCTGCGGTAGTTCACTGCGTCCGCGATATCGTCGCTGGCAGCGGCCCGCCGCGTGTCGGCCCACATGGTCACATTCACCAGGATATCCTGGCGGTTCGTGCGCTCTTCCGGATTGATCCCGACGATGCCGCGCACCAGGAGGTCACGGATGATTACGCGATCGAGCGAGTCTTCCATTGCGTCCAGCTCCACCGGGGTCCCCGGATTCCGAGCCCCGAATCGCTGCCACTATTTTGATGCGCTTATTATGGCACGGGTTACATCCGCTGCGCGTAAGCGACCATCCATTCTCGCGAACAAGTATGACCAAACAAGATACAAAGCTTATTCAGTGATAGACAACTGCCACAACCGCGCGCGGTTGTGGCAGTTGAACCCAGGCACCCTTCAGTTCAGCGCTGCATCGTCGGGCCTAGTAGGCCCTGGCGAAGATCGCTATCTGGGCGGTCTTTTGCCCGGTGTAGAAGCACACCCCGTCGCCTTCCGGTGCATCGAAGGGAAAGCAGCGAATAGTGGCTTTGGTTTCTTCCTTGATCCTGTCCTCGTCCTCGCCGGTCCCCGCCCAGTGGACGCGAATGAAGCCGCCCGTGCCCTCCAGTATCTGCTTGAATTCGTCGTAACTGCGAGCCGTGTGCGTGTTGGCATCCCGGAAGACAGTCGCGCGCTGCAGGATGCTGGCCTGGACCGTATCGAGCATGGCCCGAACGCTTTCGGCAATCCCCGGCACTGCCACGCCAAAGGTCTTCCCCTCTTTGCCAGGCACATCGCGCCGGGCCATCACGACGGCGTTCTGCTGGACATCGCGCGGGCCGATTTCGATGCGCAACGGCACACCGCGCAGCTCCCAGTCGTTGAACTTGAACCCGGCATTTACCTCATCGCGGTCATCCAGCTTGACTCGGATACCTGCGCTCTTGAGCGAGCGCGTCACCTGGGCGGCGAGCTCGAGCACTGCAGTCCGCTCCTCGTCCTTGCGCCAGATGGGGACGATCACGACCTGGTGCGGCGCCAGCCTCGGCGGCAGTATCAGCCCCTGGTCGTCACCGTGGGCCATGATGATCGCTCCGACCATGCGGGCGCTCAACCCCCAGCTGGTGGTCCACGCGTAATCCAGGTCGTTGTTCCGGTTCAGGAACTTGATATCGAACGCCTTGGCGAAATTCTGGCCGAGGAAGTGGCTGGTGCCCGACTGGAGCGCCCAACCGTTGCCCATCATCGCCTCGATGGTGTAGCTGGCCACCGCGCCCGCGAATTTCTCGCGATCGCTCTTCTTTCCCTGCACCACCGGGATCGCGGCCTCGTTGATGGCGAAGTCCGCATAAACCCCCAGCATGCGCCGGGTTTCTTCTTCGGCCTCGTCCTGCGTGGCATGGGCGGTGTGCCCTTCCTGCCACAGAAACTCGGTCGTCCTCAAGAAGAGCCGCGTGCGCATCTCCCACCGCACCACGTTCGCCCACTGGTTGATGAGGATCGGCAGATCGCGGTACGAGCGAACCCATTGGCTGTACATATGGCCGATGATAGTCTCCGAAGTGGGGCGGACCACCAAGGGCTCATCCAGCTCCTTGCCGCCGCCGTGTGTCACGACGGCCAGCTCGGGGGCGAAACCCTCGACGTGTTCTGCCTCGCGTTGCAGAAAGCTCATCGGGATGAAGAGCGGGAAGTACGCATTGACGTGGCCGGTCTCTTTGAACCGCCGGTCCAGCCCTGCCTGGATATTCTCCCAGAGGGCGTACCCGTAGGGGCGGATAACCATGCAGCCCTTGACCGGCGAATAGTCCGCCAGCTCGGTTTTCAGGATGACATCCGTGTACCAGCGCGAGTAATCTTCGCTGCGAGGCGTCACGCCTTTTTCGGACATAGGTGCTACTCTCCTGGTGTGAATGCGCGAATTGTGCCCGTTTGACTAGGGCTTGAGCCGTTCCCCCGCGCCCGCCCGGCCTGTGCATGAGGGCGGGACCGTTATTGCCCGTCGAGCCCCTTGTCGCCCGGCAGTCTAGCCCAGCGGCAAGGGGCCGAGAGGTGTCGGGGGCGCCGCCAGGGCGTCCAAGACTTCGCCCGGCGTCAGGGCGATGCGTGCGAGTGCGGCGATGGATGCTCCCAGGTCAGTGTGCTCGTGCAAGGCAGCCATTAGCGGCGCCCAGTCCGCGCCCATCAGAACCAGCGGCTTCGAGCCCAACGAGCGAGTCTGGAGCAAGCTCCAGGCGAGCGTTACCTCCGAAAGGGTCCCGATCCCGCCCCGTAAAGCCACAAATCCGTCGGCGCGCTGTACCATGGTTTCGAGGCGCGCCATCATCGTGGGTGCCTTCACCTCTTCGCTGAGCCAGTGGTTAGGCGGCAGCGGGTCGAACACAGCACAGGTCACGCCGATCACATTGCCCCCGGCCTCGCGCGCGCCGCGGCTGACTGCGGCCATGCTTCCGCCATACCCGCCGCTGAGTACCGCGTAGCTTGCCTCGGCGAGGAGCCGCCCGAGATCGTAAGCCTGGCGATAGAGGGCGCTCTCTTCCTCGCGCCGCGAGCTGCCAAACACGGCGATGGTCTTCGTCGACATGTGCCCCTTGAGTCTTCCGGTGAGCGGGCGCGCGCCTCAGCGCCCACTCCGCAACAGCTTCCAACCGCGCCCCTCGCTCCGCTGTGCAAGCTCCAGCACGCGGTAGCCGTAGGTGTTGATGATCCGCGTGCCCTCGAAGTCCGTCTCCGCCGCGGCGTGGCGGTTATACGGGTGGCTGTGCCCGTGGATCATCAACGGGGGCTTGAAGGTGCGCAGCAATGTCAGGTAGCTCTCGAACCCCCGGTGCGGCAGGTCCTCGGCATCATAGATGCCGCGCGGTGGCGCGTGCGTGATCAGAACATCCAAGTAGCGCCCGTAGCGCAGGCGGTTTAGTCCCAACCGCCCGCCTCACCAGAGGGCCCGGAGAGACCCTCCTCGCGCCCAAAGGAACCGCCTGGCGTGACAACTTTGTCATGGTTGCCGTGGACGAAATACAGCTGCGCGTCCAGGAGGCTGACGATATACTCGAGGTACTCTTATGGCAGGTCGCCACATGCCAGCACCAGGTCGATCTTCCCCACACGCTCCCGGATATACGGGCCGTAGAGTACCGGTTCCACCTTGTCGCTGACGGTCAGGATGCGCATGCTCGAGTGGGCGGCAGTATAACATGGCAGCCCTGTTTGCCCAATTGCATCGCGCTCCGCGCCTTCAGCTCGCGGGAATCGTCATACCGGTCCCCATCGTCCGGCGCGCGATGAGGTATCCGACGAGCAGCGCTGGCGCGACCCAGGGCCAGATCAGGAGAAACGATGCGTGCATCTTGGGGAGGTATGAGGTCAGTATAAGGGCGTTCTCTTGCCAGGGGGGGACTGGTATCGATTTTAGCATGAGGGACGCCCGCATCAAATCGATGCGAGCCAGCAACTAGGTCCAAAACATCCAGCCCAGTTTGGCGGCTTGGGGCATGGCACCTTCATTCGATTCCCGATGTGCCTGCCACGTGTGGCTTGACCGGCTTGCCGGCAATGGCATAGATGTACTGTACTCTTAGCCGTTCGAGCAGTGTTCTGAGGATACTCATGATGTCGACGATGCTGCCTCTCTGTATGGTTGGCGTGGAAGTGTAACCACCAAGTTGCTCAAATCCCACCGTCCGCCTTAACTACCTTGACGACGGCGCTTCGTTGACACGATCTCAGCATCCTTCACCATCAGAGAACTGTCACTCAGATATCTCTGCTCCGTGGGTAAACGCGATCTCACAGATTCGATTTCATTTGTCGCAATATGACCCCACGCTCTATCATTGTTTTGGAAATCACACTTCTCAAGTGCCTGCAATACCTGTGAATGCCGAAGCCGATTAGGATATCCCCGATTGCTGCCCATCATGTTCCACAAGACCCTGGCAACAGTAAGGAACTCCATCGGATTTACGCAATTTCTCCATACGCCATGAGGGCCATAATCCACCCGGTGGATCATTGGTCCTTCGGATTTCAGCCGGGCAGCGGAAGGTTTCAACGACTTTGTGACAACTCGGGCTGGAATTTAGTGTACGTACTTGAGTTGCTAGCGGGTCCAACCGGTTGGTAGAGCCGGTTGGACCGGACTTGGATGGGACTCGCCGCAACTTGCACGACGGTTTATCGCTTTATCGACAATGTAGCTCCTTGACCCGAATCGGTGTGGACAGGGTCAGCCTGACAGCGGCCCTGCCCAGCTACACCGTCGACGGGCACGGCGCTCAGGTCGCTCCGCAGCGTTGCCTTATCCTCCGGCCCGCAAGTGTCAGTGTAGCCCAAGGCGGCCGACGACGTAAGCCGACCTGCGCCAGGCGTGCCAGCCATCTTGACCGTAACGGTCTGCGCTGCAGATGCTGACGACTCGGCTGCGGCCGGGGGTGGATTAATCCAAGCCGCCTCCGGCAACTTGGCAGGCTCGGGCAGGCCGCCCACAAACCGTTCGGGGTGGGCTTGCTAAGCCTGCAACAGAATGGCTTGGCGCTTCTGGCGCACAGTCTCAGCCCGTCCGGTGTGCACGACCGCCGGCGTTAGCAACCCGAGCCCGCTGTGATGGTGCTGGTCGTTGTACCAGGCAAAGAAGCTGCGGCCCAAATGCGAGCGTCTGCCACGCTACCGAAGCGATCCGGATAATCTGGGCGGTATTTGAGCGTCTTGAACTGCGCTTCGGAATACGGGTTGTCGTTGGAGACATGCGGTCGGGAGTGGCTCTTGGCCACGCGCAGGTCGGCCAGCAAGATGGCAACCGTCTTGGCGATCATCGGGCCACCGTTGTCGGCGTGAATCGAAAGCTGCGCACGCTGCACGCCCTGCTTGGCGCAGGTTTCCACGATGAGTTGCGCGGCCCGCGCGGCCGACTCGACTTCAGCGATCAACCAGCCCACTACATAGCGGCTGTAGATGTCGATGATCACGTACCGATGATAGTAGACGCCCTTGCTGGGGCCGCGCAGCTTGGTGATATCCCAGCTCCAGACTTGATTCGGCCCGGTCGCCAGGAGTTCCGGCTTTTGGTAGGCCGGATGGCGCGGTTGATTGCGCCGCTCGCGCACCTCGGCGTGCTCGGCCAGGATGCGGTACATCGTGCTGCTGGAGCACAGATAGCGCTCATCGTCCAGTAGTTCGGCGTAGACCTCGCGCGGCGCCATGTCCTGGAAGCGGGCGCTGATGAGCAGTTCCCGTACCTGTATCAAGATCGGGCCGATCAAGGGGCGGCGCGGCCGACTCCGCAAGCGCCCGGTCAAGTTGCCTGCCGACAAGGGTTATGACTACGACCGCTGCCGACAGGCACTGCGCCAGCAGGGCATCGTTCCCCGCATCGCCAGCAAAGGCGTCGAGTCCCGCGAGCGGCTGGGCCGCCATCGCTGGGTGGTCGAAATAGTCTGTACGCAAATGACAAAAACGGATGTGTTCACTCGCCGGGCTGGTCGGAACCAAGTAACGGATCTCTACGTC
>Ga0315273_10005074_pt1 | contig 16239 bp, 8 predicted proteins | sample YL17G02_0_MG_FD_205753 | JGI IMG/M metagenome (GOLD analysis project Ga0315273, IMG submission 205753) | Sediment microbial communities from Yellowstone Lake, YNP, Wyoming, USA - YL17G02_0 | ecosystem: Environmental > Aquatic > Freshwater > Lake > Sediment | place: USA: Wyoming | collected... | reverse complement strand
CAGCCTGGAAGCCGGCTGCGACGGGTACATCCAGAAACCGATAGACATTGATAACCTGGTCTTTCAGGTCAACCGCTTTCTGGCCGAGAAGAGGTAACCTGTGAATAACGACGATCCCAAACCCAATACCAGCCCACCCCCCGCAGGCCGCCCGGACGAGCCCGGCGAGCGCCGGCCCACAAGGTTACCTGGCTCCGCGCGTACCGGTATGACGGGCCCCCTGCGAACAGGCCAAACCGGCTCGCTGCGCACCCCCACCGGCTCCTTGCATTCCGGGCAGACCGGTAGCCTGCGGTTTCCGACGCCCACCGGCGGCCTGCGGACCGGGCAGACAGGCTCATTGGTAAAAGACGCCACGGTGCTGGTAGTGGAGGACAATGTCTCGAATTTTGTGCTGATCGCTCGCCTGCTGGGCTACATGGGGATCCACTGCGAGTGGAAAACTTCCGGCTATGAAGTGGTGGAGTATGCAGATTCCCTGCCCCACCTCGACCTGATTTTAATGGACATCCGTCTGCCTTACGAAGACGGTTATGGCGCCTTACGTAAGATCCGCTCATCGCCCAGCCTGAAACAGACGCGCGTGGTGGCGGTCACTGCCGAAGCCAGTGAAGAACAGCTGCGCAAGGCGCGCGAAGCAGCCTTCGACGGCTTCCTGGGCAAGCCAATCGACCCCGACCGGTTCCCCGAACAAATCCGCCACATTCTGGCGGGAGAATCTGTGTGGGACCTGACCTGATTCATCCGCTAATTTTCTTAATTAAGCCCAAGTAAACCCCGTTTGCAATTCTGTCAGTAAAACCCCACAATTTCTCAATGGAGATTGATAATCTCCTTAACATTCAGTTTAATCCATCCGAGGAGACGCTCATATGGAATCGGTGTCCTCTATCCCTACCTTATTCCTGGTCGCAGCCGGGATCTTTGTAGTCAGTGTCGCTTTGCTAGTCATCGTGCTATGGCTGGGACGGCGCTGGCTAATTGGTCCGTTGCACCAATTGAGCCAGGAATTAGAGCAGCTAAAAAAGGCCGAACGCCACCCATCACCGCCTGCACAGACCGCGATTGCGCCGCAGGAAGTCACCGCGCCTGTGGCGTCCAACAAAATAGAGCCGATGCTGGTTGTTTTGAGCGACCCACAGGATTCCGGAAGCTTTATAACGCCTGAAGTCCATCCGGAAGGCGCGGGTAAGGATGCCATCCCGAGCTCCAACGAAGGTGCTCGACGCATGAAAAGGAGCGATTCTTTACCAGCAGCCAGGATAGAGAATCTCGCTCCGGATGATATTAATGAGATGTGTTCCCTGATCCACGACCAAATAAAAATCAGCCTGGGCGAAATTAGCTTAATGGCGGTTCTATATGACACGCGGGCAGAGTGCATCGAAATCGCCTACCCGGTGGAGGAGAAGGAACGAGCCAGCAGTCTGGCTGAAGATCAGCGGTTGTGGAGCGTAATCCACACAGGACAGGCTTTGGAGGAAACAACCCGGCCCGGCGGCTCCTGGATAGGCGTGCCAATTCACACCGCCGACGAAGTGCTTGGAGCGTTGGTGATACAGAATCCACAGCTACCCACCGGCTTCGACGAAAACGACCAACACCTGCTGAACAATTTGGCAGCCCAGATCGCTATCGTCCTCCGCAGCCGGCGCCTGGCGGAAAGCACCCGTATACAGGCCGAGCAAGGCCAGTCGCTTGCCAGCCTGACCCGTAAAATCTGGACTTGTTCTGACCGGGATGCGATCCTGCGCACTGCGCTGGAAGAGATCGGCCGATCACTGCACGCTTCCAGTGGACTGATCCAATTGGAGTATTCAGATGACGAATTCATCGGCTAACGGAGCTGAGGCATGAAACGCAAGGTCATCTTGCAATACACGCTCTTCGGAGTGTTGTTCGGGTTCTTGTTTCCCCTGATTGCAACCGTATGGGGGATTTATGCGCGCGACTTGCCCTTTAACATGGCAAGCATCGTAGTTGCACAGACCAGCGACCCGCTTTACTGGATGATCGATTCAGCCCCTTTCTTCCTGGGTTTGTTCGCTTGTTATGGGGGCATACGTCATTCTCAGGCACTGCAGCTGAACCAGGAGCTTGAGCTAGGCATCCAGGAGCGCAGCGAGATGGTGAGCCAGCTGGAAAGCTTACGCTCCAACCTGGTGCAGGTGGTCGAGAAACAAGTAGTCCAGTTGAAAGCCTCGGCGCGAGTAGCGCGCGAAGCTGCTGCGATCCACGATCTCCAGGAGATGCTTAACCGAACTGCAACCTTGATCTCAGACCAGTTCGCCTTTTATCACACCGGTATCTTCCTGGTCGACGAAAGAAGCGAATTCGCTTTATTGTATGCCACCAACAGCGAAGGCGGGCAACGCATGTTAGAGCGGGGTCATCGACTGAAAGTGAGTGAGGAAGGTATTGTAGGCTTCGTTGCCGCTCACAATACACCCCGCGTTGCATTGGATGTAGGCGACGATGCGGTGTTCTTTAATAACCCCGACCTGCCCGAAACCCACTCCGAAGTGGCCCTTCCGTTAAGTGTGCGTGGCAGGGTAATCGGCGTGTTGGACGTGCAGTCCACTCAGGCCGCGGCCTTCACTGAAGACGATATCGAGATTCTGCGCCAATTAGCCGACCAGGTAGCATTGGCGATAGACAACGCCCGCCTGCTCAACCAAAGCCAGGCGTCCTTAGAGCAGATGGAAACCTTGTACAACCGGCAGGTGCAGAGTTCCTGGCAAAAACGCCTGGCTGGTCAGTCAGTGACTTACACTTATAACCCGCTTTGGATCAAAACCGCCACCCGAATAGACCCAACCTACCTTCAAGAGGACAGTCATCTATTGAATGCTCCCATTAGCGTGCGCGGCCAGCGACTGGGCAGGCTGGTCTTCCGTCGGGATGCCGACCAACCAGCCTGGTCGGATGCTGAATACCAGTTATTGAGCGAATCAGCCGACCAAATAGCCCTGGCCCTCGAAAACGCACGCCTGGTAGAAGAAGCCCAAACACGGTCAAACCAGCTTCAGTTCCTGATTGAGCTCGCCTCAGCCGCAGCCGTCCACATCAAACTGGAAGGGCTCCTGGCTGATGTCAGCCAGCGCATCCGCGCCCGTTTCGATGTGCAGCACTGTGGAGTGGTGCTATTCAATCTTGAAAAGAGGATCGCCACCTTCGCCGCCGATGCTACTCAGCCGAATGCCACCGCCAGCTCCAGTTTTTCAAAGGCCAGTCTGCCGGCAGATCTTTTCGATTTTGCCCACGAAATGTTCGGCTCCGAGCAAACCAGCGCTATTTACCACGTCCAGCAAGACCCGCGGGTTTCAGTGATGCACGAATTTATGCAACAGCGTGGCACCCATACCTGGGTTGTAGCGCCGTTGGTCTCACGCGGCGCGGTGTTGGGGTTGATCGGATTGGAAGAAGCCGATCCACTTCGCCGCTTTGACGCCGATGAGCTATTGTTGCTTGAGCAGGTCAGCCGCCAGGTTGCTTCTGCCATTGATGTGACGACTATGGTCGAGAAGACCAGCCAGCAAGCATCGCGCGAACACCAGCAAGCTGATATCGTCTCAAAATTACGGCACACCACGGATATGGAAATGATCCTTAAGACAGCCATCCAAGAGCTGTCGGAGACTCTACACGCCAGGCGTGGCTCGATCCAATTGCGGGGCAACGATGGAAACTAAGCGCCTACCTACACAACCGGTGGATATAGCCCTCGTGCAACGGCCACGGCGCGGCCTGTTCTTCAGCCTGCGCGCCAAGATGATGGTCGCCTTCACCCTGGTGGCGCTGATCCCTCTCGGCGTGATGGCTTACCTGGATAACCGTACCCTGACGGATGACCTGACACACGCCGCCAACCAAACCTTGCTGGCAACCGCCTCACAAACCGCCGCCAGACTGGACGCCTACATCAATTCGTTAAAGATTAAATTGAATATCGAAGCGCAACTACCTGCCTTTAGCAATTTGTTGAGCCTGCCACCCGAGGTGCAGCCTGGCAGTCCGGAAGAAAAAGAAGCCATTTCCCTGCTAATGGACTTGCAGCGGCGCGGTTATATCCTTTCTTATTCCCTAATAAACCGCCAGGGCCAGGTCTTACTGGACACAACTACCAGCGAGCCTGGAAAGCTGGCGCCTTTTCTAGGCCTGGACCTGGCTGACCCGCAGCACTTCATGCTCTCTTTCACTACGGGCTTGCCGTATGTATCACCGGTGATCTTTGAACCGGGTACCGGCACGCCGACGATCTACTATTCGGCGGTGGTTAATGACAAAAGCCGAAATGCTATTGGAGCGCTGATTTCTAAGTACAATGCTTCAACCCTCCAGCCGCTGGTTTTCGATAACAATAACCTGGCTGGTGAGGGCTCTTTCGCAGTGCTGCTGGATGAAAACCAACTACGGCTGGCTCAAGGCGTAGCCATCCAGGACCTGTACAAAACCGTTGCTCCGATGGATCCTGAAAAGCTTGCCAGCTTGCAACAGGTAGGGCGTCTTCCACCTGGTAATAGAGACAAGTTGTCCACAGACTATCGGGCTTTTGAACAAGGACTGCTCAATTCCAGTGAACGGCCGAACTTCACCGCCCAAGAAAGCGGCATCGGAACAAAAATAAACCTGGCTGGAGTCGCGCGGTTGAAAACACAACCATGGATCGTAGCTTTCATGCAGCCGCAATCGGAATTTCTGGCGCCAGTCCGCAAACAAACGCGTGACCTGGTCTTGCTGGGGTTGGTGATCGCGGGAGTCTCGATCGTCGCCGCTATCCTGGTCGCTCATCTGCTCTCCAATCCCATCCAGCGCCTGACACAGGTAGCTGGAGCGATAACCGCCGGAGACTTACAGGCTCAGGCAGATATCCATAGTGCAGATGAAATCGGTAACCTGGCTCTGGCCTTTAACACGATGACCAGACAGCTACGCCGCACCCTGGAGGGTCTGGAACAACGTGTGACTGACCGAACCCAGGCTCTGGCATTGACCTCTGAGAACAGCGAGCGCCGCGCCAACCAGCTCCAGACTCTGGCTGGTGTCGCCCACACCATAACCTCTATTAAAGACCCGGAGCTACTATTACACGACGTGACCCACTTGATCAGCCAACAATTTTGCTACGACCACGTTGCAATCTTCTTACTGGACAAGAGTAGGGAATACGCCGAATTGCGCGCCGCCAATAGCGATGCCGGGCAAAAAATGCTGGCACAGGGTTACCGCCTTAAGGTCGGCCAGCCAGGTATCCTGACAGAAGCCATTATGAGCGGAGGGCCCCGGTCCAGCATGGAAAGGAGCTCAGAGACAGCCCGCCCCGAGACCCCGACGCTTACCCATGTACGCTCGGAAGTGGCGTGTCCGCTGATGTTGGCCGGGAAAGTAGTCGGCATATTGGATGTGCAGAGCGCCCGGTCGGAAGCCTTCCAGACTGAAGACATTGAGGTTCTCAAAATCCTGGCGGACCAGGTGGCAATCGCGATCGAGAATTCCAACCTGTTTAGTGAAGCAAGCCGCACATTGGCCGAGCTACAAACGCTGCATCGCCAATACTTGCGCCAGGAATGGGATCGGGTTACTACCAAACAAAATGTGTATGGCTTCAAGATCGAGCGGGGCGTGATCAGCGCGCTAGCTGCAGCACTTCCTCCAGTTGACGAGCCGAATGCCATTCCGGACAGTCCAGCCAGGCCGGCCAGCCGCTCATTTCCCATTGCAGTGCGGGGTGAAGTGATTGGCTTGCTCAACCTGGAAAAGAACGGTTCGGATGCCGACTGGAACTCGGAGGATATCAGCCTGGTGGAAAGCGTGGTGGACCAGCTCGGAATTGCCCTGGAAAACGCCCGCCTCCTAGATGAAGTCACGCGGCGCGCGGCGCGCGAAGAACAAATCAACCGTATCACCACCCTGGTGCGCAGCTCGGTGAACACTGAGACTATCTTGCAGAATACGGTGCGCGAGGTAGGCAAAGCGTTGGGAGCTGCCCGGGCGTATATCCAGCTCACGCCGCAGAAAGAACAAGCGGCGGCAGAGATTGAAGAATCTATTCCCGCCTGAACAGTTTGGCGAGGCATTGAAGCACAATGGCAAAGACAAGACACACCCGAAGCATTAAAGCCAGATTGCTCACTTTATCCTTGGGCATGACAGTGATCGCCGTGTTGGTAATCGCCATCATCGCCATTAATTCTGCTCAGAGCGTCGGGCGCCAGGCACAGCAGGTCAGTAGCCAGGCGATCAGCGCCCAGGCGGAAGAATATCTGCAACAATATACGTTGAGCAGCGCCCGCGAAAACGACCTGGTATTAAACCAGGTTGCCCGCGATATTCAGAAAGTCGCTGCACTGGCAGCCACGATATTTGACAACCCTGGACAATATGACAGCCAGACGTTTTGGCCTGTCGACCAGCATATGTCAACGGGAGACAAGGGGCAATATTTGAATTCCAAAGCAGATATCACCAGCGTGTTCGTGCCCAATACCCAACCGGTAGACGAAGAAACGTTGCGAGATATCCGGCTGAGCGCTTACCTCGAACCAGTATTAAAAGCCACATTTGAGAATAATCCGATCGCAGAGGCGATCTATTTCGCTACGCCTCGCGATGTGGTGCGTTACTACCCGAATATCGAGCTGGGCAAGGTGGTGCCGTCCGACTTTAGAGCGACTGGACGAGTGTGGTTCACCGGCAGCGGACCGGTCAGAGACCCAACACGCTCAGCCTGGTGGACGCCAGCTTACGCCGACGCCACCGGTCTGGGTGTGGTGACCACCGCCGCCATCCCGATCTACACGAAGAATAACGAATTTGTGGGTGTAGTAGGCTTCGATATTACCCTGACTGGCATGAAAAAGGCGGTCGAGGCTACGCAGATATTACGGAACGGCTATTCCTTCCTGATCGACGCCGATGGAAAGGCAGTAGCGCTGCCTGATCAGGGCTATAACGACATCCTGGGGCGTCCCCCAGTGCAAGGCGAGAATGGCGCCACGCTTAGCGATACGAAGAGCCCATTCCGGCCTGTGATCCTGGCGATGCTCAAAGGTCAAATCGGCACCCAGACTATCGAAGTGGGCGGAAAAAAGTATACCGTAGCCTATGCCCCACTCCCCAGCAATAACTGGAGCCTGGGCAGCGTGGTCTCCTCAGAAGACGTTCTGATGCCTGTCGCCCGTCTACAAGCCGAGATGGACCAAAATACCCGCTCTTTATTGTTGAACCGAGCCGCGCCGATCATGGCAGTTGTCCTGCTGGTGATGATGATCTTGGTGACAGTACTCACCAGCCGCATGCTGGCGCCTATCCAAAAACTTACCGGGGCGGTTGAAAGAGTGGGTGCGGGCGAATGGGACGTGAAGATCCCACAAGAAAGCACCGACGAAATCGGTGTGCTGGCACAGACATTCCAGACGATGACCCTGCAGTTGCGCAGCCTGGTGGGAAACCTGGAGCAACGCGTGGCTGAGCGCACGCGCCGCCTGGAGCGTCGCAGCTTGCAGTTGCAGACCGCGGCGGAGGTGGCCCGCGACATTACAACCATCCAGAATCTGGATGATTTGCTTAACAAAGCGGTCAACCTGGTACGTGGCCGGTTTGGGTTCTACCATGCCGGTCTGTTTCTTATCGATGACCTGGGGGAATATGCCTGCCTGCGGGCAGCCACAGGGGAAGCTGGGCGGCAGCTTATCGAGCGAGGCCATAAACTGGAAGTTGGCGAAATCGGCCTGGTGGGGTATGTAACCGGCACCGGGCAACCGCGCATTGCACTCGATGTTGGCGCTGACGCGGTGCATTTCAAGAACCCATTGCTGCCTGACACGCGCTCTGAAATGGCTCTACCGCTCAAAGTCAATGATCGGGTAATTGGCGCCCTGGATGTACAAAGCACGGTTGGGTCAGCATTCGACCAGGAAGACACTGCAATCCTGCAAATTTTAGCCGACCAGCTAGCTGTGGCAATCAACAATATCCGCCTGGTGGAAAAGCTTGAGACAGCCCTTAAGGAAACCGATACTCTCTACCAGCATCAGGTGCAGCAAAATTGGTCGATCCAAGGTGGGGCAAAGCCGACCGGCTACGAATACGACCGGTTGAGGGTGAAAGCGGGGGATTTCAATCCGCCACCAGAGATGTTGACCATAATGCAGAATGGGCATGCTGTGATTATTGAAGCGAACAATTGGACCGGAGAAACGCGGCATTCATCCACCCTGGTAGCGCCACTGGTCCTGCGAGGCCAGGTGATCGGCATAATCGGTCTGGAAAAAGAAGATCCCGGTTACGCCTGGACGGACGACGAGATCGCCGTTGTAGAAGCGGCCGCCGCCCAGGCAACATTAACCCTGGAAAATGCCCGTTTGCTGGAGAAAAGCCAACGGCGCGCCGCCAACGAGCAATTGATTGGTGATATTAGCTCGCGTATGCGTCAAACCCTGGACATTGACACCGTATTGCAGACCGCCACGGAAGAAATCTACAAGGCGCTAAGCCTGCACGAAGTTACGATCAAGCTGGCCGACACCGATGGAACTGGCAATGGCAACGGTCATGGGAATGGGAATGGAAATGGGCATGGATAATAACCTGATAGAAATGAAAAAGCCAAGGGTGATGAGAGAAGAGGCAGCCTCAGGCTCTACGGCCGATGAAATGCAGCTCTGGCGACAACGCATGGCGCGCCGGGCGCTGCGGATGACCTCCGTTCTGGGTTTTTTCGCCCTGGGCGCTGTCTCGTTTTCCGCATATACCAGCCAGGTCTTTTGGATTATCCCTTTCTATATCGCAGCCTATGCCGGCATGCTTGTCATTACGTTCTGGAAGCGAGTCACCTACCTGGTGAGGGCATGGTCACTGGTAGGGTTGGTCTATGGTGTTGCCGTGCTGGACCTGATTGCTTCAGGCCATCTCGGCGATGGCGTTGCCTTTCTGCTGGCGCTACCCATCCTGGCAATTCTATTCTTTGGAAAACGGGAAGCTATCCTGGCATTGACGCTCGGCCTGGCAACCCTGGCTGTATGCGGTCTGGCATATATAACCGGGTTGCTCTCCAACCCGCTTGAGGGGCAGACTAACCCAACCAATTTTAGCGCCTGGCTGGTCAACACTTCCATCCTGTTAACCCTGGGCGCGTTGCTGCTGACGGCCCTTTATTTCCTGATCCCACGCCTGACAGCCGCGCTGGCACAAAGCCGCAGGTTGGTGAAAGCCCTTGATGAAAGTCACCACACTCTGCGCGAGCAAACTGAAGGGTTGGAAGCCGCTCATAAGATGCTCGCCGAACGAAAAAAGGCTTTGGAGGCAATCGCTGAGCTGGCACGCGATGCCAGCTCAGCCTCAGACCAGCAAGACCCGCTGAACCGGGTGGTTAAGTTGGTGAGTGAGCGTTTTGGTTTCTACCATGCCGGTATTTTTCTTCTAAACCCAAGCCGGGAGTGGGCAGTTTTACAGGCAGCCTCCAGCGAAGGCGGGCAACGCATGCTGGAGCGCTCCCATCGTCTCCGGGTTGGACAAGAAGGTATGGTGGGCTATGTTGCCTATCACGGCAAGCCGCGCATCGCACTGGACGTGGGCACCGAAGCAACGTTCTTCAATAACCAAGACCTGCCTGAAACCCGCTCCGAGATCACCTTGCCACTGCGAGTTCGCAACGAAGTCATCGGCACTCTGGATGTACAGAGCACTGAGGCCGAGGCTTTTAAGGATGACGATATCGCCATCTTACAAGCTATCGCTGACCAGGTAGCCATGGTGATCAGCAACGTGCGCTTATTCAAGGCCGTCCAGGAGAGCCTGGAGGCCGAGCGGCGAGCATACAGTGACCTGAGTCATAAAGCCTGGAGTGAGCTACTACGTGAAAGGCAAGCACTCGGTTTTAGATGCGACGAAAACGGCGTCAGCAGGGTAAAAGGCGGCCAATTGGGTTCAAAGCTAGAAAAGGCCAGGACACAATCCTTGCCGCTTACCATCCCCATCCGCATACGTGGCCAGACTCTGGGCACTTTCGAGGCGATCAAACCCAATGGCGCCGAATGGACCCATGAAGAAATGGAAACAGCCCTGGCGCTGGTGGAGCAACTCAACACAGCCCTTGACAGCGCCCGCTTATACCAGGAAACCCGACGGCGTGCCGAGCGCGAGCGCCTGGCGGGCGAGATCACTGCCAAGCTCCGCGCCACCAACGACCCGCAGGTAATCTTACAAACGGCCATTCAGGAATTGCGCCAGGCACTGGGCGCCGCTCGAACCCAGGCGTTGCTGGACACCCGCATGCCGGTGGTAGAACGGTTGGTTAATAATGAGACAAAATAATCCATCACCACACAGGCGGTGCGTTCCGACGCAATCCCAGGGTCAGCCTAAGATCGAGATTGCGACGTTCGTTCACGAACCTACGCAAAGCGCACTTGCACTGAGGACAAGAGGTGTGTATGACATATCATATTGCAGTAGCTAACCAGAAGGGTGGCGTAGCTAAGACCACCACAGTGGTATCTCTGGCTGGGGCGCTGGTCAAGCTGGGCAACGAAGTGCTGGCTGTAGATCTGGACGCCCAGGCTAACCTGACCCTGGCCTTGGGCGTTGACCCGGCACAAGCGCACAGCGCGATCGATGATGTACTCCAGAACGCAGCCAGTCTGGTCAGCGTCAGCCGTGAGACATACATTCCCGGCCTGGACCTGGTGCCGGCTAACGGCAAGATGGACCTTGCCGAGCGCTTCTTGCCAGTGCGCCCAAACTATGACACAATCCTGCGTGAAGCCTTGAACAGTGGGGCTGTCCCCGAGACCTACAACTACGTGTTGATAGACTGCCCGCCATCGATGGGCGCCGTCACATTGAACGCGCTGAATGCGGCCGATCTGCTGATCATCCCTACCCAGAGCGAGTATTTCTCAGCCCATGCCTTAAGGGCGATGATGTCAGCAGTCAAGCGTGTCCGAGCAAAGCACAACCCACGCCTGATCTACCGCATTCTTATCACGATGCATGACCGCCGGAACCGCATCCACCGCAATCTAAGCGAGCAAATTCGAGCTACATTTGGAGATGGTGTTTTCCAGACCATGATCGAAACCGACACCAAGCTGCGTGAGAGCTCAGTGGCCGGTCTGCCTATCAGCCATTACTATGCCCAAAGCCGTGGCTCACTTCAATATGATGCCCTGGCCCAGGAGTTAATCGAGCATGTCCAGGAAAAAAATCCAAGTCCGGCTTGAGAATCTATTCAGCAAACTGGGAGAAGAGCTGCTGCCTGTAGCGGTAGAGGACATTCCTCCATCCGGTGAACAGGCGGCTGAATCACAGGCTGCCCCATCCAATGGGAACAGTGCGCCGCATGCTACCCAGGTGGAAGAAAGCGCCGCAAAGGCTGCTCCTTCGAATGGCAAGTCTAATGGCGAAGCCGGGAATGGTAAACACCCCTCCGGACGGCTTGCTGAGGCTTTGCCCTCCACCCTCCACTCTCCACCCTCCACGCCTGAGGTCGCCGAACCCTCGCCCGACGCTCCACCTGCCACACCCTCCGCACCACGCGCTCCGAGCTGGCCTAAAACCCGTGTCGATAAGACCCATCTCTCAGGCATTATGACGGATGGGCAGAGCATTACGCCGGCGTCATCTATGCTTACCCCTTTGGGCTGGAAAAGTTTGCAGCAAACCGGGCAGGTGCTGCAAAACGGTCGATCTGGCGAGCCAGCTATGCTGGCGCTCTCTCTCCCGCTCTATGATAAGGATACGCGTCTGCTTTTAGAGGTCATGGACGATGACCCCCTGCGCAAGTGGAGTGAGGACGAACGGCTGCTGGTGCAACAGGTAGCTGACCAGCTGAGCCTGGCCCTGGAAAACGCCCGCCTGTTCCAGCAAACCCAGGCGACCCTGGCTGAGACTGAAACCCTGTATTCGATTACGCGCGCCGCCAACCGCTCATTGAACCTGGACGAGACACTAAAAAGCATGCTTGACGAAGTCTTATCAGCCATCGGCTACCAGGCCGGGCTGATCAGCATGCTCGACCCAGTGACGCAGCGGCTGGCTCTGGTTGTACACCACGATCTGCCCGAGACATTGGTGTTACGATTTAAAGTCAATGGGCTGGAAGGTAGCCTATGCGCATTGGTTTTAGAACGAAAAGAACCAGTCATTGTGGAAGACCTGGAAAAGAACCCGCCTATCAATGCCAGCGGATTGGTCAGCCTGGGTTTCCAGGCCTATTTGGGCGTCCCCCTTTCCTCCAAAGGTCAAATGCTTGGATCGTTATGCGCTTTCAGCCACACACGGCAGCCCCGGCAGACTGCCAAGATCTCGCTGATGCAGGCTGCCGGCGCCCAGATCGGCACCGCCATCGAGAACGCCCGACTTTTCGAGCAGACCCAGAATGCCCTTTCCATGACCGAATCGCTGTACCAGGCCAGCGCAGAACTGAACGCTGTGCAGAGTTACAACGATATCCTCACGGCCCTGCGCAATCACACTTTGCTGGGCAATGCTGATAAGATTGTCAGCCTGAATTTATTCGACCGGCCCTGGATCGGTGACGACGTCCCTGAATGGAACCTGGTGATCGCTCGATGGACCTCCCTCTCGGACCAAAACCTGGCTAACCGCTATCCGCTGCGTAGTTTCGGCGCCGCTCGATTGCTTTCTCCCACCGCGCCGCTGCTGGTTGAGGACATTGCCAATGACCCGCGCCTGGACAAAGACTTTCGCGCCCTTTATTTGCGGAATTTCCAGGCTCGCAGCACGATTTTCACACCCCTGGTTTTTGGCAGCCGGTGGATAGGCATGATTAACGCCAGTTACGGCGAGTCGATCATCTTCCCGGAGGAAGAGGTCCGTCGTCTGATGGCCCTTTCTGGTCAGGCAGCGATTGCCGTGCAGAACATGCACTTACTGGAAGAGACTCGCCGTAGGGCCGAGCAGCTCCAGACCGCAGCCGAGGTCGCCCGGGATACCTCCAGCACACTGGCATTGGAAACCCTTCTGCGACGCACCGTCAACCTGCTATGCGATCGCTTCGGCTACTATCATGCCTCGATTTTCCTGTTAGATGAGACCGGAGAAAATGCTGTGGTGTGCGAAGCTACCGGACAGGCTGGCGAGCAGCTTAAGCATAGCGCCTTTACCTTGCCGGTAGGCTCGAACACCGTAATCGGCCGGGTTACCGCCGAAGGCGCTCCACTGGTGATCAACGATGTGACCCAAGACAGCGCTTATTTGCCGAACCCACTGCTGCCCGAAACACGCGCTGAGCTGGGGATCCCATTGAAGATCGGGACCCAGGTTACCGGCGCGCTGGATGTACAGTCGGCTAAAGCCAATGCCTTCACCAATGATGACATCTCCGTTTTGCAGATCCTGGCTGATCAGATCGCCGTGGCGGTGGATAACGCCCGCTCATACGAGCTTTCCCAGGCGGCGGTGGAGGAGATGCGCGAGCTGGATCACTTGAAGAGCCAATTCCTGGCAAACATGAGCCACGAGCTGCGCACACCGCTAAATTCCATCATTGGGTTCTCGCGTGTGATCCTGAAAGGTATTGACGGACCGATCAACGATCTGCAACAGCAAGACCTGAACGCTATATTTAACTCTGGGCAGCACCTGCTGGGCCTGATCAATGACGTGTTAGACCTCTCCAAGATCGAGGCAGGCAAGCTGGAGCTGTCGTTTGAGGACAACCTTAACCTGTCCGACTTGATCAACAGCGTGATGTCCACCGCCGTCGGGTTAGTGAAAGATAAGCCGGTCCACTTGAACCGGGAGATTGCCCCGGACTTGCCTTGCGTGCGCGCCGATCCGCTCAAAGTGCGCCAGGTACTGCTCAACCTGCTCTCCAATGCATCCAAATTCACCGAAGAGGGTTCGATCACCGTAAAAGCATGCTTCCAGGTCCGGCCAGCCGGGGCTGACTGGCCGAATGAAAGCGCGGCCGCCAGCGACCAGCGGAGCACTAGGCCATTAATGGTTTCAGAGGTGAAGATCAGTGTGACTGATTCCGGCCCGGGCATCGCTCCAGAGGACCAGGCCAAGCTGTTTCAGCCATTCTCGCAGGTGGACGGTTCGCCGACGCGCAAGACTGGCGGCAGCGGCCTGGGTCTTTCCATCAGCCGGGCCCTGGTGGAAATGCATGGAGGGCGCATCGGTGTGGAAAGCCAGCTGGATAAAGGCAGCACCTTCTTCTTTACTCTGCCGGTGGCGGTTCCCGCTCCGGTGTCCCTGAAAGATACCGAAACCCTGGTAGTGCTGGCAATTGACGATGAGCGACCGGTGATCAACTTGTATGAACGCAGCCTGGCAGGGCAAGGATTTAAAGTCATCGCATTGACCGACGCAGAACAGGTGCTGGCGCGGGCAAAAGAAGTGCAGCCATTTGCCATCACCCTGGATGCTACCCTGCAAAAAACCGACGCCTGGCAGGTTCTCAAAGCCCTGAAGGTCGATTCTGACACCTGCCGCATACCGGTCATATTGAGCAGCTACTACCCGGACCAGGGTAAGGGCTTCAGCCTGGGTCCGACGGATTACCTGATGAAGCATATTTTAGAGGAGGATCTTGTCGAAGCCGTTGCCCGTCTGAACGGCCCTGGCGACATACACGACTTGCTGGCAGTTGACGACGACCCCAACAATTTGACCTGGATCGGAAAGTTCTTCCAGGGCCACCCGCAGTTTCAGGTCAGGATTGCTAAGGGCGGTTTCCAGGGGCTGGTGGAAATCCGATCGAAGCGGCCAGACGTCGTCATCCTGGGTCTACGCTCGACATTCGCCATCCAGCCAGCGCTGGACGGTTTCTCAGTGTTAGAGGTATTGCGCTCTGAGGCTGCCTTGCGCAGCCTGCCTGTGATCGCCTACACCGGCGGCGGCCTTAGCAATGAACAGCGTAACCGGCTGGCGGAAGTGACCTGGACGTTACAGCGCAAAGGGTTGGTGAAAGAGGAGGAGCTGTTAGCCGGGATTGGGGAAATATTGAACAGGTTTAGAATCGCGTAGGAACGTGAAAAGGGTTTCCGAGCAGCCGTTAAGCTGTGAAAACTAATCATTGGAGGACGTATTTGGGATCATTTTACGTAGAGTGCATCGATTGTGGGGAACAAACCACCTATTCACCTTCATCGAAGACTTGCCCGCGCTGCAAGAGCGAATGGCTTCAGGCACAGTACGATTTCGATAACCTGGGCCACCGCCTGCCCGAAATCCTCGCGGGACGACCCTTCGACCTGTGGCGCTACCGCGAATTACTGCCCATTTTCGACCACAACATTGAGCTTTCATTGGGCGAAGGCGGCACGCCCTTGATCCGCGCCGCAGCCCTGGGGTTGATGCTGGGCCTCCCAAATATTTATATTAAGGATGAGCGTCAAGGACCAACTGCCTCTTTCAAAGACCGGCAGGCAGCCCTGGGAGTTGCGGCGCTCAAAGAAGCCGGAGTAACCGAAATGGTACTGGCCTCCACCGGCAATGTTGCCATTTCCTATTCAGCCTATGCAGCGCGGGCCGGAATCAAGCTGTGGGCATTTCTCACCAGCCTGGTGCCGGCTGAAAAGATGCGTGAAGTGGCTATCTATGGCACCCAGGTGATTAAAGTGGCCGGCTCTTACGACCAGACCAAACAGGTAGCAGCCGAATTTGCACGCCAGCGTGGCCTATACCTGGAGCGCGGCAGCCGCTCTATCCCTTCTGTAGAGGGAATGAAGACCATCGCTTATGAGTCTGCCGAGCAGCTCGCCTGGCTACGGGCAACCGGGAGTCAACCGGGAAAGACATCCCAAGGAGGATCGACACCTTCGCCTCTGCAGGCGCCTGACTGGTATTTCCAGGCGGTCAGTGGCGGCTTGGGACCACTGGGAGTACTAAAGGGCTTCACCGAGTTATACCGGATGGGGCTAACCGGACGCATCCCGGCTATCGCTGGTATTCAGACCGAAGGCTGCGCGCCCATGGCCCACGCCTGGAAGCAGGGTCTGGATGTGGCCGAGCCGGTGCAATCGCCGCGCACCCATATTGCCACCCTGTCCACCGGCGACCCCGGACGCACTTACAGCCTGGTGCGGAAAGGGATGCAGATCAGCGGCGGCTGCTTCGAAAGCGTAACCGATGAGGAAACCTTTCGCACCTTGCACATCCTGGCCAAGTTGGAGGGGGTTTCGGTCGAGCCGGCAGCCGCGGTGGCATTCGCCGGGTTGATCAAGCTGGCGCGCCAGGGAAAGATTAATCCGGACGAAGTGGTAGTAGTGA
>Ga0315273_10005073_pt1 | contig 16239 bp, 14 predicted proteins | sample YL17G02_0_MG_FD_205753 | JGI IMG/M metagenome (GOLD analysis project Ga0315273, IMG submission 205753) | Sediment microbial communities from Yellowstone Lake, YNP, Wyoming, USA - YL17G02_0 | ecosystem: Environmental > Aquatic > Freshwater > Lake > Sediment | place: USA: Wyoming | collected... | reverse complement strand
ATCCAGATCCAGCGGGCCCGGACGGCGCTCCAGCCGGGGGGGCGCCCACAGGAGCGGGTGCTGACGGTGGCCCCCTTCCTGGCCCGGTACGGACACGGGATCCTCCCGGCCTTACTCGAGGAGATGGTCGGCTGGTACAGCTCCGCCCTTGAGGGCGGGGCCCGGCCCTCGTAAGATCGTTCCATGATTCTTCTCGGTTTGATCCTTCTGGTGGCCATGATGCTCCCGATCCTGAGCATCGTGCTTGACTCGCCCTTCGGTCGCGCCCTCGCTCGCCGGGTCGAAGGCCCCGAGACCGCGCCGCCGCCGGTGGCGGACCTCGCCAAGCGGGTCGAACTCCTGGAAAGCGAAATTGACGATCTCACTCGCGCCGTCGAAGGCCTCAAGGATGAGAACGCTTTCCTCCAGCGGCTGATCGAGGACGCCCCCCCGCGGCCCGCCCTGCCGCCACGCACCTCCCCCTGAGCGCCCAGGTGTCCCGCCGGCCCGCGGCCATGGTCGCGGCAGGGATCTTCCTCAGCCGGATTCTCGGGCTCGTGCGCCAGCGCGCCTTCGCCCATTACCTCGGCAACTCCGGGGTGGCGGACGCGTTCACCGCCGCCTTCCGCATTCCGAACCTCCTGCAGAATCTCTTCGGGGAAGGCGCGCTGTCGGCCTCCTTCATTCCGGTGTACGCCGGCCTGCTCGCGGGCAAGGAGCAGGACGAGGCCGACCGCGTCGCCGGCGCGGTCGGGGCGCTGCTCGCCCTCGTGGTCTCTGGCATCGTGGTCCTTGGGGTGCTTGGCGCGCCGTGGCTGGTCACGGGCATCGCGCCGGGGTTTGCCGGCGACAAGCGCGAGCTCACCATCCGACTGGTCCGCATCCTGTTTCCGGGCGCGGGCCTGCTGGTCCTCTCGGCGTGGTGCCTCGGAGTGCTCAACAGCCACCGCCGGTTCTTCCTGAGCTACGCCGCCCCGGTGGCGTGGAACCTCGCCATCATCGCCACGCTGCTGGTGCTCGGCCCCCGGCGCGGGATGATGGACCTGGCGGTCGCCGCCGCGTGGGCGAGCGTCGGGGGCAGCCTGCTGCAGGTGCTCGTGCAGTGGCCCACCGTGCGCCGTGTGGCGCCCGCGCTCCGATTCCGGCTCTCCGCCACCAGCCTCCACGTCCGCACGGTGCTGCGCAATTTTCTCCCGGCGTTCGTGGGCCGGGGTGTCGTGCAGCTGAGCGCCTTCATCGATGCGCTCCTCGCCACGTTGCTCCCGACCGGGGCCGTTGCCGCGATGGGGTACGCCCAGGCCATCTACACGATGCCGGTGAGCCTGTTCGGCATGGCCATCTCCGCGGCCGAGCTCCCGGCAATGTCCGGCGCCCGCGGCACGCCCGAGGAAATTGCGGCCTACCTGCGCGCCCGGCTGGACGGGGGGCTCCGGCAGGTCGCCTTTCTCGTGGTCCCCTCGGCGATGGCATTCCTTGCGCTGGGACATGTGATTGTCAGCGCACTCTACCAGACCGGAGCATTCGGTCGCCGGGACTCGATGTACGTGTGGGGCATCCTGGCGGGCTCGGCCGTGGGACTCCTGGCGTCCACCATGGGCCGTCTCTATGCGTCGGCGTTCTACGCGTTGCGAGACGCTCGCACCCCACTCCGGTTTGCCGTCCTGCGGGTGGTCCTCACGGGCGCCTTCGGCTGGTTCGCCGCGTTGCGTCTGCCCGGGCTGTTGGTCATCGGCCCCGAATGGGGCGCCGCCGGGCTGACCGCCTCGGCTGGCGTCGCGGGCTGGCTGGAATTCATCCTGCTCCGCCGGCGTCTCGGCGGGCGCATCGGCCCGACCGGGCTGCCAGCGGGGCTCCTGCCTCGGCTCTGGGCTTCAGCGATCGGCGGCGCCGCGCTGGGCTGGCTGCTGCTCCGGTTTCTGCCCGAGCTCCATCCCGTGCTTGTGGCCGTGATCGTCCTCGGAGGGTACGGGGCGGCCTACCTCCTGGCCGCGCGCGCCCTCGGAGTCCAGGAGGCCAGGAGCCTGCTGCTCCGCGTCACCCACTCCAGGACGGGCCGCTCCAGCTGATGTGGCGCCCATGACAGGTTTCGCCATTCCCTCCGCCACGCTGGGTCGGAAGCTCGACACCCTGCCCGACGGGCCCGGCGTCTACCTGTGGAAGGATGCCGCCGGCGCCGTCATCTATGTCGGCAAGGCCAAGCGATTGCGCTCGCGGGTTCGCAGCTATTTCCTCGGCGATCATGCGGAGAGTCCCAAGTCGCGGCTGCTGGTCCGCCAGATCGCCGACGTGGAGACCCTCGTGGTTCCGGACGAGGTGCAATCGCTGCTCCTCGAGAACAACCTGATCAAGACCTACCAGCCCCGCTTCAACGTCCGGCTCAAGGACGACAAGAGCTACCCGTCAATCGCCGTCACGATCAAGGAGCCCTTTCCTCGCGTGCTGGTGACCCGCCGGATGGACATTCCCGGAGCGCGCTATTTCGGGCCCTATACCGACGTGATGCTGATGCGCCGATCCCTGGCGCTCATCCGCCGGATGTTCACCGTGCGGAGCTGCAGCGATGAGCTCCCCCGGGAGCGCCGGGAGCGCCCCTGTCTCGACTACCACATCGGCCGGTGCCGGGCGCCGTGCGTGGGGTGGCAGGAACAGGCCTCCTACCGCGCCATGATCGAAGAGGTCCTCGATTTTCTCGGGGGACGGACGGTGGATGTCCGCTCTAAAGTGCGCAACTTGATGAACGCCGCCAGCGACCGGCAGGATTTCGAGCGGGCCCGCGAGCTGCGCGACACCCTGAAGTGGCTGGACCGCGCCGACACGCCGGCCGCCGTGGAAGTCACGGGCACCGGCGACGCGGACGTGATCGGCTACGCGCGCGATGGGGACGATGCCGTGGGCGCGCTCCTCCGCATCCGCGACGGGCGGCTCATCGGCCGGGAGCACCGGGTGCTCGAGAACGTGGATGAGGTGGCCGACTCCGAGGTGCTGGGCGCGCTCCTCATCCGGTACTACCTTCCCGCGGAAGGCCGGGCGGACCGCCTTGTGCTGCCTTTTCCCCCCGCCGACGTGGCCGAGCTGGAGGCGCTGCTGCCCGGAGTCCAGCTCGGCGTCCCCCAGCGGGGAACCGCCGCGCGCTGGCTCGAGCTGGCCGACCAGAACGCGCGACACCTCCTCGAGAGCCTCCGCATTGAATCGTTCGAAACGGATGAACGGGCAGAGGACCCGGTCTACGCGCTCGGCCGGGACCTCGGCCTGAGCGTCGTGCCGCGCAGCCTGATTTGCGTCGACATCTCGACCAACCAGGGCAGGGACACCGTCGGCTCGCTGGTCTGGTTTGAGGCGGGCCGCCCCAAGAAGGCGGAGTACCGGAAGTTCCGCATTCAGGGTGTGGGCCAGCATGACGACTTCGCCGCCATCCACGAGGTGGTCACCCGCTACCTGACCCGGCGGCGCGACGAGGGGAAACCCCTGCCGGACCTGGTGGTGATCGATGGAGGGAAGGGCCAACTCGGCGCGGCCCGGGCCGCCGCGGATGCGGCCGGCTTCGCCGCGCTCCCCGTCGTGTCCCTGGCCAAGCGGGAAGAGGAGATATTCCTCGTGGGCCGAGCAGAGGGACTGCGACTGCCGCGCCGCGCCCCGTCCCTCCGGCTGCTCCAGCGCGCCCGCGACGAGGCCCACCGTTTTGGCGTGGCGTACAGTCGCAAGCGACGGAGTCAGCGGACCATCACCTCGGAGCTGCTCGACATCCCGGGCATCGGTTCGCTCAAGCGCACCCGACTGCTCGAGCGGTTCGGCAGTCTGGCCGCGGTGAAGACGGCGAGCGCAGCAGAGATCGCTGCCGTGCCGGGGTTCTCCACCACCCTCGCGGAACGGGTGCTGACCGCGTTACGGTCTCCCTCATGACCGCCTCCTCCCACCGACAGCGAGCAGGCATGGACTGGATTCTTGAATGTGCGGCCTGCGGGGCCACGAGTCCCGCCGATGGTCTGCCCACGGTCTGCGCCTGCGGCCAGCCGTGGCTGGTCCGATACCCGGAGCGACGCCCCGGCATCGTGCAGCGGGCCGAGGTGCGTCGCCGGCACGGCATGTGGCGCTTCCGCGAATTTCTTCCGCTGCGCCCCTTCGAGGACCCGGTGTCGCTCGGCGAAGGCGACACGCCGCTCCTCGAGCTCCGGCGCACCGCGACGCGACTCGGCGTGCCACACCTTCTGCTCAAGGATGAAGGCACCAATCCGACCGGTTCCTTCAAGGCACGCGGCCTGAGCGCCGCCATCACCCGCGCCACCGCCGCGGGCGCGCGCCGCTTCACGCTGCCGACCGCGGGGAACGCGGGGGTGGCCGCCTCCGCCTATGCGGCGAGGGCTGGGGCGGAGGTGCGGGTTTTTGCACCCGACACCACCCCCCGCACTATCCTCTCCCAGATCCGGGCGTTCGGTGGGGATCTCGTCCTCCTGCAGGGACACATCGGCGACTGCGGGAAGGCGAGCCGTGCCTGGGCAGAGGAATCCGGTGCCTTCGACCTCTCCACCCTGCGGGAACCCTACCGGATCGAGGGGAAGAAGACGCTGGGGCTCGAGCTGGCGTTGCAACTGGCCTGGAAGATGCCCGATGTCATCCTCTACCCCACGGGAGGCGGAACCGGCCTGATCGGGATGTGGAAGGCGTTCCTCGAGTTGAAGGAGCACGGCTGGGTCGAGGGGGACCTCCCCCGCTTCTATTCGGTTCAATCCACCGGCTGCGCGCCGATCGTGAAGGCGTTTGAGGCGGGCGCCGACCGGGCAGAGCCGTGGCCCGATCCCTGGACTGTGGCGAGCGGGCTCCGCGTTCCCGCTGCGCTCGGGGATCGGCTGATGTTACGTGCCCTCAGGGAGACCGGCGGAGGCGCGGTGGCGGTCGAGGATGCTGTGCTTCTTGAGGCCGCGCATGCTGTGTCGAGAGAGGAAGGGGTGGACGTCTCTCCCGAGGGTGGGGCGGCCATCGCGGCTCTGGAACTCCTGGTTGGGCGTGGCCAGGTAGACCGTGGGGAGACCATCGTGGTCTTCAACACGGGGGCGGGGTGGCTCTACCGTACACCGGACGATTTGCGGGCAGGGCGCTAGGGGGCGATATTTCCAAGTCTATGTCCGACAGCCGTTTTGCCATCATTGACCCGGCGTCCGGGATCAGCGGGGACATGTTGCTGGGGGCGCTCATCGACCTCGGTGCAGGCGAGGATTGGCTCCGGGAGCTGCCGCGGCGCCTCGGATGCCCCGAGGTTGGTGTGGAAACGGCGCGGGTGGACCGTGCGGGAGTACGGGCCTGGCAGGTCACCCTGCGGCTCCCCGGTGGCTCGATTGAGGCTCCCGCCGCCCCGCTTGGCCACGCCCACGCGGCAGCTGATCACGCACCCGGCCACGCGGAGGCACACGGCCACGCTCCCCATCGTCACGTCGGGGAATTACTCGGCATGATCGAACGGGCGCCGCTCTCGCCCTGGGTCAGGGACCGGGCCCTCCGGGCGTTTCGGCTCCTTGGCGAGGCGGAGGGGCGCATCCACGGCATGCCTGCGGAATCGGTCGCGCTACACGAGGTTGGCGCCCTGGACGCCCTTGTGGACATCGTGGGAGGCATCGAGGGGTTCGAACGGCTGGGGATTCGACTCATTTACCGTCGGCCCGTGGCGCTCGGCGCTGGCTGGGTGCGGGCCGCGCACGGCGTGCTCGCGGTGCCGGCTCCCGCCACCGGACTCCTGCTCGAGGGCGTCGAGATCGGCCCCAACGGCCCGGTCACGGGCGAGGCGACGACGCCGACCGGTGCCGCCCTTCTCCGGGTGCTGACCGAGGGTGCGCCCCCCGCGCGGTGGCGTGGGCAGGCCAGCGGTTGGGGGGCCGGTGGTCGGAACCCGGCGGAGTACCCGAACGTGCTCCGGGTCATGATCGCGGGACTGGTGGCGGAGGCCGGCGACGTCGTCGTCACGGCGACCGATCTCGACGACTTTAACCCAGAGTACCTGGACCCGGTGCGGACCGAATTGTTCGCCGCGGGTGCCCTGGACGTGCAGGTGTGGGGCACGATGGCCAAGAAGGGGCGGCCGGGCCTGCGCATCGAGGTGGTCAGCGAACCGGGCGCGGCCGGCGCGATGGCGGAGGTTCTGTTCCGTCACACCACCACCGCCGGCATCCGGCGGTGGGAGGCCGGCCGGGAGACGCTGTCCCGCCGCGAAATCGTGGTGACCACCACGGAGGGCGCGGCCGTGCGGGTCAAGGTGCTCGGCGCGCCGGGTGGCGCGCGGGTCAAACCGGAATACGACGACGTGGTGGCCGCCGCCCGGCATTCAGGGCGGCCCGCCGCGGAGATTGCGCGGGAAGTGCAGCAACGGGCCGAGGACCGGGTGGCGCGCGAGGCCGCGCCACCCCTGACAGCCAACTAAGGAGCAACGATGCGGAAGGTGCTTGCGGCGCTGTTGACGATCGCCGCCACGGCGACGGGCCTCAGGGCCCAGATCGGCGGACCGAGTGCGAATGTCCGGGTGGCACGGGCGCAGCCAGGCGTGTGGGTGGTGCCGGACTGCGGCCTGGACAAAGGCAATTTCCTCGTTGGCAGCGGCGGCACCTACCTCAAGAGCGGGGTCGGAACCAGCGACGACGTCAATAAGGACCGGCTCTTCAACGACGCCAAGCGGGTGCTCGTTGAGGGCATCCAAAAGGGGCAGGCGGGTGCCAGCGGCGCGTGGTACTACCTCGGGCGTGCCTACCTGCAACTCGGCGACCTGGCCGGGGCGGACTCGGCGCTGACCCGGGCGCAGGACCTGGCGCCGGGATGCGCCAGGGATATCCAGCTGCTGCGCCGCAATACCTGGATTGCGCTGGTGAATGCGGGCATCGGCTTCATGAAGGACAAGAACACCGATTCCGCCGCCGTCCTCTACCGTCAGGCGAATGACATTTACCGCGGCGAGCCCAACGCCTACTCCAATCTCGGCGTGCTCTTCACCTCCGCCGAGCAACCGGACAGTGCCATCGTCTACTTCCAGAAGGCGGTCGAGGCGGCGGGAAACGACCCGAAGTTCACCGCGACCCGGGATCTGTCGCAATACAATCTTGCGGCGCTGCTCAGCAACCAGGCCAGGTGGCCTGAGGCGATGGCGGCCTGGCAGCAGTACCTGCTGTGGAAGCCGGACGACGCCGACGCGAAGAAGGGCTACGCGAGGGCGCTCCGGGCCAACGGGCAGCCGGACGCTGCGGCCGCGATCGAGCGGGAGCTGATCAGCGGCGGGTCGGTCGAGGTTTCCACCGACGACTTGATGACGGCCGGCGTGAATTTCTTCAATGACAAGAATTACGCGGAGGCCGCCGCCACATTTGGACGGGTCGTGGCGCGGGAGCCGTGGTCACGCGACGCGGTGTTCAACATGGCCAACGCCTATCTCGGCGCGCAGAACGGGCCGGAACTCGTCAAGGCAGGACTGAGTCTCCACGCGATCGACCCGATGAACGAAAACAGCCTGAAGCTTCTGGCCCAGGGATACCAGCTCGAGAAGAACCAGGCGATGATCATCAGGTACTTCACAGCGCTCGAGGCGTTGCCGTTCTCGCTCACGGTGGACCAGCTGTCGCTGCAGAGCGGTGGTGCCACGGTCAGGGGCACGGCGACGGGGCGGGCGGCCAGGACCATCGACATGAAGCCGATTGCACCGGTCGCCGTGACCCTGGTCTTCGAATTCCTCGACAAGGACATGGCGGTGGTGGCTTCGAGCGAGCGGACGGTGCCGAAGCTCGGGGTGGGGGAAACCTCCGTGGTCGAAGCCGAGGGCCTGGGAACCGGCATCGTCGGGTGGCGGTATCGCGCCAAGTAGCTCTGGCTTCCCTGATTGACAGGCCCCGGGTGCCGGGGTGATTTTCTGGTGGTTGCGGGCGTAATTCAGTGGTAGAATGCCAGCTTCCCAAGCTGGACGTCGCCGGTTCGAGCCCGGTCGCCCGCTCTCGGTACAGAATGCGTCAGCCCCCGTCGAACCCACCGGTTTGGCGGGGGCTTGTCGTTGGGAGCGGCCGCTTGACGCGTACTTGACGGGGGTGGGCGATTGTACCGGCGTCACTGGCGGGGTGCGGCGCGCGCGTCCGGGTGCCTCGCTCGGGTGACGATGCGGAGTTTCATACTTTCCTCATCGATTCTTTGCAGTCGCCGTCACGTATTGGATTGATGCTGGGTCTGGTTGTCTGCCTCGCGGACGCCGGGCCCGCCCCCACCCCAGGAGAGATTCATGAAATCAGCGCTGAAGTACCTCGCCATCGCGGCCGTCGTCCTCAGCCAGGCGTGCTCGGACAAGAAATTCCAGCCGACCGAGCCGGTTGTTTTCTCCGACGAGGCCGGCACGGAGCGGCACTTTGGGCGGCACGACGGTCCGAAGGACGTCACGGTCATGACGCAGAACCTGTACGTCGGCGCCGACGTGGACGCCGTCATCGCCGCGCTCGCATCGGAGGACAAGTCGGACGACATCCCCGCCTTGCTGGCCGCCGTGGCCACCATCGAGCGCACCGACTTTCCAGCCCGCGCCCGCGCCATCGCCCTCCAGGTCAAGAAGCGGCGCCCCGACGTCATCGGGCTCCAGGAAGTCTCCACCATCAGCGTGGACATCCCGCCCCTCGGCGTGAGCGTGCACCTGAACTTCCAACAGATTCTGCTGGACGCGTTCGCGGCGCAGGGGCTGAACTATGTGGTGGCCGTGCGGCTGGACAATTTTACGGCGGCGCCGGCCCCGGGCATCAGTCTCATGGACGCCGAGGTCATGCTGGTGGACCCGAGCCGGGTCCAGGTGCTCTCCTCCTCGGGCCACACCTTCCAGGCGAATCTCGGCCAGGTGGCGGACGGGGTGGTCCTCCTGCGTGGCTGGGTCGAGATGCAAGGCATCATCGGTGGGCGAACCTACACCTTCGCCAGTACGCACACCGAGGGCACCGGACCCGAGGAACTCCTGTTGCAACTCCATGCATTGCAGATCGGCGAGATGGTCGCGTCGCTGGGCGCCGCGTCGCCCGCCATCGTCATGGGGGACTTCAACGCCCAACCCGGCGAGCCGGCCTATCAGGTGATTCGGGATGCCGGGTTCACCGACGTCTGGGGTGCGCTGCGTCCGGGCGTGCGGGGCTTCACCTGCTGCCATCTGGCCGACCTGTCCAACGCGCAGCCCCAGTTGACGAAACGGATCGATTACGTCTGGACCCGCGGGCTCGGCGATGCGCGCGGCAGGCACTCACTGCAGGGGCAGGTCAGCCGGTATGGGGATGTGCCCTCGGACCGCATCAGGAATGCCGCTGGCCAGTCGATCTGGCCCTCGGACCACGCCGCGGTGATTGCCAACATCCTGCTGCCGTGGGGCCGTGACGACTGACACCCGGCCGCGCTGGAGTGGACGCGACATGAGCCGCCGGGATTCTGGGATCCCGGCGGCTCGGTCGTTGTGCAGGGTGCTGGGCGGACGGTGCGCGCTGCGGCGCCCGGGTTCTCAGCGTCGGCGGGGACGGGGGCCGTACACCGGAGACACCCCGTAGGCCGCCGCCGCCCACAGCGACAGGATGGCCGTAATGCCCGCGATGGCGCGCTTTTCCTGCTCGGCATGGATGACCAGCCCGTAAGTGTCGGCCACGAAATGCAGGTTGCCCAGCACCTTCCTGGCCGCCCGGATGTCGATGTTGCCGTGCCAGAAATCCACCTGCTCGATGATCATGCCCTCATGGCGCCGCAGGAATTCGCCGAGGGAAAACACCTTCCGGCTGAGCGCGGTGCGGGTGCGGCAGAGGACCAGCAGGTCTCCCAAATACACATCCCACAGCTCGGCCAACTGGCGGTTGGTGTACTGGCGCAGCGCGCGAGCGCGCGTCAACGAAAACTGGGCCTGCGTCCGCCGCCGGACCCGCGGGACCACGGGGTGGAGGTCGTAGTACGTGTGGGTGGCCGTGTCGTCCATCTCGTCGTCTTCGTGATAGACCCACATCCGCCGGAGCGTCGGCCAGTCGGCGATGGTCACCACCTTCTTTTCCCGGCTGTCGAGGAGAATGAACTTGCCTTGCTCGACGTTCACCGCCGTCAGCCAGTGGCTCCACTCCTCCACGCAGAGGAGGACCGGAATGCCCCGGCGGAGAAACCGGACCAGCTCCCGACGCGCCTGGGTCTCCTGGTGGCGGCGGATCATCAACAGGTCGCACTCGAAGCGCCGCGCCGCCCGACCCAGCTGGAGGTCGTCGGTGCCGTGCCACCAATGGCTGCCGGCCAGCTTGCTGATTTCCCGCTCGTCCTTGAGCACGCCAAGCGTCACGAGGGCGTGCTTCAGGGCAAACGGGCCGCACTGCCAGATGTTGGGCTGTGGGTATATTCCCATTGTGAGTCCGGTTTGGTGTCCCGCAAAGGTAAGCAGATGAGGGGATGATGCCTACGGCACGGAAACGCGGGTCGGTGGTGGTCCTCTACAACAGCGTCGGCGACGAAGGGTACGGCGAATTCCGGAAGATCGACCCCTCCACCCTGGGTTTCGAGCCGCAGTATGACATTGCCGTCGCCACGGTGGCCGAGGAGTATGAGGCCATCATCCAAGGCCTCCGGAAAGAGCGCTTCCATGTGCGCGGCGTCAACCTCGCGGAGGACATCGGCAATCTCGAGCGCCTGGTCCGCCGGAATCCTCCCGAAGTCGTTTTCAACCTGGTCGAGTCCTTCCACGACAGCGCCGACCTCGAACCGGCCGTGGCCGGGTTTCTGGACCTCTATCGCATTCCGTACACCGGGGCCACGCCCATGGCCCTCGCCATCTGCCGGCGCAAGGGGCTGCTGAAGAACCTGCTGCTGGCCAGCGGGGTGCCGACCCCCAGATTCCACCAGATCTGGAAACCGAAGATCGCCGTGCGCCACGGCCTCCACTATCCATTGATCGTCAAGCCGGCCCGCGAGGACGCAAGCGCGGGCGTGGAGGAGCGGAGCGTGGTGTACGACCGGGCGCAGCTCCTGGCCCAGCTGGAGCGGGTGTTCGCCGAGTTCGCGCCGCCGATCCTCGTGGAAGAGTTCATCGAGGGACGGGAGTTCCATATTTCAATCCTCGGCAACGACCCGCCGGAAATGCTTCCCCCGCTGGAGTACGACTTCTCCGACTTGCCGCCCGACCAGCCCAGCGTCCTCAGCTACGCCGCCAAGTGGGACCCGCTCGCGGAGGTGTTCCACCGCGTGGCGGCCCATTGCCCGGCGGACATTTCGAAGCGCTTGGCCAAGCGGATTGAGGAGGTCGCACTCCGGGCGTACCGGGTCTCAGGCTGCCGGGACTACGCCCGACTCGACCTGAGAGTCTCCGCGGACAACCACATCTACGTGCTTGAGGCGAACCCCAATCCCGACCTGACTGAGGGAGTCTCCTTCATGCATTCCGCGGAGGTGGCGGGCTACTCATTTGCGAAGACCCTGCGGCGCATCGTCGAGATGGCGCAGGGCAGGGCTGCGTGACGGCGAGCCTCGCGTTCCGTACTCCGTCTTGCCGGTCGACCCAGTGTATATTGGTGCCGATTCGCCGTGGACCAGCTTAGTGACGCTCCGGGCCAGGAAGTTCCTCGGGGAGTGGCATCGAGGCGGGCCCTCGGCAGATGGCGGTTCTCCGAACCACGGCGCGCCGGCAGGTTGAAGCACGCGATAGCGGATTGGTCCGGTGTCGCAGACGTACCACTCACCTATTTAAGGAGCAGGATATGCGTAGCATGAAGGGAACAATGTTTGCGATTGTTGGGTTGGTTGTCCTGGCCGCGTGCGCCAAGGAGAAGGCTCCCGAGGCGATGCCCGCTGCCCCGGCAGCCGTCGCGCCGACCGTATCGAGCCCGCCGAGCGCCGCCACGACGGCCATGGCCACCGCGCCGGCCGCCCCGAAGACCGCCACGATGGCCACCGCCGCCGCCAGCGGCCCGGTCTCGGCCAACACCGCCCAGGCCGGTGACGCCGGCGACTCCTCATGGGTTGCGCAGATCGACGTCGACGGGGACAGCACCGCCGCGCAGGCGACCTTCGTGTGGGACGATGAAGTCAAGGTCCTCTACATCGCCGTCGAAGACGACGAAGTGTGCGCCAGCGGCGGCGTCGCCATGGCCAACACGCTGACCGCACTGTTCGCGACCGGCAATGCGGCGGGGGCCCCGGTGGGCTCGGGCTGGACCGCCACCTACCTGGACGCCACCGAGTGCGGCGCCACCGAGCCGGTCCTCTGGGGTGAGCGCTTCGACGCCACCGGCGCTGTTACCGCCGCCGGTGTGGCCACGATTGACCCGACGACGGGCGACCTGGTCATCGCCGTCGTCACGGCCGATTCGACCGCCGGGAACTAACCAGCGGGTCGATCGACTCCGCGGGTCAACCTCGAAGAGCCCCGTCCGGGAGATGTCCCGGGCGGGGCTCTTGCGTTCCCCCTCTCCAACCACTCAGGCGCGAGGGCGAATTCGGTGGCTTGCCTGCTTGCCGAGCCGCAAGCATTACGTGAGGTGTGAAGTCCTAACCCTTGATATTGTAACGCGATCCACGCATCTTTGAACACGGGCTTCCAAGGGCCCATCAGCTCCGACGTCAGGACGTGTGGATGATTCGCGTAAACGCAGTCCAGCCCGAGTCGCTTGGCGAAGAACTCGGGCTGACGGTCGGGACGGAATTGCTGTCCGTCAACGGGCGCGCCCTCGAGGACTTTCTCGACTGGGAGTTTCTCACCGCCGAGGATGCGTTCACGCTGCACGTCCGCCAGGCGGATGGTGAGGAAATCGAGTACGACATCGAGCGCCCGGAGGGGATGCCAATGGGGCTCGGGCTGGAGCCGCCACGCATCCGCCGCTGCGCCAATCGCTGTGATTTCTGCTTCGTGGACGGCCTGCCGACGGGTTTGCGGGAGACCCTGTATATCCGCGATGACGACTACCGGCTCTCCTTCCGGTACGGCAACTTCGCCACGCTGACCAACCTCAAGCCCCGGGATGTGGACCGGATCATCGAATACCGGCTCTCGCCCCTGTACGTCTCGGTGCACGCCACCGACCCGACGGTCCGGCGGTGGCTTCTGCGCAATCCCACGGCGCCCGACATCCTCGAGCAGCTGCGCGGCTTCGCCGCGCACGGCATCCAATTCCACACCCAAATCGTGATGTCGCCGGGGGTCAACGATGGGGCCGTGCTTGCCCGCTCGCTGGACGACCTGTACGCCGTCGGCAGCGCGGTGCTGAGCGTTTCGGTCGTGCCGGTGGGCCTGACAGAATTCAGCAAGCACCACCTGGTCCGGGAGCCGAGCGCCGACGAGTGTGCCGCGGCGGTTATGCTCGTGGAGCGCCACGCCGCGGTGTCTCGCGCGGAGCGGGGTATCGCCTGGTGCCTCGGCGCGGACGAGCTCTACCTCCGCGCCGGCCTCCCGCTGCCCGGGCCAGAGGCGTATGACGACTTCGGCCAGGTAGAAAACGGCGTCGGCTCGGTGCGCTACCTGCAGGCGCGGATCCGGGAGGGGGCGGCGGAGCTCGGGCACCTGGCCGGGCGCCGGATCGGCGTCCTCACCGGGACCTCGATGGGGCCGCTGATGCCGCAGGTGCTGGCTCCGCTCGCCGAAGCCTCCGGGGCCTCCTTCGAGTTGCTGGTGCTCGAGAACTCCCTCTTCGGCCCCTCGGTGACGACCGCGGGCCTGTTGCCGGGCGCGGCGTTTCTCGCCGCGCTCCGCGACCGGGCCGACCTCGATCTGGCACTGCTGCCCGCCGAATGCATCAACGACGACCTGCTGTTCATGGACGACCTCGAGGCGCATGCGCTGCAGGCCGAACTGCCGGTCACGATCCGCTTCTCGCATCACTTCACCGATGCGCTCGCCGCGCCGGTGGCCGCATGAGCATGCCGACCGTGGCGGTGGTGGGCCGGCCGAACGTGGGGAAGTCCACGCTGTTCAACCGCTTGATCGGCGGGCGCCGCGCCATCGTGTCCGATCAGGCGGGCACCACGCGCGACCGGCACTTCGGCGCGGCCGAATGGGGTGGCCGGCGCTTCTGGCTGGTGGACACTGGCGGCCTGCTGCCCGATTCCACGGATTCGATGGATCGGGCCATCCGGCGCCAGGTGGACCTGGCCGTCGAACAGTCGGACCTGGTGGTGCTGCTGGTGGACGGGAAGGAGGGGCTGAATCCAGTCGATGCCGAGATTGCGGCCCACCTGCGGCGGGCCAAGCGCCCGGTCCTGCTGGCGGTCAACAAGCTCGACGACCTGCCGGACACCTCGGCGCACATGCCGTTCTATCGTCTTGGCCTCGGGGACCCCATCCCCCTCTCGGCGGCCATCGGGAAGGCCAGCGGCGACTTGCTGGACGCGATCGTCGAGCGGCTGCCCAAACAGCAGGACGGGGAGCTCGACGAATCCATCAACGTGGCCGTGGTCGGTCGCCCGAATGTGGGGAAGTCGTCGATCATCAACCGGTTGCTCGGCGAGGAGCGCCTGGTGGTCTCGCCGGTGGCCGGGACGACGCGTGACGCCGTCGACACGGTGTTCCGGGCCCACGGGAAGTTGTTCACCTTCATCGATACGGCGGGGCTCAGGAAGAAGGCGCGCGTCCACGAAGACGTCGAGTTCTATTCCACGCTGCGGACCCAGCGCGCCATCGAACGGGCCCAGGTCTGCGTGCTCGTGGTCGATGCGGCCCTCGGCCTGCACACGCAGGACCTGCGGATCGCCAACGAGGCGTGGGACCAGGGCTGCGGGCTGATCATTGCGGTCAACAAGTGGGATCTGGTCAAGGAGAAGGACGCCAACACGGCGCGCCGCGGGGAAGCGGAGCTCCGAGCCAAGGCCCCGTTCCTTGAGTTCGTCAAGTTCGTGTACCTCTCCGCGGAGACCGGGCAGCGGGTGCACCAGCTCCCGGAGGAAATCCTCGCCGTGGCCGAGGCCCGTGAACGCCGAATCCAGACGGCGGAGGTGAACCGGGTGCTGCAGGAGCTGGTGCAGCACACCAACCCCCCGCAAAAACCGGGCGAGGAGGTCAAGCTGTTGTACGCGTCGCAGGTCGGCACGGCGCCGCCGGTCATCGCGATCGTCTGCAGCCGGCCCGACGCCATCCCGGAATCCTACGAGCGGTACCTGATCAAGGGATTTCGTAAAGCATGGTCGTTCGAGGGGTCGCCGCTCCGACTGAAGTTCAAGCGCCGCTCGGGACGCAACCCGTGACCGCTGCCGAAGCCGTCGCCCTCCTCGCGTCGTACCTCCTGGGCGCGATCCCGACCAGCTACCTGGCCGGTCGGCTGTTCCGCGGCATCGACCTGCGGGAACACGGCAGCAAGAACCTCGGTGCCACCAACGTCTATCGCCTCATGGGATGGCGGTTCGCCATTCCCGTCGGGGTCTTCGATGTGGCCAAGGGCGCCCTGCCGGTGCTGCTCCTCGGGCCGGCTGCGAGCGCCGCAGATTGGTTTCCGCTGCTCTGCGGCGTGCTCGCCGTCGTGGGGCACGTGTTCTCGGTGTTCGTCGGCTTCAAGGGCGGCAAGGGGGTCGCGACCAGCGCGGGCGTCGTGCTGGGGCTGGCACCGGTGGCGGTGGGCATCTGCCTTCTCCTGTGGGCGCTGATCGTCTGGGCGTCCGGGTACGTGTCGCTGGGCTCCGTGGTGGCCGCCGGCGTCTTCCCCGCGCTGGTGTGGGTGTTGTATCCCATGCGGCGCGCGAGCCTCTGGCTGTACGTCCTCCTGGCCGCGGTGATCATCTGGATGCACCGCGCCAACCTCCGCCGGTTGCTGGCCGGCACCGAAAACCGGTTCGGCCGGCACGCGAAGGGGTCGGGCTCGGCGTGACGCGGATCGGTGTACTCGGCGCGGGGAGCTGGGGGACGACGCTCGCGGACCTGTTGGCCCGCAAGGGCCACGACGTCCGACTGTGGGCCTACGAGGCCGAGGTGGTCGAGGGAATCAACCGGCGCCACGTGAACGAGCTCTTCCTGTCCGGGCGGCCGCTGGACCCGCGGCTGGTGGCCTGCTCAGACCCGTTTGAGGTCGTCGACGGCGCCCCGCTGATTCTCTCTGCCGCGCCGAGCCACGTGGTCCGCATGGTGACGGCCCCACTGGAGCCCGGCATCGGCCGCGACACCGTGGTCGTGAGCGCCACCAAGGGCATCGAGTCGCCCAGCCTGCACCTCCCGCACGAGGTGCTGGCGGAAACCCTGCCGGGCCGGCCGGTGGTGGCGCTCTCGGGTCCGAGCTTTGCCTCAGAAGTACACGAGGGACAGCCGACGGCGGTGGTCGCCGCCACGGCCGACGCGCAGGT
>Ga0315273_10005071_pt1 | contig 16245 bp, 22 predicted proteins | sample YL17G02_0_MG_FD_205753 | JGI IMG/M metagenome (GOLD analysis project Ga0315273, IMG submission 205753) | Sediment microbial communities from Yellowstone Lake, YNP, Wyoming, USA - YL17G02_0 | ecosystem: Environmental > Aquatic > Freshwater > Lake > Sediment | place: USA: Wyoming | collected... | reverse complement strand
AGCTTGACTGTAGGAATTGGGTAGTAGACTTCGGCTCACTTAAATCTTTGAAGGGTCGGCTGGAAGATGCCTTTGACCATAAGACTGTGGTGGCCGAGGATGACCCGCACATGGAGTGGTTTAAGGTTGCCGAAGACATGGGGCTTTGTCAGTTACGCATCCTGCCAGCGGTTGGGTGTGAGATGTTTGCTGAGTACATCTACGGCATGGTCGATGTTTGGTTATTGGACAACGGATATGCCCCTCGCGTAGTACTAAAGTATGTGGAGGTGCGGGAACACGGAGCTAACAGCGCCCGTTACTGTAAGGGAGACTTGGAATGAACATAGAGACTGAACTGCAAACTGTGACCGGGGTAAAGCCCAAGGGCTCGGAGCCTCGTCAATCTTATCTGACTCGTGTGGTTCGTAAGCTCCACGAGTTGGATGACGACAAGTTCTTTAGCATGAGCAAGCCCGCACAGAAGTGGAGCAATGAGGCGGTGTCACAACTCGACGCCGACAAAGAGGTGGTGGACTTCACCAATGGTAAGGCCCCACCATTCAACAAGAAGGAGATATCTGCCGTGGCTGAGAAGAAGAAGTCAAAACCTGCCAAGCCGGCTGCAAAGCCAGCTGCGAAGCCTGCACCAATTCGCGGCAAGGAAACAGGTATCAAAGTTCGCATCAAAGAACTCATTATGAAGGACCCCACAGTCAGCGTCGATGACATTGTGGATTCCCTCACCAAGACAGGTGAGGCGCCTTCGCGTTTGACCGTCACTGCCATCCGCAGCGAGTTCAGGCACTCACTCAGGGTGCTCGCTCAGGCCGGTTGGCCTAAAGTAGAAGTCTAGCCTTGGACCGCGTAGTCCTTTTTTCAGGGGGCATGGACTCGACTGTCTCGCTGGTTCACACCTTGCGTAAATTGCAGTGTGTGGAGAAGCCCGGTCGAGTCCGCGCCCTCACGTTTGACTACGGCCAGAAGCATAAAGCTGAGATCGACGCGGCGACAGCCATCTGGCAGATGTTATTCCACACCCCTTATGAGCACTACATGGCGAGTCATGTAGTCGTGCCCATCGACTCGAACATTATGCCTCGAGTAGGCACACTCTTGAGTGGTGAGCCGAACCGGATTTACATGGAAGACAGCCCGCCCAGTACTGAGATCGACCCGTCATTTATCCCCTACCGCAACTTGCTGTTCCTGACCATCGCCGCTATGTGGGCCAGGCAATGGCGGTGCCGTGAAGTGATCTCAGGACTCCGGGGCGGCTTCCCTGACTGCACGCCGGAGTTTGAAGAGAAGGTTACTGAGTGCCTGACGCTGGCAGATCCCGAGTTTAGTATCTGCTGCACAAGCCCTACTCACATCTCGAGGGCGGCGAGCATCGAGCTAATTAAGAACGTGCCCTATGGATTGGAAGCACTAAGTCTGAGCTTGACTTGCTTTGAAGGGACGGAGCCGCCGTGTGGCGTATGTCTTCCATGCACCAAACGCGCCGAGGGGTTCGCCCAGGCTGGAATCCCAGATCCATTACTTGAGAGGCTCAATGCCTGAGAATGAGAAGCTAATCCGCGACTTGATTGGTGGAGTCATCGGTGAGAACCCGGACCGACCAGGTCTGGTCGATACGCCAGCGCGGGTCCTCAAGGCATGGGACTTTTGGACTAGCGGCTACGATCAGGACCCGGGCATCATTCTCAAGACGTTCGAGGATGGAGCAGAGAAATATAATGAGATGGTATTCCAGGGCAGCATCCCGCTCTACTCAATGTGTGAGCACCACCTCGCGCCGTTCTTCGGCATAGCTCACGTCGCGTATTTACCCAATGGTAAAATTGTGGGGCTGTCAAAGATGGCACGGCTGGTCGAGTGCTTTGCACGTAGGCTTCAAGTGCAGGAACGTCTTACTCAGCAGATTGCCGCTGCGATGAACGAGCACCTTGCCCCAATCGGGGTTGGGGTCGTGCTTCGGTGTCGCCATATGTGCATCGAGAGTCGAGGCATTCAGAGACCCGGCACCTTCACTTATACTTCGGCCTTGCTCGGAGCCTTTCGCGATGATGCAAAGGTCCGGAGTGAGTTCCTCCAATTTGTGAGTATTGCCGATGCCCAAGTCCGCCCGTAAGGTTGATCTCATGCTCGACTCAGGAGCATTCTCCGCCTTCAAGAAGGGTGAGACCATCAACTTGAAAGCCTATGCGAAATACGTCAAGAAGTTTGACCCACTGCTATTCTCCTACGTCACCATGGACGTCCTGCCCGGGTACACCGGCGCAGCCAAGAGTGACGCCGACCGTTTGCGTAAGGCTGAGGATACGCGGGATGACGCTACGATTGAGACTGCTGCAAGCAAGAGCTACGAGAACCACGCGCGGCTCAAGGACATGGACCTGCACCCGATACCTGTCTTCCACCAAGGGGAAGATTTTAAGTGGCTGCAGAGAATGCTTGACGAGAAGGAACCCTACATAGGGATCTCTGCAATTAAGTCGGGATGGAATGACCCGGGGCTGCACAAGAATTGGTTCGATAAGATCTGGGCCATGCTACCGCCAGGGCAGAAGGTGCATGGGTTCGGCATTACTGGCAGCACCTTCTTGCTGTCCTACCCGTGGTATTCAGTTGACAGCACCACCTGGTCCAAGGGCGCGGGGTTTGGCAAAATCTACGTGCCCCGCATGGACCGCGCCAATAAGGATTTTGATTGGAGAGCACCCTGCTGGCAGTGCTCAGTTTCAGGGGTGGGCCGAGTCGAGGCTGATCTCCTGAACCCGGGGGCAATGATCGAGGAGCATGGCTCTGAGAAATGGCGTGGGTCGAAGCGCGGGCATATTGAAGCACAGGGGGTTACTCACACCGGCATCATAGAGCGCTTCTTAAATGAGTACTGCGACCTGACACTTGACCAGGTGCGCGACAGCTCACACCTACGGCGGAAGGCCATTCTTATCTACTACCTCACCCTCGCCAAAGTAATCAACGTGCGGATTATGTTCGCCACGAGCATTGGTAATCGAGCATGGGCCACACTAATGAACGAGGTTGGTGCCACCGACAGGCTGCTCTCCTACTACGAGTTGCGAGCTGTCAAAGACGAGATAACGGAAGAGTTTATCCTAAAGGGCACCAGGTCAGTGCGTGGAGAGCGAAACAATGAAGAAGAGTGATCTGATAGAAAAGCTTACCATCGTCAGTCCTGGTTTGGCATCTGCAGACATTGTGCCACTAATGAGCCACTACTGGTTCACCGGCAATAAGTTGCTGACGTTCAACGATAAGATCTCGATTGCTGTCCCATGCAAGGTGCCCGGCTTTAAGGGTGCGGTGCCAGGGCAGCTTTTGTCCTTGCTCTCGAGCACGACCGGCAAGGATGAGGTGGAACTCACCCCGACAAATAATGAGTTGAAGGTGAAGACTGGGCGGACCAATGTTAAGTTCGCCACGATACCAGCCGAGAACTTCTTCTTTGACATTGAGAAGTACAAGCCTACGGGCAAAACCTTGGGTGTCGACTTCGCTAAGTTCACGGCCCGCATCGAGTGCCTGCTGCGCTCGTGCCTTCCTGATACCCCAGTGGGTGAGATGATGGGCATCTCTCTCGAGATGAGTGGGGACCGATTGTGTATGTACTCCTACAACAAGGTCACCATCTCTGCTGCACACCTGCCAATCAAAGGCAAGGGGCCAAGCAAGCGCGCTATCCTTCCGTCGTCATTCTGCAAAGAGATGGTCAAGTTCTCCAAGGCAGAGGGTGCGGCGTTCGAGCTTTACGATAACCATGCAATCTTCTCTACCGCGGGTGGGGTGTGGTTGTTTACTCGCCTGCTCCAGGCCAACCCTGCACTAGACTTCGAGAAGAGTTTAAAATACCATCTACCAAAAGACATGAAGTCGCTGCTGCCACTGCCTGACAAGCTCGGCTCAATCCTAGAGCGCGCGTGCATTGTCACAGAGGAGAACGCTGGTAACATGGTTTCAACTATCAAGTCAGATGGTGGCAAGATTCGCTTTCACTCCAAGTCCGGGCATATAGAAGTCACAGATCTGTTGACCGTCGCTAATCACCCGGACCTGGAACCCGCAATCTTCGAGCCAAAGTTGCTCAAGGACGGGGTGGCAGACTTTGACAAGTTCCTGCTGACGCCGAGCTGCTGCATCATGCAGAAGGCTGATCTGGGTATGTACCTGGTAACAAGCAGGACCGCAGCGAGTTAGTTATGGGCTTCTTCAATCTGGCGGAGCCAGCTCCCGAGTCCCGGGCTGGTCGACCATCCAAGGTCTCGTTTGCGACCCTGCACGCCGCTGAGTGCAAAGCCTGCCCACTCAATCAACTAACAGGTTTGAAGCACCCGCATATGGAGCCGGTCGGTTCTAAGAACCCATTGGTCTACATGCTAGGGGAGGCTCCAGGGGAGGAAGAGGATAAGAGGGGTGAGCCCTTTGTCGGGCGCTCCGGTAGGGTCCTACGCTCGCGCATACCGAGCACAATGGCGTCTAAATTAAGGTGGAGTAATTGCGTCCGCACGCGGCCCCCGAAGAATAGGACCCCGACAGATATTGAGATTGAGTGCTGCCGTCCCTCAGTTGTGCGGGATATTGAACGGACAAAGCCAAAGGCAATCTTCGGGTTTGGCAACGTGCCGTTGTACTGGGCGGGAGTTGCGAACTCTGGTATCTTGAGTTGGGCAGGACGGCGGGTTCCGATCAGGGTGGGAAAACACACTTGTTGGTACTTCCCCATGATGCACCCGTCCTACGTGCTCCGGGGACTCGAGGACTGGCGGCGCAAGCACACCGGCTACGGCTCAGACAATGAGTTCCGGTTCGCACTTGACATGAAGCAAGCATTTGCTTCGCTCCAAACGTTGCCCGAGCCTGTAGTGCACACTCCTGAGATGGCGGTTGCTGATGTTGAGTTTGTGACAGGCGCAGGTGAGAAGGACGTGCGGAAGGTATTGGACTTCTTGGCGCGGCTCTCGAGTAGCCCCTTGGTCGGTTTCGACTACGAGACAAATGGAATACGGCCGTACAAGTCGGGCGCAAGGATCTTGACTGTTGCACTCTCATCCCAAGGTGAGACACTGGCCTTCCCACTGTTCCACTCCGGGTCGGGGTGGTCGGACAAAGAGCGCCAAGTGGTTTGGTCAGCCTTCAAGGATTGGCTCTACGAGTACAAAGGCCGAAAGGTTGCCCACAACCTCGCGTTCGAGATGGAGTGGTCCGCGCACTTCTTTGGGAAGGAGGTGCTGCGGGCTGGCAAGTGGGGTGACTCGTTGAGTCAGGCTTACTTATTGGATGAGCGTCCCAAAACCCACAGCCTCGAGTTCCTCGGTATCCAGTACTTCGGCATCAACTTGAAAAAGATCAGTAACCTCGACCGAGCACATCTCGACCGCGCACCCTTAGACCAAGTGCTGCTTTACAATGGAACGGACGCGAAGTACCACAGGTTGCTCTACGTCGCGCAGCGGGCCGAGCTCAAAGCGCAAAAACTTATGGATGTCTATAATCAACACCTGCCGCGAATCCCTACCATGGTGCTCACCCAACTCCTGGGCTTGCCCATAGATCAGAAGACAGTGAGCAGGTTCGACCGCACCTACTCTCGGCGCATTGAAAGTGCTGCTGCCAACCTCGCCAAGTTGTCAAGCATTAAGCGGTTCAAGAAAAAGTATGGGCATGACTTCAATCCCTCAGCTACCCACGATGTTAGAAAGTACTTTGCCGAGCTCGGCATTTTCCCCGACAAGGTAGATGAGAAGCATCTGGTGAAGATCAAGCACGCGGTGGCGCGGTTGATCCTACGCTGGCGTAAAGCAAACAAGCTTCACAGCACCTACGTGAAGCCGGTTATGCCTGGGTCACCGCATGTCTTCCCAGATGGATTGCTGCACCCGATTATCTCCACCTGCCGGACGCGCACGTGGCGCACCTCAAGTGAGGACCCGAACATTCAGAACTGGCCGAAGCGGGTGACAAAGGAGGTGCGCAGCCAGATCAAGCCTCCGGATGGTTTCAAGGTAGTGAGTTTCGACTATGGCCAGATCCAGGCCCGCAACGTCGCAATGGAGTCGCTCGACAAAGTCCTGGTGAAAGCATTTTGGGATAAGTACGATATCCACAGCGACTGGGTGTGGCGTATCCTTGATAAGTACCCGAGCTGGGTGGCAGGGGGCAGGCGCGCTGTGAAGGAGGACAAGGATCTCTTCAAAAAGTATCGCAACCGCGCGAAGAACGAGCTTGTGTTCCCATCCTTCTTCGGAGCTCGTGCTAAGAAAGTCGCGAGTGAACTCAAGGTTCCCATCGAAGTTGCGGATCAGCTTTGCGATGACTTCGCTAAAATGTTCCCGGAGATCAAGGACTGGCACCAGCGTATTACCGACACCTACTTTAAGAAAGGGTACGTGACAGGTCACACCGGCTTCCGCCGTCGCGCTCCGATCAGCCCCAACGAAATAATCAATGCACCTATCCAAGCCGATGAAGTAGCGATCGTATGTGACGCAATGACCCGGCTCTCCAAGCTTGGGCTGCAGGCAAGCATGGAGATCCACGACGATCTGACGTTCATCTGGCCGGAGAAGAAGGTTGACGAGTACGCAGAGATTGTTATCCGCGAGATGCTTACCTGTCCGTTCGACTGGGCCAACGTGGTACCCCTCGTTGTGGAGATGTCCATTGGGGACAACTGGGCTGATACTAAAGCCGCGGGCGAGTTCTCATCTGACAGTTGGAAGGGAATGAAGAAGTGACCCGGAAGCTGCTCCTGAGTTGGGACGACTTTGACGAAGCGGTCTTTGCCGGAACCGAGCACATCCTACTTAGTACCTACTATAAGCGCAATCTTATCACAGGTATCTACGGCATCCCACGCGGGGGCCTGGTCTTGGCTGTCGCGCTGAGTCACCACACCAGGCTTCCTTTAACGCCCGTGCTTCAAGAAGGGTGCGTCATAGTCGATGACGTCCTCGAGTCGGGGGTTACCATGGAGCGCACACTTAACGCTTTCTATAAACAGTTTCCGGATGGATGCTGTGCTGCATGGGTGTGGGTGACAAAGAACCCGACGCTCGGAAGCGGGTATGGTAGGTTCGAGGATCCAAACATGTGGGTCGTCTTTCCTTGGGAGAACTGGCAAGCTGCTGAAGAGGATAAGAAACTTTATGACCAGCGCAGCACTTCACGTTAACTATCGTCCTCAAAAACTCGAGGACGTGATCGGTCACGATAGCATCGTCAAATCGTTGCCCCTGGCACTTAAGAAAGGTACTCAATCCTTTTTGCTGACAGGACCGAGCGGGGTTGGCAAGACCACCCTAGCTCGCATTGCAGCGCGCATGGGTGGGTGCTCTAAGAATACCATCACTGAGGTCAATGCTGCATCTCATACCGGTGTGGATGATATGCGCGGGGTCCTAGAGATGCTCCAGTTCCGACCATTCGGTGAGGTTGAGAAACGAGCTATCATCCTTGACGAGTGCCACATGCTTTCAAAGTCTGCATGGAACTCACTGCTTAAAGCTGTGGAAGAACCCCCGGAGTTTATTCTTTGGTTCTTGTGTACGACAGACCCAACAAAGGTTCCCGCTACCATAAAGACCAGGTGCGTAGCGTACCACCTCAAGCTGCTCCAAGAGCGCGAGATCCGCAAAATAGTTGCCCAGGTAGCAAAGCAAGAGGGCATCAAACTTCGAGAGGACATCTTCAGTTTGGTTTGTGGGCAAGCCGCAGGAGGTTCCCCACGCCAAGCGCTGACAAACTTGGCGACGTGCAGGGAGGCCAGTACAAAGAAGGAAGCGTCCGATCTCCTACGCAGCGCGCTCGAGTCAGAGCCCACGCTTGAGCTTTGTAAGTTCTTGGTGTCGGGGAGTACCTCATGGTTAAAGGCGATGGAGATCTACGGGAAGCTCGCAGATGAGCATCCCGAGGGTGTCAGGATTCAGGTATGCAACTACCTTGCTGTGGTACTGAAGAACTCAAAAACGGAGAAGTCAACACTCGCGGTGCTGTCTGCCCTCGAGCATTTCTCCGTTCCATTGGGGCCTGAGAAGTCAGGATTACTGCTCGCAATCGGGCGGGTACTTTATAGTGAATGAGTATGTATAGGCATGAAAAAAGCACAGACACTACTCGGCGCTGAGGCGCCATCTACAAGCCCGGATCTAGAGGATCTAGAGGCTGGGCTTAGCATCGACGAGAACGCATTGGACGATGCAGTCCAACATCAACCCGACTTCTTCTACCAGGTTGCGAAGCAGCTTGCACTGGCCGAGTCGCGCCGTGATGCTGCCAAGCAATCAGTGGGTGACGCTGAAGCACACCAGGACTACGTGGTGCGTAAAGCAGCTGCGAACTCCGAGGGGCGGACCACCGAGAAACAAATCGAAGCGCAGGTCCGTATGTCCCCTGAGGTAATGAAAGCCACTCAGGTTTACCTCAAGCTTAAAGAAGAGGTAAACTTATTGTCGGCGCTCAAAGAGGCGTACCAAGCTCGTGGTTACGCACTCAACAAGTTAGTGGAGCTGTGGCTTGGGGGCTACTTCGGAGACGTCAATACGAACCGCACCTCGAGCGCAATCAAGGACCGCCAGGCCGAGAACAACAAACGGGAAATGTCCCGACTCCGTAAGGGCGGTAAAGTTTCATAACCAGAGAGGAGTGCCTGCCAGTGATTAAGAAGAAGGGTAAGGTGTCAGCATCTTCGAAGAAGAAGATGGGCACAAGCAAGAAGGGAAGCTTCCACTATAAGGAACGCGACCCGGACGCTATCAAGCGCCGCGCCGAACAAAAGGGTGGTCGTTACGATTCTATCTTCAAGAGCAACCTTGACAGCTTCCGCTTCAAGGAAGGTGACAACGCCCTGAGGTTCCTTCCTCCTACGTGGACTGACCCGGAGCCGGACCATTACGGCTACGATATCTGGGTGCATAGAAACGTCGGAGCCGACAACTCGACGTACCTCTGCCTTAATAAGATGAAGGGCAAGAGTTGCCCGGTGTGCAATGCAGTGAAGGAAGCCCGTGACTCCGGCGAGGAAGACGATGCAAAGGCCTTGCAAGCTAGCAAGCGCATTGTCGCCTGGGTGGTTGACCGGGATGCCGACACCCCGCGCCCACTCCTGATAGACATGAGCTGGACCATGGACAGGGACATCGCGGCGCTTTGTTACGACAAGCGCAAGGGAACATCCTTGCAGATCGATAACGACAATATGGGCTACGACGTAACAGTCCGGCGCCAAGGCAAGGGCCTGAATACCCGGTACTTCGGGATGGTCATTGACCGGGAGCCGAGCCCGATCTCTGAGGATGAGGAGGTGCAGGCGGAGATCCTCGAGTACATTGCAGCCAACCCTATCCCCGACACTTTGAACTTCTTTGACGTGAAGTACCTGGAGCGCCAGCTTTCGGGCTCCGGGGGTGAGAAGGACGAGGACTTGGACGACGAGGACGAGGACGAGGACGAGACTGACGAGTCCGAGTCCGAGTCTGAGGAAGAGGATGACGACGACTCCGAAGAAGAAGACGACGACGACGAGTCCGAGGATGAAGAAGAGGACGAGTCTGATGATGACAATGACGAGGAGGAAGAAGACGAGTCGGACGAGGAAGAAGAGGAAGAGGATGACGAGGAGGAAGAAGCACCTGCTCGCTCTCGCATTAAGCCCAAGCCCAAGCCCAAGGCCAAGCCAGCCAAGAAGGTGCGCAGAAAGTGAAGCGAGTCCGCAGCACGGCTGCCATCTCTAAGGTTGAAGGGGGCGGCAATTACTTCGCCGCCCCTAAGGCCGGCCTGAGCTTCATTGGCTCGGGTTGCAAGACCCTCGACCTGGCCCTAGGTGGGGGCTGGGCCGAGGGCCGCATCTTTAACATCGTAGGCGACAAATCCACGGGTAAGACTCTGCTCTGCATTGAAGCCGCCGCGAACTTCGCCAGGAAGTATCCTGAGGGAATCATCCGTTACGCTGAGTGCGAAGCCGCCTTTGACCCGGAGTATGCCGGGGCCTTGGGCATGCCGGTGGAGCGCGTCGACTTCGGCAAAGCCTTTGAGACGGTCGAGGATCTATTTGAGGAACTGACCAAACTTACCACAGAGCCGAAGCAGCCAGTGCTCTATTTTTGCGACTCGCTCGATGCCTTGAGTGATCGAGCCGAGATGGACAGGGACATTGACGAGGGTACCTACGGCGCGGAGAAGGCCAAGAAGATGAGCCAGCTGTTCCGTCGCCTTGTGCAGAAGATGGCGGTTGCCAAGCTCACACTAGGCATCGTGTCACAGGTCCGGTCTAAGATTGGTATGACCTTTGGTGGCCGGACCACGAGTCGCTCCGGGGGCCGAGCCCTGGACTTCTACGCTAGCCAGGTGCTCTACCTCGCACAAACCGGCACAACCAAGAAGACTGTGGGTGGCATTACTCGCAAGACCGGGATCGAGATCCTTGCCAAGATGGACAAGAATAAAGTGGGTCTGCCTTACCGCGAGGCCTCGTTTGAGATCGCCTTCGGTTACGGCATTGACGACATTGCAGCATGTCTTAATTGGCTTGATACTGCCGGGCATCTGAATGACGTAGGAGTGGCGAAGAAGGACATAAAGAAGGCCACTAAAGACATAATGAAACTCGACGACGCGGCCTTCAAAGCAGAGGTGGACCGCATCCACGCCGCCACTGAGAAGCGGTGGTACGAGATCGAGCAGAGTTTCATGCCAACCCGGAGGAAGTACGCATGACAAAGAAGAAGAAGCCCAACCTGCCTGACCTGATTCTTAAAGTACCTGACGTTATGGCCTAACGATGCAAAAGGTGGGTAGGCCGAAGCACCCGCGAGTGACGTGGCAGGAAGCGCAACTGATACTCAAGGGTCGGGTTAGCAAGTTTGACACCTGGGACGAGAAGGCGCGAGTACTCCATGAAGCGGACCCGAAAAAGTACTCTTGCTCCGCACTGGCGCGGCTATTCAAAAAGAATACGGGTACTATGTGGTGGGCGCTACATCCGGATTGGAGACGCGCCGAACGCGCCGAGATCTATCTGAAGAATAAAGACAAGCGCCGAGGCCAGGACCATGCGAACTATCTCAGGCGGAAGGATGACCCGGAGTTTCGTAAACGTCGCGCAGTCAACATGCGGCGGTACCGCCTGAGGAAGAAGCACGACAAGCTTATGGGCTATATTTGGGGCCGAGGAGAGAACAATGAGAAGAGCATACCGACAACACCCAAACAAATTAAGACGCGCTACGCACTCATTGCGAAAGCGCCAGGAGTTGGCTCGGGAGCATGCCAAGGTCAAGGACGGCCTGGGCAAGAACCGGGTCGAGATTTCCAGAGCGCAGGCAGAGATTAGGAACGCCAAGTGAAGCCAGGTGGTGGTAAGCAAAAGGGCGGACAATTCGAACGTGACGTCTGCAAGCAGCTGTCACTCTGGATCTCAGATGGTCTGAGCGAGGACTTGTTTTGGCGCTCGGCCATGAGTGGGGGCCGAGCCACTGTCGGGGCCAAGAAGGGGAAGGACCATAGTCGTCATGCAGGGGACATTGCCGCTACCAGCGCCGAGGGATCGTTCTTCACTGACATATTTTATATGGAGCTCAAGTTCTACAAGAACCTGCACATTGAAAAGTTCTTGCTGAATGACTCCGGGATCCTTGCAAACTTCTGGAGCGTAACATGTCGACAAGCGAACAAGTACAAGAGACAGCCGCTTCTAATAGCCAAGCAGAACCGACTGGGGGGTGCCCTGGTAATCTCCCATCCGAACACACTCAAGGCCATGACGTTCAACCCACCCATCTTCTTACGCCGGGAGGGAAAGAGTCCAGCAGTGTTGGCATGGCTCAACAGTCTCACGGCGCAGCCGTTCATCTTGCATCCATGAGAACAGCAATCATATTCGATCTCGATGGTACCATCTGCAACCACGAGCACAGACTGCACCACGTCCTCGCCAGACCTAAAGAGTGGGAGGAGTTCCACGACAAGTGCGTGGACGATACCCCGAACTATTACATCACCCGCCTCCTTGCGGCGGTGTACGACAGCCCCTTGGATGTCTTCCTATGCTCAGGGCGCCCCGACAGCCATAGAACTGTGACCGAGCGGTGGCTGGCGCACGCGGGCGTCAAATACCATACCTTGCTCATGCGTAAGGCTGGCGACCGTCGCCCCGACGTAGTAGCCAAGTTCGAGATGCTCCAGCAGATCAGGGCGACTCATATCGTGCTCTGTGCAATCGACGACAGGCCATCGGTGCTGAGGATGTGGCGAGCCAATGGGGTGCCAACGCTGGCGGTTGAGGGCGAAGCCTGGGATATGGATAGAGAGGAGCAGCGATATGTCAGTCCTCATTACAGCTGACCTCCACCTCAGCGCAAACCCACGCGACGAGTACCGGCTTGCATGGCAGCAAAAGCTTCGCGCGCTGGCCCGCAAGCACAAGGCTGAGTGCGTTCTAATCCTCGGCGATCTCACAGAGGAGAAGGACCGCCACGGCGCGTGGTTGGTCAATCAAGTTGTGCAGCATCTGTCGGAGCTGGCCTTGATTTGTCCGGTTGTCATTCTCAAGGGGAACCATGATTACGTGGATGTGAGCAGCCCATTTTTCGCGTTCCTGGGGTCCGTTCCGGGGATTACATGGGTAGGGAGCCCCCGAACGGCCGAAACCCTCCCCATACCTCCCCTAGCGGGCCTGAAAAGGGTCCTTTTTTACCCCCATGGCTCCAAAATGGACGACCCCAAGGGCTTCGACCTGGTGTTCGCGCATGACACGTTCCAGGGGGCTGCGATCGGGCACTCGATGCGTGCGGACCATGGCCTGTCACCCAGCCTATTCGGCAAAGCTCAAGTGATCAGTGGCGACATCCATATCCCGCAGCAGGTGGGTCAGAACGTGACCTACGTCGGCGCCCCTTACACTGTCGACTTCGGGGACGACTACGAGCCGCGCGTACTCGTGCTAGCAGGGGGCAAGACTATTAGCGTGCCCTGCCCTGGCCCACAGAAGCGGCTCGTGGATGTAGTGGATGGTAAGTTTGATAAGGGCAGAGTGACGCCTGGGGATATTCTCAAGGTGCGTGTCCACCTCACGAGTGAGAACCGCAATGACTGGCACGCAATTCAGAAGACGATACGAGATACTTTTGAAGAGATGGGGTGCATAGTGCACGCGGTGCAGCCCGTCCTTACTGATAGCAGGAGTCGGGTTAGCCGCAAGCTCAGCAAACCCAAGACACAATCCGACAAGCTACTGCTATTACAGTATGCAAGGGCAAGGAAGATTGACGAGAGTACTACAAAGGTGGGACTCCGACTAATGAGGAACGCATGAGTAGAGCAAGAAAGAAAAACGACACGGAAGCGGTCGGGATCATAATCAACATCAACCCGGAGTGGCGACTCCTGTACGATGGGACACAGTTTCACGTGCAGAAGGGCCGGGTGCGTAAAGATGGCAAGCAAAAGGGTGAGGAGGTGTGGGTGAGCCAGGCTTACATCTGCGAACTCGACAACGCGATCATCTGGCTGGCAAGCAAACAGATCTACTGCATCCCCGGCACCTACGAGATTGAAGCCCTCGAGCATCTCTGCAATGCGCTTGACCAAATCAAAGCTGACTGCAGATTGGCAGTGCAGAAGGGCATCAATGCCATACAAGAATCACAAGAACTATCAACCGTCCACTAAACTATGCACAGTGTACCTCCTTCACTTCTCCGAGCCCTTTGGTCATGCAAGACACTACGTCGGCGTTACCAGCCGTGCGGATGTGAACGAGCGGCTCGCGGAGCACAGGAGCGGGCGTGGAGCCCGCTTGTGCGCGTATGCAGTGGCGGCAGGTATCAAGCTGATACTGGCACGCACGTGGGAAGGTGTGCCTCGCTTTACCGAGCTGAAACTAAAGGGGCGTGGCAAGCGGAAGATCTGCCCGTTGTGCATCGAGGAGGATAGACTTGCGAAGAATTCAAGACTTGAGCCCGGACGAGAAGCAGTTACTGATCCGGGACTACGTGAGGACGGACCTGTCGATCGAGGCACTCCAGGCAAAGCATAACGTTGACTGCCGCCATTTGTCAGACGTAGTACGCAATGCCGGGTTCTCACCGCGGCGTAAAGGCCCCCAAGTACCTGGTCGTTGAAGAGGGATTGAACTTCCGGGTTTGAACTGTTACCTACCATTCCAGTACTCCGAACGCGCGTGGAGGAATGGTACTTTGTGGATCGTCGCCAAAACCCAAGCAGGCCGCGAGGCATGGGCGGGACTGAACATCGAACGGCAGGGCTACAGTTACTACTTGCCGGTGTTCTCTGAGATAGTGCTAGACAAGCGCAGGCAGAAAGTCGAGAAGACTCGCTGCCTGTTCCCGCGTTACATATTCGTAGAGACAGACGGGTGCTGGCATTTCCTGACAGGTACATTCGGAGTGACGGGTGTGCTGCTCGAGGCCGAGGGAGAGGGACCGGCGACGGTTCCGAAAAAAGTCATAGATCAACTGAGAGCGAGGCAAGACTCGGAAGGCAGAGTAATACTACCCGAGGCACCCAAGCGGTTCTTATTTGGTCAGAAGGTAACAGTTACAGAAGGGCCATTCTCAGGCCACATTGGAATATACCAGGGCGCGACAGTACAGCAACGGAAAAAGGTGCTGTTAGATCTCCTGGGCCGGCGTACGCAAATCCTTATCCAAGGGGATGCCCTCGCCGCTGCATAAACTGTCAACAAAATACGTTGACAGTTAGTCCCAAGTGCCGACACTTGGGTGCGGTAGCTTGACCCAAACCAAAGGAGATTAAAGAATGATGCTCACAATCTTAGTCGTCATAATTGCTGCGGTCGCTTTCGATTGGTACCGTGGTTGGCCGTGGCTCACAAAGATCCAAATATGGCTCGACAGCCACAGGTAAGGGAATCAAAAGCCAAATCAAAGTAACGAGGAAATCAAAGCAATGGATCAGATCATGGTCTGGCTTCATGGTGGGGCAATCGAGGTAGATGGTAGGGTCTACATATTCCCGCATGGAACTAGAGTAATCAAGGAGTTGCTGCGTAACTACCTCAAGAGTGTCGGCGTAGAGTTGGAGCTAGAGCCACAGCTCCAGCCAGACAAGGTGGATTGAAAGTAACCAGGGTAACGCGGCCATGAAAGCAGTTAAAGGAAAACGCGGAGGTGCCAGGCCTGGTGCAGGTCGCAAGAAAGGTTCCACCGCAACCGCAACGCAAGACCAGCGAGTGCAGTTTGCTGAAGCATGCCGACAACGGCACTCACGGCTGCTAGAGCTGATAGACAAGATCCTCGACAAGAAGAATGAGAAGGCCCTGCTCAGGGCCCCAAACCTCTTCATGTCAATTACGAACTTCCTCGCCGCTTATGGTGTGGGTCGCCCTGCACAGATGAGTAACGGGGAGGGTGCAATCAAAGGGCTGCTGCACCTCACCCCTGAGCAGCTCGCAAACCTAGGTGACCATGAGTTTGACAACCTCGACAAATTACTCACTCAACTTGCCGGAAGCCAGAGCCGCGATGGACGTAGCTCGGAGGATGAGGCAGTTGGGGAAGACGACTACGCTGCCACCGTCAGTTATACGGGACAAGGCTGACTGGCCTCCCGACTATGACTACGTCAAGGCATGGCGGCTCTCGCAACTTGCCAGGTTCGCAATGCAGCCCAAGTTGGCGCAGAGTGCCAAGGCCTACTACAGTACGCGCCCGGTAGAGTTCATCTGCCATTGGATTGACACTTACGACCCCCGCAAAGCTGCCAATGGTGAGCCCGCGTGGATGCCCTTTGTCCTCTTTGGCAGGCAGGCCGACTTCATTGAGTTCGTCATGGCCATGCTCGAGGGCGAGGCCAATGGTCTCGTTGAGAAGTCGCGAGACATGGGGGTGACGTGGTGCGCGGTTGGCCTGAGCATCTGGCTTTGGTTATTCTATGATGGTGCAGCCATTGGATGGGGTTCGCACAAGCAAGGCCAGGTCGACAAGCTTTCAGACATGAGTTCGATCTTTGAGAAGATCCGTCAAGGCATTGAGCGGTTACCCGAGGTATTCAAGCCCGCCGGACTTGTGAAGGACGAGCACCTACTGAGCATGCGTATCATCAACCCGGAGAATGGCAACACCATCACCGGCGAGTGCGGCCCGAACATTGGGCGAGGTGGCCGCACGCTGATTTACTTCAAGGACGAAAGCGCCCACTACGAGCACCCGGAGTTAATTGAAGCGGCGCTCATGGATAATACCAGGGTGCAGATCGACATCTCGA
>Ga0315273_10005070_pt1 | contig 16246 bp, 15 predicted proteins | sample YL17G02_0_MG_FD_205753 | JGI IMG/M metagenome (GOLD analysis project Ga0315273, IMG submission 205753) | Sediment microbial communities from Yellowstone Lake, YNP, Wyoming, USA - YL17G02_0 | ecosystem: Environmental > Aquatic > Freshwater > Lake > Sediment | place: USA: Wyoming | collected... | reverse complement strand
TGCTAAGTCGTATGGCCGGCACAGAGGCACGGCCACTACATGCCGAGCACGATTACGAGTACGAGTGGAGGAGGCAGATCATGACCGAGAGGCAACTTACCCGAAGAGAGTTTATCACGCGAGCGGCGGCCGTCGGGGCCGCGGCTGCGATGCCGTGGTGGAGCAAGTCGCTCGAAGCAGCGCCGGCCAAGCGGCCGAACCTGATCTTCATACTGACCGATGACCAGCGCTACGACGCGATGGGGTTCATGGGACATACGCCGTTCCTCAAGACGCCGAATATGGACCGCCTGGCGCGCGAGGGAGCGACGCTGACCAACGCGTTCGTTACGACGGCGCTCTGCTCCCCGAGCCGCGCATGTTTCGTCACGGGGACATACGCCCATCGGCACGGCGTTGTGAACAACGAGGCGACCGATCCCGATCCCTCGCTGGAGAACTTCCCACAGGCGCTCCAGAAGGCCGGATACGAGACCGCATACATCGGCAAGTGGCACATGGAGAAGAAGTCCGATCCGAGGCCGGGGTTCGACTACTGGCTGAGCTTCCTCGGCCAGGGAGTCTACGAGAATCCGACATTCAACGAGAACGGCCGCGAGTTCGAGGCAGAGGGATACATGACCGACCTGCTCACGGATTATGCGGTGAAGTTCCTGGAGAAGGATCGGGAGAAGCCGTTCTGCATGATCCTCGCGCACAAGGCGGTCCATGGGCCGTTCACGCCTGCCGAGCGCCACAAGAATGCCTTCCCGGACGCGGTGCTTCCCGAGCCCGCCAGCTTCAAGGACGACTACAAGGGGAAGCCGGAATGGCAGCGGAGGATGATCGCGTACGGCGGCGGATCGAAAGCCAAGCTGCTGGAGAACAAGGACAAGCCCGTGCCGGAGACGATCCCGCCGGTGGAATGGAACGGCAAGGAGCCCGGAAGGCTCAACTACTACCGCACGCTCCTGGCCGTCGATGACAGCATCGGGACGGTCCTCGATACCCTCGAGAAGAAGGGCATCCTCGATGACACGGTGATCGCATTTGCCGGTGACAACGGGTACTTCATGGGCGAGCATCGGAGGGGCGACAAGCGCCTGGCATATGAGGAGTCGATCCGCATCCCGTGGCTGATCCGATACCCGAAGATGATCAAGCCGGGGACGAAGATCGAGGAGATGACGCTGAACATCGACCTCGGGCCGACGTTCCTCGACCTGGCTGGGGCGAAGGCGCCGAAATCGATGCAGGGACGTTCGATGAAGCCGCTGTTCGGCGGTCAGAAGCATGCCCCCTGGCGCAAGTCGTTCTTCTACGAGTACTTCCGCGAGGACCAGTATCCAGCCTTCCCGCTCATGCTCGGGATACGCACCGAGAACATGAAATACGTCACATACCCGGATATCAAGGACATCGACGAGCTGTATGATCTCGACAAGGATCCGTTCGAGATGCACAACCTCGCTCAGGATCCGGCCCACGCCGCGGACTTGAAGAGGCTGAAGGCTCAGTTCGAGAGGTTGAAGAGGGAGACCGCCTATCCGGAGGGCAAGCAGATCGGCATCCCGCCGGTGTATTAAGGCCACGGTGCTTGAAACGGCTCGGCGATGGGGGTATAATCGACCGGAGTCGTCAAACAATCAGGAGGTATGAACGGTGCAAGAGCCAATCTCGAAGTATTTCCACGTGGGTGTCATCCACCCCATGGCATATCCGCAGGTGATCAAGGGTGAGGGGCCCATTCTCGAGACACTGTCGAAGGTGCTGAACGACGAGTACTTCGGCGCGATCGAGGTCACCTGGATCAAGGACGATGCCGTCCGCGCTGAGGCCGCGAAGATGCTCAGGTGCGCGCACATGGACGTCGTATTCGCCGGCCAGCCCCCGCTGCTCACCCAGAAGCTCGACCTCAACGCCGCTCAGGAGTCCGAGCGCACCAGGGCGGTCGATCAGTGCAAGAACTCGGTCGACCAGGCATACGAACTCGGCGCGAGCATCCTGGCGCTGTTGAGCGGGCCGGTCCCCGCGGACGGTGACAAGAAGGCCGCGTACGACCGGCTGACCGATTCGCTGATCCGCATCTGCAAGTACGCCAAGTCGAAGGGCGACCTGGTTGTCTCGATCGAGACGTTCGACTACGACGTGGACAAGAAGTGCCTCGTCGGCCCGACTGCGGAGGCGGTCGAACTGGCACGGAGAGTGCGAGCGGAGTGCCCGAACTTCGGCCTGACCGTCGACCTGAGCCACCAGCCGATGCTCAATGAGTCGATCGGGCAGATGGTCTCTACCGCCTCGCCGTATCTGGTTCACACGCACATCGGAAACGCGGTCGTCAGCGACACGTCGAGCGCTGCCTACGGTGATCAGCATCCGGCGTTCGGCTGCGCGTGCGGTGAGAACGACGTGGACGAGGTTGTCGAGTTCCTGCGCGTGCTGATGGACACCGGCTTCTTCAAGAAGGACCTTCCGACGAAGATGCCCGTCGTGAGCTTCGAGGTCAAGCCGCTCGCGGGCGAGGACTCGGACATCATCGTCGCCGGCGCGAAGAGGGTCTTGAACGAGGCGTGGGCGCGGCTATAGGGAATGGGAACAGGCCACGTCAAGATCATCATCGCGCCTGATTCGTTCAAGGGCAGTCTGAGCGCCGGGGAGGCCTCGGAGGCCATTCGCGTGGGAGTGCTCCGCGCGATGCCGGACGCCGAGACCGTACTCATCCCGCTCGCGGACGGCGGTGAGGGCACAGTCGAGGCGCTCGTGACCTCCACCGGCGGGCGGATCGTCCGCACACCCGCCACCGGTCCGCTCGGCAGCCGGATCGACTCGTTCTTCGGCGTCCTCGGCGACAGCGAGACGGCGGTCGTCGAGATGGCGGCCGCCTCCGGTCTTCCGCTCGTTCCCCACGATCTCCGCAATCCGATGCTCACGACCACATTCGGCACGGGGGAACTGATCCGCGCCGCGCTCGATGCCGGGTGCAGGCGCATCATTCTCGGGATCGGCGGAAGCGCCACGAACGACGGCGGCGTCGGAGCGATCCAGGCGCTCGGCGCCCGCTTCAGGGACAACGAGGGGAATGAGGTCGGCTTCGGTGGAGGGGAACTCGCCCGCATCCGGACGATCGATCTCTCCGGCCTCGATGCCCGGATCGCCGAGACGGAGTTCGTCGTCGCGTGCGATGTGGACAATCCGCTCACCGGCGAACGAGGCGCATCGGCGGTCTTCGGGCCGCAGAAGGGCGCGACGCCGGAGATGGTGTCGGCGCTCGATGCCGGGCTGCAGAACCTGGCGGAGGTCATCCGCCGGGACCTCGGCAGGGATGTCGAAGATCTGCCGGGAGCGGGCGCGGCGGGTGGACTCGGCGCGGCGTCGGTCGCCTTCCTGGGGGCGGAACTGCGCTCCGGGATCGAGATCGTGCTCGAGGCGACGCGCTTCGCCGAGCGCATACGTGGGGCGTCGCTCATCGTCACGGGCGAGGGCCGGATTGACGCGCAGACGCTGGGCGGCAAGACGATCAACGGGGTGCTCCGGGTCGCCAGGTCGGAGGGAGTGCCGGTCGTGGCGCTCGGAGGCGGCATCGAGCCGGAGGGGTACGCCCTGCTCGACCGAGGCGCGGCCGCCGTTCTCTCGATCATCGACCGTCCGATGTCGCTCGATGAGGCTCAATCGAGGGCGCGCGAGCTTGTCTCCATCGCGGCCGAGCAGGTGGTGAGACTGCGGACCGCCCGACCCGTCTGACTTGTTGTCCGGCTCATCCACTGATCTCTCACGTGGAACTCTCCGACCGCATTCGTATATTGCAGCGGCTTGGTTTGTTACATACTGGGTAAAAGCAAGGTAGTTCGTAGGGGCGAAACATTGGCTGATCGGACTGCGCCGACCTGTGGCAGCAAGTCGCCAATGGTTCGCCCGATTACGATTACGAGTAGGAGTGCGAGGGGATGCACGATCTGATCATCATTGGCGGGGGGCCGGCGGGGATGACTGCTGCCGTTTACGCCGCGCGGAAGAAGGTGGACCATATCCTGGTTTCGCCCCAGGTCGGCGGACAGGCCATGTGGGCGGCGGAGGTGGAGAACTACCTCGGCTACAGGTTCATCTCGGGCTACGACCTCGTCCAGAAATTCGAATTCCACGTCAGGGACTTCGGGGTCCAGGTCGTCGAGGAGGCGGTCTCCAGTCTGAAGATCAACGGCAAGACATTCGCGGTCGAGACCGGCGCCGGCAATACCTACGAGAGTCGGATGGTGATAATCGCGTCCGGCAGGTCGGCCAAGCGACTTGGGGCGGTCGGAGAGGACAAGTTCATGGGGCGCGGAGTGACGTACTGCGCGACGTGCGATGCGCCTCTCTTCGCCGGGGAAGACGTGGCCGTCGTCGGCACGGGGAACGCCGGCCTCGATGCGGCGATTCAGCTCTTCCAGTTCGCCGATCACGTGTACGTCATTGAGGCTCAAGACCATCTGACCGCCGACATGGAGTTGCAGGATCGGGTCCGCGCCGAGAAGGATAAGACGATCATGCTGCGTACCCAGGTAACCGAGGTCCACGGCGACAAGTTCGTGAGCGGGATCAGAGTGAAGAACCTCGATACGGCAGAGGAGAAGGACATCCCGCTGGCAGGTGTTTTCGTCGAGATCGGCGCGGTCCCGAATGTGGGGTTCCTTCCACCCGAGGTGAAGATGAACCGCTGGAACGAGATCGAGATCGACTGCGGATGTCATACGAGCGTGCCGGGCATATTCGCTGCGGGTGACGTGACCAGCGTGCCGGGCAAGCAGATCGTGATCGCCGCGGGCGACGGCGCCAAATCGCTCCTCTCGGCGTATGACTACTTCGTCCACAACTTCCCAGCATAACCTCCCCCGGCCTGCTGGCCGGCCCCTCCTTCGCAAGGAGGGGCGCAGATAGAGATGTCCCCCGCATTCCGCCTTGCGACTGCCGGGCCTGTGTGCTACAATAAACAACCTTCCCGAGGAGGTATGAGAGCGCATGAGGAGAACGGCAACACTGATCCTGATCGCGGTGTGCGGCGCTGTGCTGCTTCTTATCGCGGCGGCCGGAAATGCCTGGAAGCCCGAGCACTCCGGCATGGCTACCTCCGCTCAAGCCACAGGTGGATTCGCGGCATTGATCGCGCTGACCGTGTTCGCCGCCGCCATCGCCGAGTACCTGATCCACGGACGGAAGATATTCCTTTGTGTCGCCGCCGGGTTCTTCGCCGCCGGGCTGTTAGACACATGGAGCGCCCTGCTTCCGGCCTCCGACGTCGCAAGCGGCGAGGCCCTATGGTATGCGGGACGGTTGACCCTCGCCGCGCTGCTGCTCTACGGGGCGCTCGCATCTCGCACTCATACTCCCCGGCGGACGACGAGGCTGCGGGCGGTCGTCTACCTCACGGGCGTGATGCTGTGGGTGGCGGTCGTGATCTTCTCCGTAAGCGAGTTCTCGATTGACAAACTGCTTGCCGGACACGACGCCGCCCGGAACACCGCTCTCGTATCAGTCGTTCTCTTCGTACTGGCCTGGTTTGCCTACTCACGCCCGGCGGTCCAGCGGAACAGCACCCTCCTGGCGTGGATCAGCTACGGACTGGTCTTCGGCGTCTTCGCACAACTCTCGGCGGTGCTTTCGCATACGGGGAAGTACATCGCCGATGCCGGGATACTCTCGGGCCTGGCCAACATGATGAAGCTGCTCAGCTACATAACGCCGGTCGCGGGTCTCGTGGCGGAACACGCGCGGCTGCGGGGATGCATAGAAGGGCAATCAGCCGAGCTGCGAACCCTGGGCGACCTGCAGGAACTCATCATCTCCACGACGAGTCCGAGCAAGCTATACCAGCAGATCGTCGAGATCATCGCGGCGTTCTTCAAGTTCGACGCCGTCTGTCTCATGCCATACGACCGGACCCGCAACCTGGTCTACGTCGCAGCCTCGACCGGCTTCGATGAGGAGACGAAGGCGAACCTTGTGTTCCGATCCGGCGACGGACCGGTCGGTGAGGCCGTGAGCACCCGCGAGCCGAAGTACGTCGCAGATGCCGCCGGGAACGACAGCCTATCGCTCAAGCTCGGCGAGGCAGGGACCCGGCGATCCGCCGTGTGCGTCCCGCTCTTGGTGACCACGGAGTTCGGGGAATCGGTCGTCGGCGTCCTGATGGCGCTCTTCAAGCGGGTACCCGGCGGGCGCAGGAGGAAGGAGAGACTCCATCTGCTCGATGTGTTCGCTGCCCAGACCGCGCTTGCCGTCGAGCGCGTGCAGAAGGGTATGCGGATGAATGAATCGACCTCCGAGTACGAGGCGCGCGTACACGAACTCGAGACCGCGAGCAAGATCGGTGAGGCGATCGCGTCCGAGATCCAGCTCGATGCCCTGGTCGACCGTCTCGGCGCGGAGTTGAAGAAGGTGCTCTCCGCGCAGACGTGCTCGATCCTGATCTTCGATCGGGAGGCCGAGCGGATGAAGATACTCGGCTACAACCGGCCTGCGAGGGAGCATTCCGTCGCCGAGCACGTCGATGCGTGTGACAACGCGGCCTTGCACGTCGCCGAGAGCGGCCAACTGCGGGTGCTCAACGACGTGCCGAACAGCTCCCACTGCAAGTACCCCGAGCTGTCGTCCGATGCTGAAGGAGTCCACCACCTGCTCTCAGTGCCGATGTCGCTCAGGGGCAGGAATGTGGGGGCCATTAACGTTTTTCGCGCGAACGGGGAGCCCTGGGGGGAGTCCGACATCCGGCTGCTCGAGATGCTGGCGCGGTTCGTCGCTGCGGGAGTTCGGAATGCTCAACTCTACCAGCGCGAGCAGAATATCGCCAAGTGCCTGCAGGACAGCATCATGTCCTCGATAGACCGCGATTTCCCCGGCCTGGAGGTCAGCGCTCACTATCATATGGACCCGGAGGTATCGTCGGTCGGAGGTGATTTCTTCGACGTGATCGATCTGGGCGGCGGGCGGTACGGTGTGGCCATCGGGGATGTGTCGGGCAAGGGACCGGACGCGGCGGTCTTCATGGGCATGGCGAAGCACATGATCCAGGCGTACTCGGCCGACGATCCGGAACCGGTGGCGCTGATGACCAAGCTGAACGCCGCGCTCAATGTTCATCTGCCTGTGAACAGGTTCATCACGCTGGTCTACGGCCTGTTGGATGTCGAGAAGGGCGAGTTCACTTACGCCAACGCGGGGCACGAGCTTCCCTTCCACTATAGGGAGGCTGACGACAAGCTGGTCTGCCTGAAGGCATCCGGTGTGGCAGCGGGGGCACTCCCCGATAGTGAATACCAATCGGAGACGGTGCCGTTCAAGAATGGTGACATCCTGGTGTTGTACACCGACGGCGCGACCAACGCCCGAGGGGAGCAGGGGTTCCTGAATACCGAGGGAATCCAGGAGATTGTGAAGCGGCACATCAGGCTGAGCAGCCGAAACCTGCCGGATTCGATCTTCGCAAACGTCCTCAAGTATGCCGGCGACCGACTGACGGACGACCTGGCGATCCTCTGCATCAAGTCGGTGGTCCCCCCGCCGGGGAAACTCTTCTAGGGCTAGTCGGCGGACTTGATGATGACGTTGCCCTTGACGGCATGGATGGCGATCTGCGCCTTCCCGGCGCCGAGTTGGAAGACTATGTGATCGGGGTCGTCCTTCTGCATCTCAGCCGCGATCTGCTTCTGGATCTTCCCCTCCACCACATCGACATCGACCTTCACCGAGGCGTCCTTCGGCAGAGTGATCGTCACGTCGTCGCCTGTCGAGCTGATCACCATGTCGCCGGCCTGGACCTTCGAGAACGAGATGTTCAACTCGGCGTCGACGATCTTCACCATGTGCGTGCCGGATAGAAGTGGGAAGTCCTCCAGAGTGACCGGCGCGCTCGTCGAGATAACGCTGAGGCGGGCCGGCTTGTCGGCAGGCTTCGGGCCTGTGGTCAGGGTCAAAGAGCCATCGGTGAGGTCGAACGCGATCGGAACCGCGCCGGGGAGGTCGATCTCATCGACCGGGAGCTTTGGCGTGAGGGAGAGCACGATCAGGTCGTCCACGCGCACCAGTTCGCCAGGGTCCGTGACGCCTCTCTTGGTGAGCCGGATCTCGACGGTCTTCTGATCGAGTATGGTGGCTGCGATGTCGGACTTGGTCGCCTTGATGACCAGCTTCTGCGAAGGAGGAACGGAGATCGGCCGGCCGATCGGGATGGGGACGACCTTTCCCGGAGGCCCATCGGGAATCGTGACGTCGAGCATCTTCCTCAGTTCCTCGGACATCTGCTTGTCACTGCTGCCGAACTTCGAGGTGTCGATCTTGCCCTGCATGCGGATGAAGGTCATCTCGCCGTCGTCCGAATCCGAGCCCGAGACGACCAGGATCAGCAGCCCCTTCTTCTCGCTGAAGAAGAGCCCGATGCCGTCGCCCTCGGGGTCGCGGTCGACGGCGCGCGCCAAGACCTTCCACTGCGGGTCGGCGAACGACGGCTCGTAGAACTTGAACACCTCCTGCGGCGTCTTGTCGGTCGAGAGCGTGAGGGTGCTCAACTGCTTCAGATCGACCATACCGAGCTGGCCGTTGATCTCCTTGGCCAGTTCGTCGAGCAGCTTGCCGGGCGGGATGTTCACCTCATCGAGGAGCTTCGCGCCGGAGAGCATCGGGAGGCCGAGTTCATCCAGCAAGCCCTTCTTCTGAGTCGCGGCGGACGACAGCGAGGCGAGCAGCAGGGTGACCGCTATCAGGGCCATCAGACTCACCGCGTGTTTTATGTGCATTGAGCGCATATCGTATTCCTCCTTAGCAATCCGTGCTTCAGAAATTCCTTGTCGGTTCAACTCGGTTCTCGGAGCGTGCCAGGACGTCGACCGCCTTGCGGATGACGCCGCGCACTTCCTCGACCGATCGGTTCATTGACAGATCGGCGCGCGCGACGTGATCGGTAATCGTGGATTCGGCGTTGCCTTCCGTATGGCTGGCGAGCATGACGTTTCGCATCACCATGCGCTTCACCTCGGCATCGCGACCTGTTGACCCCCTGTCGGACAGGATCGGCCTGGTATTCCGGGTCGAGCCGGTTGCCGCTACCCGTCCGGCCGGCGGAGCCGGCCCGGGATTGGCGTCAACGGTCGGAGCCGGACTCGGCCCGGGGACCGACGGCCCGGCGACCGTGTGCTTGGGCGGATGGGCGGTACCCGTGTGAGCCGGGGTCCTCGCCGGCGGGACGGTGAGGACCGACTTGCCGGGCTGACTGGTGGCGTTAGGCGTCATGGCGGCCGCTCCGTCGTCACCTGTCGGTTGACCTGCCGGATTCGCCGACTGGACATTCCCGGCGGGCGGAACGGGCTGCACCGGGGCAAGCTGGCTGTGGAGCAGGATTCCGAACGCCAGGAGCGCCGTTGCGAACCCGGCGAGGGCCGTGCCGAGGACTCTCCTCTGCTTGTACACCCGGCGAGCGGGCTTGCGCGCCAACTCGTCCTCCAGCCTGCACGCGAAGTTCTGAGCCAGCCACTCGGACGGATCTTCGTCCGCCCAGACTGCCATCACGTCACGCAGGTTCGACACCTGCGCCTGCTCGCCGGCGCACTCGGCGCACCGGCAGACGTGCTCTCGAAGCCGGCGCTCCTCCCGCTGGGAAAGCTCGCCGTCCATCGAGGCGGATATCAGTATCTTTGCATTTTTGCATTTCATGGTCATACCCTCACTGCGGCTGAGCATTCAACCGCTCTACACTGCCAGCTCCAGATCCGCCAGGCGCTCGCGGAGCCTCTGCCGGGCGCGGAAGATCAGCACCTTCACGCTCCCGATCGGGCAGCCGAGCACCTCTGCGATCTCCTTGTACTCCAGGCCCTGGTACTCGCGCAGGACGATGGCGGTCCGTTCCTTCTCCGGCAGGGATCTCACGGCCTGTTTCAGGATGGATTGGACTTCCATGCGGAGCAGGTGGTCCTCCACGGACGAACTCCCTGCCTGCGAGGTCGGGTCCGATACGTGGTTTTCCAGAAAATCCTCTTCCATCTCGCCGGTGTCAACCATGCTGATCTCCGGGCGACGGGCCGCGTGCCTCAGATGATCGCGGCACTGATTCCCGGCGACCGAATAGAGCCAGGTGGTAAACTTGGCCTCCGAGCCCCGGAAGGTATGGCCGAATCGGCAGACCTTGATGAAGGTCTCCTGGACCAGATCCTCCGCAGTCTCGCGACGCGCCACCATCCGGAAGAAGAAATTGAATAACGGCTTCTGGAACCGGCCGAAGAGGACCTCCATCGCGGCCGTGTCTCCGGCTTGGAACCGCTCCATCAGTTCCTCGTCCGTCTCGCTTGCCCGATTCGTCGCCGTCTGCATCATAAATGTATACGTCCGGGTTCTCGGAAAGTTAACAACATCGGCAGGGTAGTGTGAAAACTGCGTAGTTACAGTGTACAGGAAAGAAGGCTGTGGGGCAAGGTGAGGATTTCGTCGGGTGCATTTCCGTAGAGTGGGTGAAGCCCCTCGATATGTCCACCAGAGTGGACTACTCGGGGAGATCGGTTGGGTTGTTTGCGAAGACGGCCCCGACTGATGTCGAGTAGCGAAGCATATCGAGACAGGGGCAGACAAAAGAAAATGCCAGGCGTTAGCTCGGTCGCCGTTTAACTTACACGACACCCCTTGCCTCTTGATGCAATCGCGTAGGCAGGTGATGGCGTTTTCGTATCACGACGTGCCCTTCGGTCTCCTTACCGCCCCATAAGATGTTACCACCAGATGAAGGTTAGGGTTTCCTACGGACAACCTCCTCGCAGTCAGTTCCCGAATCGTTTCCGACCGGGTTCAAACTGGGAGGCTCGTGGATTAGCCTGGCATGATCGTATTCAGTTTTTGTCCTGCACATGTAGGATACCCGACCGTAACGTCCGATAAACGTGCGCTCGGAATTCTTTTTTCGGGACAGGCGGCGAAAGATTTCGAGAAAAGTTCACGTGGCGTTCATTCTTTTTGGGCCTTTTCGCGGGCTAGTATATGGGAGCGAGATGCGAACAGATGTTCGCTTTCGAGTACGATTATGAGTACGAGTACGATTCAAGAATAGGAGGTTAGGCATGGCTACATCGCTTGCAGAGCGAATCCTCGGGCGGTTCGGGCGGAAGACGCCGGTGATGGAGGAGGTCGCGGCCGCCAGATCGAGCCTGGCGAGCAGCGCGTTCCGACTCGCGGCATACTCGCCGGACGATCTGATCAGCCGCAAGGGGTTCGCGGTCTATGACGAGATGCAGAACGACGCCCAGGTGCGCTCGTGCCTGAACACCAAGAAGTTCGCGGTCCTCGCAAAGGGATGGAGCATCCAGCCGGCGTCCGATTCGCCGGAAGACCTCCGAATCGCGCAGTTCATCGAGTTCTGCCTGAATGATATGAAGGGCTCGGTGCAGGAGATGCTCTTCAAGGTGCTCGACGCTATCGCGAAGGGCTTCTCGGTCTGCGAGATCAACTACAAGCCGATCCTGGGCGGCCCGTTCGACGGGATGATCGGACTGGCGACCATCAAGTCGAAGGACCCGTCGGAATTCGGCTTCGACCTCGACGAGTTCCTGAACGTGCGGGGTCTGACGCATCTGACCGCGGGGGCAGGAGTTGGACTCCTGCCCCGCGCCCTCCCGGCGGAGGAGTTCATCATCTACACGCATATGCCGGTCTACGAGCTTCCACACGGGCAGTCGGACCTCCGGGCGGCATACAAGCACTGGTGGAGCAAAGAGGTGATCCTGAAGTTCTGGAACCTCTACATGGAGAAGTTCGGGATGCCGACCGCCAAGGGCACGTACAAGCGCGGAGTCCCGAAGGATCAGCAGGACGACCTGCTCCGGGTGCTCGACAAGATCCAGCAGGAGACGGCGCTGGTCGTCCCGGAGGATGTGACGGTCGAGCTGCTCGAGGCCCGCAGGAGCGGCGATGCGGGCTACGTCACTGCGGTCGAGTTCCATAACAAGCAGATCGCGAAGGCGATCCTCGGCCAGACCCTTACGAGTGATGAAGGGTCGAGGGTCGGGTCGCTGGCACTCGCGAAGGTGCACATGGACGTGCTGCGCTTCTACCTCGAGCGGCTGAAGCGCGACATCGAGGAGACGGTCATGCGCGAGCAACTGGTCCGCCGGCTGGTCGAGATCAACTGGGGAATGGTTGATGGGAGATGGTTGATGGCTAATGGGAATCCATCAACCATGAACCATCAACCATCAACCATTCCCGCCATTCCCCGGTTCGTGCTCGGGAGCCTGGAGGAGAAGGACCTCGAACTGCTCGGCGGGCTGATCACGAAGCTGGTGGACGGCCGCGTCGTCGAGCCGAATGAGCCGTGGATCCGGGAGTATCTCGGCATCCCGGCGGCGTGACCCTTGGAGTGATGGAGTAATGGAGTATTGGAGCAATGGGATTGGATTCCCAATGCCCCACCACTCCAGTACTCCAATACTCCATTCTTATCGGAAGGAGGTAGATCATGGAACAGACGATCGTATTCGACTTCGATTGCACGGCGGAGGAGATGCCGGTGGAGAAGTCGGCGAGGATCTTCGAGGCCGGCGAGTATCCGGACAAGGGGATCACAGTGACGGAGGCGGACCTAGATGCCATCGTCGAGCGCTTCGGCGAGTGTCCGGTCAAGGTCGAGCACACCGACAGCCCGCTCGATCCGCTCGGGACCGTCAAGCGGATCTGGCGGAAGGGCAGGGAGCTGTTCGCGACCCTGGCGTTCCCGCAGGACCTGATGAGCTTTCTGGAGCGGCGGGGCATCAAGCGGCTGAGCGTGGGGCTCCTGAAGGATCCGCTTCGGCTCGCGGAGGTTTCGTTGGTGCTCAGCCCGAGGGTGGCCGGCGCGGCGATGTTCAGAGACGCGGGGACGGAGGGACGCGAGGACGCGGAGAGCAGACCCATTCCGAATTCCGCATTCGCAATTCCGCATTCGAGAGGGGAGGTGAACCAGAGTATGAGTGCAGATGAGAAGGATCGGGAGATCGCCGAGCTGAAGTTCGCGCTCCGGGCCAAAGACGTCGATGCCCGGATGGCGGCGTTGAAGTCGAAGGGGAAGATCGTGCCGGCGTCGGAGGCGTTCGCGCGGGAGATCCTGCTCCAGGGCGACCAGGTCGTGAAGTTCTCCGACGGCGAGGCGACGGTCGGCGAGCTGTTCCTGCAGTTCCTGGAGGCCCAGCCGAAGGTGATCGAGTTCTCGGAGCTGACTCCGGGGAAGGCCGGGACTGAGCCACGGCCACTACTGAGCGCCGAGGAGGAAGAGCTTCTCTCCAAGCTCGGCATCAGCCGCGAGCAGGTGGAGAAGTACGCATAGAACACAGGAGTCGATGCGTGATTCGTGATGCGTAACTCAGCGGTTTCATCACGCTTCACGCGTTACACATCACGTCGCCATCTGTGTTCCATTCTGAAGAGTGAGGTGAGAAATGGCAGCGACTACTACGGACAGAGACACGAAACGGAGTGACGGCAAGCTGAAGTCGATGAAGATGACGAACGTCAAGATCCCGAAGGGGGTACTGGCCTGCATCAACACCAGCGGGCACGTCACGAACGGAGCCGACACGGCGAGCTTCCTGTTCGCCGGTGTCAGCTACGAGCAGATCGACAATTCCGCCGGTTCGGCCGGCGCGAAGGAGATCCGCATCGAGAAAAGTGGCGAACATTTGTTCGCCTACAACGGCGGGGACGCGGCTCAGGCGGTCGTCGGCAAGGAAGTCTACATCGTGGATAACCAGACCGTCGATGACGATGCGACCGCCACGACCAACGACGTCAAGTGCGGCGTCATCGCGGAGATCGTCAGCGCCGCCCAGGTCCGCATCCGGATCGACAACTACGCACGCTAGCATCCCGATGCGTGAAACGTGATGCGAGACTCAACTGAGCCCATCACGAATCACGCATCACGGATCACGTTACTGAAAGGAGAAACACCAATGCCTATCGTGAAATCCGATATTCCGAATCTGCTGGAGGCGGGGCTGCGCGCCGTCTTCTTCGACGCATACGAGGCGGCGGTCGGCGACTGGGCGAGAATCTCGACAGTCGTTCCGTCCGAGCACGACAGCGAGAAGTACGCCTGGCTCGGCGCCGTGCCGAAGATGCGCGAGTTCAAAGACGAGCGAGTGCCCGCGGGCATGCTGGAGCACAGCTACTCGATCGTCAACAAGACGTGGGAGTCCTCGATCGCCGTGGACCGGGCCGCTCTGGAGGACGATCAGCTTGGCCAGGTCAAGCTCCGGGTCCAGAGCCTGGCCGATGAGGCGCGCCGCCATCAGGACGAGCTGGTGTTCGGCCTCGTCCGGGACGGTTTCGCCAGCCTCTGCTATGACGGCCAGTACTTCTTCGACACCGATCACAGCGAGGGCGATTCCGGCACTCAGTCGAACAAGGGCACGACCGCCCTCTCCGCCACCTCGCTTCAGTCGGCGATCACGGCCATGTGCAAGTTCAAGGACGACAAGGGCAAGGCCATGGGAGTCGTTCCCGACACGCTGGTCGTTCCGCCGGACCTCAAGTGGACGGCGATGGAGCTGCTGGATTCGTGGTACGCTCCCGACACGGCAAGCGGCAAGACCGACACGCGCCGGAACGTGCTTCGGAACATGCTCGATCTGGTCGTCAGCCCATACCTGAGCGATACCAGCGACTGGTTCCTGCTGTGCACGGGTCGGATCATCAAGCCCGTCATCTTCCAGTCGCGGGTGCCGGTCGAGTTCTCAGCGCTCGAGGGCAACTCGGAGAACGGGTTCATGCGCGATCAGTTCATCTACGGAGTGCGCGCCCGCTACAACGTCGGCTACGGGCTCTGGCAGCTCGCATACGGCAGCCAGGTAGCCTAAGGGCCGAGGGGGAGATGGGGGGAGTGGGTGAGGGGGAGACCGTTCCCCCGCTCCCCCACTCTCCCCATCCCCCACTCGTCTGCCAAGGAGGTACAACCAATGCTTACAGCATCGAACAAGACGACGAAACAGGCGCAGGAAGTCCTCGCCAGCGGGCCGGGCGGCCTGTTGGTATCGAACGAGGAGTGCCATAGCTATCACGTAACAGGGCCGCAGACGCTCCCTACGGGTCCTTGCCGGCTGATCGGAGTGATTCTGATATCCGGCATGGAGGCTTCAACAATCCAGATCGAGAGCAACACCGAGCTGCTGTTGAAGCTGAAGTCGTTGTCAGGATGGTCGCAGTCTGCGTTCCTCCCGTATCCGCTGGCATGTCCGGCGGACCTGGGCATCTCGATGACCGGCACCGGCGCGGAGGCATACGTGTACGTCGCGGACGCGAGCTGAACAGGCCGGTCGCGCCCTACCCCTCCCCAACCCTCCCCGCAACGGGGAGGGAGTAGAGAGGGCGACTCCCTCCCCGTTGCGGGGAGGGTTGGGGAGGGGTAGGGGTGCGGCCACCACTGCAGATCAGGAGGCACACAGATGGCGATTACGATTACCCACGCGGAGGTCAAGCGCAAGAGCATGATCCCGGCCTCCGACACGACCTACGACAACGACATAGATGCTCTGATCACGGAGATGCAGCCGACCATCGAGTACACCCTCGCCGATGTGTATCTGAGCGATACCGGCAACACCAAGCTCCAAGCGACTCTCAAGCTCGGCATTCTGGAGATCATCAGCGGAGAGTTCCTGCAGCAGCTCAACCGCGAGGCAGGGGCTTCCGAGGATGTCTCGGCGGGGGGAATATCGATCGGCGCGCGCAAGGACTACGGCGCCACACTCGCGGCACAGGGAGGAGAACGCCTGAGCCCGTACCGGAAGGTCGCCGAGGAAGAAGAGGATACCGGCATAGCGAGCACTACACTGAGCACCGATCGGACATTCACGAGCGACAGTATGAAGGACTGGTAGCCATGAGCAGACTGAAGGCACGAGCGGACAAGGTCTTCGAGAAGGTCGGACAATCATTCCTCATCAATGGAACGACGCCGGCCAAGGGGATATTCATGCTCCTCGACAAGAACCGCATGCACATCTTCTTCGATGACGTCGAGCAAGACATGTTCGAACGCCCGGCGTTGATAGTCCTCGTGCCGGCGGGGACTTCCATCGCGGTGGACGACACCGTCATCCAGGATGGACGGACGTACACGGTTGCGAAGGTCGCCAAACGCCGGTGCAGGGATGAAGTCATATCGCAGTTCGTCCTGCTGGTGTAGGCTTGTAGTGGCCGGGGGGGGGGGGGGGGGCGGCCCCGCCCCCCGCCGCCGCCAGCCGCCCCCCCCCCCCCCCCCGCGGGGGCCACAACAACAAAAAAAACC
>Ga0315273_10005069_pt1 | contig 16247 bp, 10 predicted proteins | sample YL17G02_0_MG_FD_205753 | JGI IMG/M metagenome (GOLD analysis project Ga0315273, IMG submission 205753) | Sediment microbial communities from Yellowstone Lake, YNP, Wyoming, USA - YL17G02_0 | ecosystem: Environmental > Aquatic > Freshwater > Lake > Sediment | place: USA: Wyoming | collected... | reverse complement strand
TTGGTGGGGCCGCCCCGTGGGGGGGGGGGGGGACCGGGGGGGGTTTTGTGGGGGGGGGGGGGGGGGGTGGGGGGGGTATGGGTGGAGGGGGGGGGGGGGGGGCGGCGGCACCCCCGCCTCCCCCCCCCCCCCTCCCTCTCCCCCCCCTCCCAGCCGCCGCCGCAGTTCCTCAATCTTGGACAGGGCCTTCGCCGCCGCCGCGGGGGGCGGCGCAGGCGGGGCAGGGCCAGGCGGTGGAAGCCCCTTCCCGGGCCCGGGCGCGGGCGCGGGCGCGGCCGCCCCGGCCCGGACCGCCGCCCGGGCGGCCGCCACGCGCGCGGCCAGCGCGGCCGCGGCCGCCTGGGCCGCGGCCGCACGGGCCTTGAGCGCCGCCGCCGCCGGGTCGGCCGCCCCTGCCACCGCCCCCGCCGCCGCGTCCGCCTTGGCCGCCGCCGCCGCCGCCGCCCGGTCCGTGCGGACGGCCTCCGCGCCCGCCGCGGCTGTCGGGGCGGCCTCCACCCGCACAGGGCTGCCCGCGACGACGCACAGGTCCAGGGCTGTCGCCCGGGGCGCGTCGCCCGCCCGGGCGTACGTCACCAGGACCAGGCCGGCTGAGAGGGCGACCTCTCCCCCGCACCGGGCCACCTCCTCCACCCGCCCGGCAAAGGCAAAGAGGCGGGCGAGGTGGGAGGTGTCCAAGGTGCGGGCGACGCCGCTGACGAGGACAGTCCTGGACAGCACGTCCCCATCGCCAGGCCAGGCCACGCCCGCGTCCAGGGCGACCGCGCCCAGAATGGACCGCGGGCGGGGCGGGGGCGGCGCGGGAGGGGCGGACCCGTCACCGGGCGCCTGGGCGGCGGCGCCCTTTTTCTTGCCCCGGGCGACGCCGGCAGCCGCGGCGGCCGCCACCTCGGCGGCCGTCGGCGGGTCGCCGCCCGCTCCTCGCGGCGGCGCCGAGAAGAAGACCGGGAAGGGCGACCCCGCCACGTGCTCGCCCCCAGGCAGCGTCAGGGCCAGCTCGTAATCCCCGCGCACGGGGGCGGCCAGGGCGACCCCGTACACGCCGTCCCCGCCGTCCGCGACGGACACGGTGGGGAGGGGGCCCGGGCGGGCACCCGCGCCGCGCGCGCCCGGGCCGGGCGTGAGGGTGCAGGCGAGGCCGGACCCGCCCACCCGGCAGCTCACGCCGCCCGCGTCTTTGGCTGTCACGAAAAAGGTGAGGATGGTGCCGGCAGCCCCGCCCGCGTGGCCCTTGCCGTGCAGGGTGCAGGCGTCCGGGTCGAGCGGGCCGGCCGGGCGGCGGGGTGCTGCTGCCGCGGCGGCGGCGGCGGCCGCTGTTTTAACACCCTCCTCCTCCTCATCCGTGAAGGGCCAGCCGTCATCGCTCTCGGACTCTTCCTCTTCCGCAGCAGGAACAGCAGGCGCATCGCCCGCTTCTACAGCCTCGACCGGCGGCGGCGGCGGCGGTGGCGGCGCCACGCCGGCTGCGACGAGGTCGAAGCCCGGAAGCTCATCGTCGCTCGACGACATTCTCTGTGTGTGGTTGTGTGTGTATTTGTGTGTGTGTGTGTGTGTGTGTGTGGAGGCGCGGAGGGAGCCTGAGAGCGTGTGCGTGCGTGCAGCTCGACACCTGGAGGGATGGGGCGCGGGGCGCGCTGAGGGGGGGCGAGAGGGGACACGCACCGATGGGGAATGTAAACACAGCCACCTGCGCAAGCTTTTTTTGCCTGCTCACACACAAAAAAATGGTCGCCCTCCCAGCGTCCCTCGCCGCCTGGCGGGCCGACACGCCCTTCCCCACGCGGGCAGGCCTGGTGTGCCTTGTCGCCGCCGTCCAAGCCTGGTGGGTGTGGGTGGCCGTCGCGCCCCCAATTCGGCCTGCCAAAGTGCGGTTCGCCGCCGCCTTGCCCGTCCTTGCGTCCTGCTGCACCCTGTGGGCTGCGTTTGACCCGCACACCGAGATCGTGGCCCGGGCGCTCTCGGCCTTTTCATTCACCTGGCTCGGCATTTTCAAGGTGCTGGGACTCATACTGGGGCGGGGCCCGCTCTCGCCCACCGCCACGGGGCGGGCCTGGTCGCCCGCCCAGTTTGCATTCATCCTCACGTTGCCCGTCTCGCCCCGCTACGCTGGCGGGGCGGCCGGCGGGCGTGGGGCTGGCGGCGGCAGCGCTGGGAAGGCTCCCACCGGCCGCACGGTCCTGCACCGGGTGATGTCCCGCACCCGGGTGAGCGAGGCCGCGGCCGGCGGCGTGCGGGCGCGGGCGCGGGTGGCGGCGGGCAAGGCGGCCACGCTGGCAGTTGTGGTCGCCGCGCTGGAGCACGACCGCACGACGGGCGGCGCCCTGCCGGCCGCCCTCCGCCCCTGGTGCTACCTGTTTGGCTTGTACACTTTTTTAGGCCTGACCTACGACGCCATCGCCGCGGGCGCGGTCGCCCTGCCGTTCCTGCGCCTGGACCTGTCCCCGCACTTTGACCACCCGTTCCTGGCCACCTCCTTTGCCGACCTGTGGGGCCGGCGCTGGAACCTGATTGCCGGGCACTCCTTGCGATTCCTCATCTACGAACCCATCGTGGAGGGCCGCCTGGTGGCGGCGGGCGCAGAGTGGGGCGACGGCGGGAAGGGGCGGCGGGCGGCGGCGGGCCCACCCCCACCCGGCCGCCCGTCCCCAGCCCGGCGGGCGGCCGCCCTCCTGGCCGCCTTCGCCGCGTCGGGGGCCATGCACGAGGTCCTCCTCGCCATCCTCACGCCCGGTCTCTCCCGGTACACGGGGTGGTGGATGGTCTTCTTCACTGGCTGGGCGGGCGTGCTCGCGGCGGAGCGGCGGGCGGGCGCGGCGTGGGCGGGCGCCGGCCTGAGCCCCATCCCGGCCTGGCTGGCCGCCCCGCTCACCGTGAGCGCGGGCATCGCGGCGGGCCAGGCCGGCTTCGTCACGCCCGCCGTGGGGACGGGGCTGGCGGACCGGGTGGTGGCGTCCCTGCGGGACGCGTTCGCGTGCGTGGGGCGGGTTGCAGCGAGAGCAAACATGTGTTTTTTCTGACGAGTTGTGGGTCTCTCTCAGCGCGCCCGCCCGCCCTCGTGTGTGTGCGTGTGCGTGTATTGCAACTGTTTCCTTAGACCTTACACACACACACACAGACCGGCCGCGAGAGGAGGGAGGCGAGGCACGCCCCCAACAGCACGGCAGTGGGCGCACGTGGCACACGACGCGCGCTTTTTCTCCCAAAAACAGAGGCCGGTGTGAACGCGCGGGGACACAACGCGCGAAGCAAGCGGGCGGTCACAGCACGGACCCCAGCCAGCGCGCGCGCACCTCAACATGAACACACTGTTAACGATGATAGTAGAGAGTATAGAGCGAGGGGTTGGTTAGAGGCGGGAGGCCTCGGAAAGGCCCCCCCCCGAACCTTCTCATGGAAAAAAAGCACACACACGCGCCCAAAGAGCAGCGGCAGCAGCACCGCGACACAGTCACGCGCAGCTTCAAGTCACGAGCGCGGTAGCACAGTCAGCCTCAACAACACACGCACACGCACACACGCACGCACAGCACACCATTCACCAGTGGTTGCGGTGGTCGTACTGACGGTCCATCGCGACGGCGCCGCCGACGGCCGCGCACGTCCAGGACCCCCCGCATGCGGCCGACCCGATAGCGGCGCCCGTGATGACGTTGCCGTCGTACCGCAGGCGGCGGCCCGCGGCGGGGGTGGCGGGCATGGGGGCCGCCATGGCGTCCATGGGGGCGGCGGCGTCCTTGGCCTCCGCGGCGGCCTTGACAGGCGCGGCCTTGGAGTCGACGATCACGTCGACCTTGGTCAGGGTGGCGGTCTTCAGTTCGGCGGACATGGGCGTGAAAGCCGGGTCGGCCAGGGCCTTGGTCACGTAGCCGCCCGCCAGTGTGGGGGCCATGCCCGCAGTGAAGGGGACGACCTTGACGGTCAGCACGCCGTCCGCGAAGGCGGGCTCTGAGAAGCGGAGGACGGTGGACACCTTCTTGCCGGCCTCGGTCGTGCCGGTGATGGCGCCGTCGGCGATCAGGTCGGGCGCGAACCGGCCGGGCGCGAAGGCGGTCGCCATGTCCGCCGTGCCCACCGACGTCGTCAGGTTCTTGGACGGCTTGATGAAGGTGAGGACGCCGTTGGCCAGGGAGGCCTGGTCAGCGTAGAAGGAGACAAACTGCTCGGCCTTGGCCGGAGCGGCGGCGGCGGCGGCGGCGCCGGGCTCCTCTGTTGGTGGGATGGGTGGGGGGTGACCCCGGGGGAGCAGGGGGGAAGGTGCGCGTGAGAAGAAAAGCAGGTTGGAAAGGCCTTCAGCTCGACCCGTAATTTTTTTCCTTTTCCCATCACTATTCCTCCTCCGCGCACGGCCTTGGCGAGACTTGATTACTCCCGCCCGCCCCACTAATCCTAACATGACCGGCCTGATTGGCGAGCGCGGCATTCGATCGGGGTGCACGGCCATGGCGGGGCGGGCGACGGGGTGCGATCGCTCTTCGCATGAGCGGGCCAGAACCAAGCTGCCATTTCTTCAAGAAGCCCCCGCCCACCCCCCTCCATTCTGCCCGCCCGCGCCCGCGCACGCCGCTCAAGGTTGAGCCTTGCCTCATCAGGGCACCTGAGAGGGGCACGAGCACCATGGATCGGGCCCGATCGAGGGGCGGACGAGGGGCGACGGCGTTTTGATGATATAAACAAGCGCCCGCAAGGTTCGCGCGCGCTCCTCTCCATTCTCCCTGCCCCCTCGCCCCGCCCCCACCCAATCCCAACTCACGGTTGGTATAAAGGTGCTGCCCAAGGGTGCGGGCCATGGCCGGCGCGGCCACGAGCGCCAGGAGGAGGACGATGGCGGAAGCGCGCATGGTTGGTGATTGACAAGACAGAAAAAACAGAGAGATAGAGGAATGGCTAGACGGATGTGCTATTGATGGCTAGACGATGCGCTGGCCAACCCGGAGCTGCTCCTTTACTTGGTGTAAACGGACACAGGAACTTCTCTGTCTCCACGCACGCACACACCCAGAGAGACTGGGCACACCCGCGCACCCGCAACAATCTGCAAAACAGGAGGTCACACGCGCAATGACACGCAACAAGGAATAGTGTGCCCCCCCCCTATTTCATCTCCATATCCCATCCCCATCCCATTCTCACCCCTCCCACCCACCCCCCGCACTGTTCCGCCGGGCCGCCCGGGCTGCGTCCGCACCCGCGCCCGCCGCGTACCGGGCCACCCGCTCCGACGAGGCGGGCGGGCGCCGCGGTGGCGGCGACGGGGAGGCGACCTGCCCTCCCCGCGGGCTGGCTGCCTCGATCGGGATGACGGCCGCCCCGCCGGGCGACCGGCCGCCGGGCATCGTTTTGGCCGCCCCAAAAAACGAGGCCAGCCGGGCCTGGTCGGGCGTCAGGCTGGGGGAGGGGTGAACGGCGGCGGGCGGCACCTTCCGCCCCGACGGCGGCGTCGGCCAGTGCGGGGCGGGCGATGTTGGTCCACCGCCAGGGGACGCGTGGGCGGCGGCGGCGGTGGTGGGCACGGTGAAGTGCGACCGGGCGGGCGAGGGTGTGCCCGACGCCGTCGCGGCGGCGGTGGAGGGGGCGGGCGAGCCGGCCGGCCCGGCGGGCGGCCAGAACGCCTCGCCCGGGTCGCGCGGCCGACCGGGCGGGCGGGCCGCGGCCCGGGCGGGCGGCGGCGGTGACGCCCGCCCAGGCGGGCAGGCGCGCCGCCCCGGGCTCGGGCTGCGCCGCCTCGCCGCCGCTGCCAGGTGGGGCGGCGTGGGCGAGGGCCCGCCCCCGCCCCCGCCCCCGCTCACCGCCAGGCTGTCTGCGAGGGCGGCCGCCAGCATGGCGGCCTCCGCCTGGGACGGCGACCGGCCCCCGCCCACCAGGGCGGGCGGGAACAGGTCGGCCGGCGTCAGGCCGGCCCCGGCCCCCCCGCGCCGGCGGTGGGCGGCCGCGCCTTCGGCCGCCCGCCCCGGCGCGCCGGCCCCGCCCCCCGCGTGCGCGGCCGCCAGGGCCGCCCCGCCGTACGGGTGGCCACCCGGGGCGCCCCCCGCCCGGACGACGGAGCCCTCAAAGGCGGCCGCCGCGGCCAGGTCGGCCGGGTCCGCGACCGGAAGGCACCCGCCGCGGGACGCAAAGGGGCGGGGGGGGGGCGGGGGGGTGGTGCGTGTCGAGGCGGCCGCCGCGGCAGCGCTCGCGGCCGCGCCCCCCACCCCGCCCTCCCCGCCCAGCAGCACGGCCGCCAGGAAGGCCAGCCCGCTCGCGTACCAGCCGCCCGGGCGGACGCTGTTGTGCCCGCCCTCAAACTCCACGCACGCGGCGTCGCCGGCGTAGCAGGCGACCAGGCGGCGGGTGTGGGCGATGGGAATGAAGTCGTCCCCCGGGGCCGCCCCGAAGAGGGCGGGCGCGAAGCAGGCGCGCGCCGCGGACGCCGGCAGCACGGCCGAGACGTCAAAGCCCGCCCGCCGGGAGACGGAGCGCCGCATGAGGGCCAGGGCCGCCCGTGTCAGGGCCCGCGGCAGGGGCAGGCGGCGGGCGCCCGCCAGGTCGGCCATGAGGTCGGGCAGCGACGCGAACGGCGAGTCCAGCACCAGGGCGGCCACCCGCGGGTCGCGCGCCGCGTACAGGAGCGCGGTGGCCGCCCCCATGCTCCGCCCCCACAGGCCGACCGCCAGGCGGGCGCCCCCCCGGCGGGACCGCAGCGCGCCGATGGCGGCGGCCAGGTCGTCGACCTCGTGGGCGCCCAGCGTCACAAAATCACCCTCCGAGACGCCGGAGCCCTGGAGGTGGGTTAGGGGAGAGGGAGGGGGAGGCGCGGCGACGTGAGGGAATGGCACGTGGGCGGGGAGGAGGCACACAGAAGTGGGGTGTGAGAGAGAGAGAGAGTGTGGGGGGAGATGGGAGAGAGAAAAAAAAAAAGGTGGTGGTGGGGGCGCGTCCCTTTCTCCTCCTCCCCCGCCTGTTTTTTTTTTTTGCTTGCGCTCCCTCAACGCACCGCAAAGTCCAGGGCCAGCACGGCTAGGCCCCGGGGTAGGAGCAGGTGGAGGACCTCCTCCGCATCCCGGCGGGACCCGGAATTGCAGTGGCAGTACACGACGACGGGCGGGGTGGCCGCGGCCGCGGCCGCCCCCGCCCCGCCGCCCACTCCTGGCGGGCCCCGGTCCGGGCTGTGGCCTCCTCCCAGGCGGGCGCCGCCGCCGCCCCAGGTCCGGGTGGGGGAGGGCGTGGCGGCGGCGGGCTCGTACAGGGAGAGCTGGATGAGGTGGCCCCGGGGGTTGCGCTGTGATGGAGGAGGGGAGAAGAGAGAAAGGAGGGAGCGAGGTTTGAGGGAGGCGCGAGATACGAATGAGCGCGTGCCCTGTCCTTCTTGCTCTGTGCTTCTTCTTGAGAGAGAGAAACTCACCACCGCAAAGTCTTCGCGCGTGTATGCCCGCCCATTCGCTGTGAATCGGCCTGCCGTGCCGCCGACCAGGTCAGCGGGGGTGTAGGCGTCCCTGGGGAATGGGTGTGGGCGTGTGGATGGGTGAGAGAGAGAGAGCGCGGGGCAGCGCAATGCGGCACGGGCGCTTGGTGTCCGCCCCCCCACCCCGCTCTATCTCTTTCTCTCTATCGCGTGCGCGCGCGCATTGCATGCACGCACCGGGGCGGACGACAGATGGCGAGGACTAGGTCATCCCAGGTGGACCCCATTGACAAGCGGCGGCGGAAGAAAAGAAAAGAGAAAAGAGAAACTCGCCCGCGGCGGACCAAAGAGTGAGGCGAGCACGGCTCGCCTCATTCAATCCTTTCCGGCCGTCCTCCAACCATGAGAGGCGCGACCATCCGCTGCCATGCTGCCCGGCCGCCCCCGGCTGCTCCGCGGACCCCCAACGGACGCCCGGCTGGCCGCCCGGCCCCGACCGTGGCCGCCCCGAAAACAACAACAGCCCCGCTGCCGCCGCCGCCGCCCGCGCAGCGCGCTCCTACCCCTCCTTCCCTGACCGCGCCGGGCCGAGCCGCGTCGCTCGCCGCCGCCCAGGTAGCTGTGCACCAGAGCAGGGCACTCAAGGCGGAGTTGGTGGCGGCGAAAGCACGGATCGTGGAGCTAGGTGAGAGAAAAAAGTGAGATAAATGCGATGGCCCCAACCGGCAAAACCTGGAAACGCGCTTCAAAAGCACTCCCCCCCCCCCCTCCCACACACAGAGCGCGAGCTGGCGTCCGCCCGCCCCCCTCCACCCCCGCCCCCACCCTCCACGACAACCATCCTCTACCGCACCGGGTGGCCCGCGGCCTTCGCCCACCTGTCCGCGGACGGCGGGCCCTGGACGGCCGCGCCGGGGGTCGCCCTGCCCCCGCCCGGCCCGGGCGACGGGCGGTGGCGGGCCCTGGTGGTGCCGACAGCGGGCAAGGTGGAGCTGGTGCTGACGGACGGGGCGGGCGCGTGGGACACGCCCGACCCGGCCGCGCCGAAGGGCGTGAACTACACGACGCGCGGGGGCGGGGTGTGGACGGTGCGGCGCGGGGTGGCGGCCCGCGTGGCGGTGCCGGCCGAGCGGGCGGGCGAGCCGGGCGCGGGCGGGTGGGGATGGGTCCAGTGAATGCAAAAAGGAATGGAATGTGCTGGCGGGAGGTGGTATTTTGTGCGTGCGTGCGTGCGTGCGCGCGCGCGCGCGCACGCACAACCCTAAGGACGCTTGAATGGAGCAGGCAGGCATGTAGGGCGTGTGCGATGAGCGGGGGGCGTGTGAGAAAAATATAGGGGGTTTATTTTTTCTTTCAAAAACCTCCCCCGGCTGTTGTCCTTCTCTCTCCGTCTCTCACCTCTCACCTCTTCTCTCCCGCAACACTCGCTCTGACAGCGAAGTGCGAACGAGTGAGGAAGGTCTGGCTGTCTCCCGCTGTTCTTGCTGTCGGTTGGGGCCCTCTGCCGGGGCGCGCGCGCGTTTGTTCGGCTGTCAAAAAGCATCTCTCTCCCTCTTTGTTATAAGCTTTCATTCACCCTCCTCATTTCATTTCACCGGGCGACCGCGACCGCCGCCCGGGCCGCGTCCGCCACGCCCAGCCGGGCCGCCGCCGCCCGCAGCGCCCGCCCCAGTGCCCGCCGCTCGGCAAAGGCCGCGTACGCCAGGACGCCCGCCGCCGCGGCGGCCGCGGCGGCGGCAGGCAGGCCCAGGGAGGAGGCGAGGTGGGGCTTTGGCGGAAAGGGGGGGGGAGGCGGGGCGGGGGGCGCCCCGTTTTCGCCCACCCCGTTGCTCGAGGGTGACCGCCACAGCTCCGCCAGCCGCTCCGGCGTGGCCGCCAGGAAGGACGCCGACCGGGCGACCGCGCCCAGGCCGCCCGCGCCGAGGGCGACGGTCGGGCCGCCCCCCAGCCCGGCCGGCCCCGCCGAGGCGACCGCCGCCGCGGCCGGTTGGGGCGGGGAGGGCGGGGCGAGCGTGGCGAACGGGGTATGAGGAACCTTTGGAGGAGCAGCGGCGGCGGGCGCGGGTGCTGTGGCAGCCGCCACGGCCGCCGCGGCCGCCGCCCCGGCCACCTCCCCCCTGAGCGCGGCCGCCCGTTCGGCGGTGAGCGGGGCCAGCCCCCCGCCGTCCGCCCACGCCACTGCGTCGCCCGGGCGGCCCGCCTCCCGGCACAGGGCCTCAATGAGTAAGAGGCGGCAGGCGGTCTCGTACTGGTCGCGCGTGAGGACGGGGCCGGCCGCGGAAGGGGCTGCGAGGAGCGGCGGCGCCTGGGAGGGCGGCTGGGGCGGTTGCCCCCCGCCCCCATGCTCGCCTCGGCGCGGTGGCGGCCCCCGCCCACCGGGCACGGCCGCCGCGTCCAGGTAGGCCGCCAGCTCGGCGGCAACGAGGGAGGCGGACCCGGCGTCCAGGCCGAGGGCGGCCCTAATGAGGAACAGGTGGGAGAGGGGTGCGCGTTGTATTTTTTCGTTGTGAGGTGTGGTGAGAGAGTCTTGTCAGCGGATGGTTTTGAGGGCGGGAGAGAGAGAGCAAAAGGTCGCGCGGGGGTCGGGGCGTTTGTGTTTGTTCTCCCACAATGCGCGGCCCTTGCCCGCCCTACCCGTCCCCTCTGTCACTCACCAAAGCATCAGGGCGTCTGGCGGCACACGCATGGGGCCGCCGAAGCCGGAGACGAGGGCAGGGTGGGCCTCGTCGAACCTGTTCAAGAAAAGGGACGAGGAGAAATGTGAAGGGGAAATGCGGGCAACAAGGATATTGGGGGCTCGGGCTCTCTCCCCGTATGTGCCCCCAGCGCGCCTCCCTCCCCACCTCAACCAACTCACCGCCCCAGCTCAAACAGGGCTTGTATGGCTACGCAAGACCCGCGCTGGGCGGCCGCGCCGCCGCCGCCCCCCGCGAGGGCGGCCAGGCCCAATTCGGCCGCGGCAGTCCAGTCCCCGAGCACCAGGGCCCGCTCACCGCCGGCGGCCTGGGTGGCGGCGACGGAGGCGACCGAGGCGGAGGAGGATAGGCCGGGGCCGCCGGGCCCGCCGCCTGCAGAGGCGAGGCGGGACGGCATGGTGAGGGGGTGGCGTTCGGGGTGCAAAAAAAAGGAAAATGAGAGAGAGAGACAAAATCGGGTGTCGTACTTGTTGCACTATCCGCGTCCCCTTCTCTGCTTCGTATCTGTCGCCGCCCCACCCCGGCACGGCCCTGGCGTCTCGCCCCAAACCACCCAGGGCTCACAACATGGCCCTGCAAATCTCACTCGGGGTGAGAGGCGCTCCCGCTTCCCCGCCCGCCAGGCATTGCTGCTCTCGCACGAGGAGAAGCGCCCGTCGTGGTGCTCGCCCTTGCCCACCCCGCCCCCTCTCCTCCGCGGCCGCGCCTGCGTCTGCGTCTCCCTCCTCCGCCACCTTTCACCCCACCGGCTCCGGCACTGCCATATTCAGGGTCGGACCGCCGAGCCCTCCCGCCTCCCCCCTGCGGGCCGCCCTGGCCGCGGCCGGGCCGGCCGGGCTCGCCACGATGGCCATGGCGAACGCCCTCTTCTATTGCGCGGCCTTCGCCCTGGCCGCCCGGTCCCTGCCCCGCCCGCCAGGCGGTGGGTGGGGCCCAGCCCTGGCAGCCGTGGGCAAGGCGTGGGGCGTCGCGTACGCGAGCGGGCTGGCGACAAAGGCGCCGCGGTCGGCCGTCATCTTGGCGGCGGTGCCGCTGGTGGGCCGGGCGTTGGCTGTCGCCGGCGGGGGCGTGCCGGGGCGGGCGGGGCGTCTGGGGGTGGCGGTTGCCCTGGCCTGTGCTGGGTGCGTGTTATTGACGCTGGGAGCGGCCGCGGTCGCGTGGGCGTGAACAAAAAAAAAGAAGAAGGGGGGTTTGCCTTTTTTCACAGTCTCCTGTTTGTTGTTGCTGCACACGCACGCCACCTACTCCCGTATCCCCAGCGCCCGCACCAGGGGCGGCAGCGGCGTGGCGGTGGTCGGCGAACGCGCCCCCACCCCCTCCCACCCTCCCCTGCCCACCACCCGCCCCCACAGGCCGGCCGCCCCGGCCGCCGCGCCCTCAGCCACCCGGCCCAGCGACGCGGCGGGCAGCCAGCCGTCCAGGCAGGCGTCCAGGGGGTCGAGCTGCCCGCCCGCCTCCGCGGCGGCTTGCAGGGCGTCAAAGAGCCGGCCAAAGCCGGGCGGCTCGGGGCGGCCGGACCGGCAGGGGGAGGCGGTGGCGGCGGCGGCGGCGGCCTCCTCCCCGGCCTCGCCGTCCTCCGCGTCCTCCACCGGCGGCACTAGCAGCCCCACCACCGCCGCGACGGCCGCCCGGCTGACGAGGCCGGCCCTGGGCGCCAACAACCCCGCCACCGCATCGTCCGCCACCGCAAGGCGGACCACCCAGGCCGCGACGGCCGCCGTGGCGGCGCCGCCGCCGGCGCCACCCCCCAACTCGGCCGCCGCGGCGAGGGCCGCCGCCCCGCGGACGGCCTCCGCGAAGGAGGCGCCCGTGGCGGAGGAAGCGGCGGCCGCGACGGTGGCGGCGGCGGTGGCGAAGGAGGCGAGCTCCTCCAGGGAGACGGTGCCGTCGCGGTCGCTGATGGAGAGAGTTAAAGTCGTGGTTAGATTAAAAAAAAAAAAAAAAAAAAGGGAGTTACGAGAGAGCCCGCCTCCACCCTCCCCTCTATCCCTTTGCCATACCTATCCAACACCATCATTAGCGGCAGAGTGATTGCGCCCACATCCCATGCCCGCCGGGAGGAGGGAGAGCGCAGGGAGGCGACCTCGGAGAGGGAGAGGCAGGCCGGGCGCGGCGGCGCCGCATTGGGCACGGTCGTCGGTCCTCCCCCCATCGGCGTCCCCTCAGCCCCACGCCCCTCCGGCACGCCGCGCCGGGCCAGGGCGGCGTCGTAGTCGTCCTGCAGGCCGGCCCGTAGGCTGGAGGCATGCTGGCCCATCCTGGGGTGGGAGCGAGACGCAACGACAGGTGCGTTTATTTACTTTTAGTTTTTTTGAGTGTCGGCCGCCACCGCGACCCTCACCCCGCCCCGCCCTTTCTTCTTCACACTTCCTGTCCTCTCGCTCCACGCCCGACGAGCACCACCACACCGCCGGTCCATCCCATGCACGTTCCACTTTCCACTCACACACACATGTCACCTTGCACATGAAGTTTCGAAAAAAAGGAAAGGAGCCCCGCTCGCAGTCACTCACAACGTACCGGTCCCCACCCATCCCATCCCATTCCATCCCATCAGCACTTTCCCCCCAGCCTCTCCACCGCCCACGCCTTCCCCGTCGCCAGCGCCTCATCCACCTTCTCCACATCCGGGCCCTGGCCCTGGGCCAGCGTGGGCTTGCCCCCGCCCTTCCCGCCCACCACCGCCAGGGCCGCCCCCACCCAGTCGCCGGCGGGAAGGGACGACGACAGGTCGGCCGGCACGCCCGCCAACAGCACAGCCTTGGCTTTTGGCACACCAGGCGCGTCTGCGGCGGCGATGAGGCAGGCCACGCCGGGGGCGGCCCGCTGAGCGGCCGCCCAGGCAGCGCCCGCGGCCTTGGGGTCGGACCCAACGCCTGCCAGGCGGATGGTCACAACCTTTTCGCCCGCCGCGGCAGCGGCGGCGGCCGCGGCGCCCGCCGCCGCCTCGGCCGCCTCGGCCGCTGCGCCCGCCGCCGCCTTGGCCTCCTCGCCCGCCTTCTTGATCAGGGCCGCCAGGTCGCCCCGGACGGCCGCCTTGACGGCCGCCGGCATCGTCGCCTGGTCGAGGGACTGGCGCAGGGACGTGATGGCCGCCGCCAGCGCGGCCCCGCCCAGCCCGGCCGCCGCGCGCGCCTGGGCGGCCGCGGCCTCCCCCGCGCCGATGGCCTCGACCGCGGCCGGTCCCGTCAGGCCCACCACCCGGCGCACGCCTTTGGCGATGCCCTCCTCGGTGACCAGGGCGAACGCGCCGGCGTCACTCGTGTTGGCCAGGTGGGTCCCCCCACAAAACTCAATGGACCCTACTGCAGACGGGTCGGCGCTGCCAGAAAGCAAATCCCCGACGGGCGCGCCCACGCTGACCACGCGCACGGGGTCCGGGTACGCCTCACCAAACATGGCCCGCACGCCGGGCAGGCCGCGGGCGACGGCCAGGGGGACCTCCTCCGTGAAGACGGGGGCGGCGGCCGCGATGCTCGCCCGGCAGAGGGCCTCCACCGCGCCCAGGGCGGCCGGGTCGACCGCGCCGTTGTGGGAGAAGTCGAAGCGCAGGCGGTCCGGGTCGACGACGGAGCCCTTTTGGTCGACGCCCTCGCCCAGGACGGAGCGCAAGGCGTGGTTGAGGATGTGGGTGAAGGTGTGGTTGGGCGCGATGGCGTCCCGGCGTGAGGCGTCGATCTGGGCGCTGACCTCCTCGCCGACTGCCAGGGGCGGGAAGGGCGTGGAGGGCGTGGCGTCGCCGCCGCCGCCCTCGCTCGCGCCCGTGCCGCCCGCCGGGTGGATGACGTGGAGCACGTAGCCCGCCGCGGAGATGACGTCCGCGACGGCCAACGGAGAGGCCGACCCCCCCTCCACCGGCGCCAGCAGCCCGGTGTCTGCGACCTGCCCCCCCGCCTCGGCGTAAAAGGGCGTCCGGTCCAGGATCACGCCCACGCTCGACCCGTCGGCCGGCGCGGCGGCCGTCGAGGCCACAAACCCGGCCGTGGCCGTGAGGATGGCCAGGACCTTGGCCTTCAGGGGCTGGGGCGCGTACTTGGGGGAGTCGTCCGTCAGCGGCACGCCCGTGTCGGCCAGGTGGGCCGTCGCTTCCGCCTCAAACTTGAGGCGGGGCGCGCCGCCGGGGCCCTTACGGTCCGCCCGGGATCGGGCGCGCTGGGCGGCCATGGCGGCCTCAAAGCCGGGCGCGTCGACGGCCAGGCCGGCCTCCTCCGCCATCAGGGTCGTCAGGTCCAGGGGGAAGCCAAACGTGTCCCACAACAGGAAGGCGTCGGGGCCAGAGAGCGTGCCCCCGGACACCGGCAGCTTGGCCGCGAGCTTCTTGAACCTGTCCAGCCCGGCCAGCAAGGTCTTGGAGAAGGATGTCTCCTCCTCCGAAATGACGGCGTGGATGTGGGCGGCCGAGGACGCGAGCTCCGGGTAGGCGCCGCCCAGCACGGTCACGACCGTGGCCACCAGGCGCGCGAAGAAGCCTTCGGGCGCGCCCAGCGTTTCCCTGCCATACCGCACCGCCCGGCGCAGGACGCGGCGCAGCACGTACTCCCGCCCGTCCGGCCCGGGCCGGGCGCCATCCGCGATGGCAAAGGACAGGGTGCGGGCGTGGTCGGCGACGACGCGGTAGGCCATGTCCAGGCCGCCCACGTCGGCTGGGCCGACCCGGTCACCGTATGGCGCGGGGCCGCTCTTGTCGCCGCCGGCGACCTCCCGGATCGCGTCAAAGAGCGGGGCGAACAGGTCGGTCGCGTAGTTGCTCATCTTGCCTTGGAGCACGGAGGTCAGCCGCTCCAGGCCCAGGCCCGTGTCCACGTGGCGGGCGGGCAGCGGCCGCAGGGAGGCGTCGTCCTCCCGGTTGAACTGGATGAAGACGAGGTTCCACACCTCCAGCACGTCCGGGTCGTCCATGTTGACCAGGGCCGCCGCGTCCCGGCCGCCGCCGACGCGGTCGTAGTGGATCTCGGTGCAGGGGCCGCAGGGGCCGACCTCGCCCATCTCCCAGAAATTGTCGGCGCACCCAAAGGGGAGGACGCGCGCGGGCGGCAGGAAGCGGTGCCACAGTGCCTGGGCTTCCCCGTCGGGGGGCAGGCCCTGGGACGCGTCCCCGCCGAAGTACGTCGCATACAGGCGGGCCGGGTCCAGGCCGAACACGCCCGTCAACAGCTCCCACGCCCAGGCGATGGCGTCGTCCTTGAAGTAATCCCCAAACGACCAGTTGCCCATCATCTCGAAAAAGGTGTGGTGGTACACGTCCCGCCCGACGTCGTCCAGGTCGTTGTGCTTGCCGCCCGCCCGGATGCACTTCTGGGCGTCCGCCGCCCGGGTCAGGCGGGCCAGGTCAGAGCCCGGGTCGACCGTGCCCAGGAAGATGGGCTTGAACTGGTTCATGCCAGCGTTGGCGAACAGGAGGGTCGGGTCATTCACCGGCACGACCGGCGAGGAGGGGACCGCGGTGTGCGCCTTGGTCTCGAAAAATTCGACGAAGGTCGCCCGCGTGCGCGCGCCCGACCAGGCGGGGTAGACGCCTGGGAAGACGGCGAGCGGGGCGGCGTCGCCCGCTCCGGGCGGCGGGGCCAGAGCGGCGGCCGCGAGGGCGGACGCGATGGGCGGGTGGGCCAGCGCGGCCGAGACGAGGCCGGCCACCGCTGGGAAGGCGGCCGCCACCTCCTTGCCCGCCGGCGTGGCGAGGGCGGGCGCCAGCGTGCCGACGACCGCGCAGTCCGCGGCGGACAGGTCCGGGCCGGATAGGAAGGGGGTGGACGCGAGGGCGGCTTCCAGGGGCGGGAGGAGGCTGGGGGGGGTGAGAGAGAGGGTGTGGGAGGAGAGACGAAAAGGAGAGGGTGAAGAGCGCAGTCGAGTGCCAAGGAAAAAAAGCCCCCTCACCCGCCCCGTTGTGCTCGCTCCGCTCACGCACCATGTCTCACACCCCGCTGCTCTCTCCTGCTTACCTCTTCAACTCCGCCACCGCCCCAGCTTCCTCGCCATCTTTGGCCGGCCGCTCACCCGCGAGTGGCTCGACCAGGGAGGCGCAGGGCCCCGCCAGGGAGGCCGCGAGCACAAACCATTGGTCCGCGCCAGGGGAGGAGGGGGGCGCGCCCAGGGCGGCCAGGATGGCGGCCTGGCCCGTGATGGGGGCGGACCCGTCGGCAGGGACGAGGAGAGGGTACTGGATAGTGGGGCGA
>Ga0315273_10005068_pt1 | contig 16248 bp, 17 predicted proteins | sample YL17G02_0_MG_FD_205753 | JGI IMG/M metagenome (GOLD analysis project Ga0315273, IMG submission 205753) | Sediment microbial communities from Yellowstone Lake, YNP, Wyoming, USA - YL17G02_0 | ecosystem: Environmental > Aquatic > Freshwater > Lake > Sediment | place: USA: Wyoming | collected... | reverse complement strand
CCCACGCCGACCGTCTCGATGAGGATGATGTCCTTCCCCATGGCGTCCATGACGTTCACGATGTCGATGGTGGAACGGGAAAGACCCCCCAGGTGCCCCCGGGTGGCGAGGCTCTTGATGAACACGCCCTCGTCGAGCGCATGTTGCTGCATCCGGATCCGGTCGCCGAGGATCGCGCCGCCGGAATATGGGCTCGTCGGATCGATCGCGACGATCCCGACCGACTTTCCGCGCTTCCGCAGGTGCGTGGTGATCCGGTTGACGAGGGTCGACTTACCGGCGCCCGGCGCCCCCGTCACGCCGAGGATGTAGGCGCGTCCCGTATGCCGGTAGAGTTGCTTCAAGGTTCGGATCGCCGCCGGGATCTCGTCGTCCAGGTCCCGCATCAGCCGCGCCGCGGCCCGGGTGTTTCCAGCGAGGATTTCCCTCCCGGCGGCGTTCACGGCAGTCAGTGACTCCGGATCAGGTCGCGGGCGATGATGATCCGCTGCACCTCGGAGGTCCCTTCCCCGATCTCGCATAGCTTCGCGTCCCGCATGTACCGCTCCGCGGGATACTCCTGCGTGTACCCGTACCCGCCGAACACCTGGACCGCCTTGATCGTCGCCCGCATCGCCGCCTCGGAGGCGAACAGCTTGGCCATCGCCGCTTCCCGGGTATGTGGGCGCCCGGCGTCCTTGAGCGCCGCCGCCCGGAAAGTCATCAACTCCGCGGCCTCGAGCTCGGTTCCCATATCCGCGAACATCCACTGGATCGCCTGGAACTCCGACACCGCGTGGCCGAACTGCACCCGCTCCTTCGAATAGGCCAGCGCCTCGCGCATCGCCCCGAGGCCGATTCCCACCGAGAGCGCGGCGATCGAGATCCGCCCCCCGGCGAGGTTTTTCATCGTGTCCCGGAACCCGGAGTTTACCTGCCCCACCACGGCGTCGGGCCCCACCTCGAGATCCTCGAAGACCAGTTCGGCGGTGTCCGAGGAGCGCATCCCGAGCTTGTGGAGCTTTCTCCCGACCGAGAGCCCCTTCGTGCCCGCCGGAAAGACGAAGGCGGTGACGCCGTCCTTCCTCTTGTCCCTGTCCGTGACGGCAAGGACCACGTACACACCGGCGACGTTTCCCTGGGTGATGAACATCTTGCTCCCGTTGATCACCCAGCGGTCCTTCTTCCATTCCGCCTTCGTCCGCATCCCGAGGGAGTCGGACCCGGACCCGGCCTCCGTGAGGCCCCAGGCCCCGAGGGCTCTTCCGGACGCCAATTCGGGAAGGTATTTCCGCTTCACCGCCTCCGACCCGAATCCGAGGATGTGGGCGGTGCAAAGGGAGTTGTGGGACGCCACTGTCAAGCCGAGCGAGCCGTCCCCCTTCGAGATCTCTTCCACCGCGACGGCGTAGCTGACCGTGTCCATCCCGGACCCGCCGTACTCCTCGGGGACCATCGCCCCGAGGAGGCCGAGCTCGCCGAGTTTCGCGACTGTTTCCCGCGGGAACCCGGCCGAGGCGTCCCACTCCCCCGCGTTCGGCCGGACCTCCTTCGCGACGAACGTCCGCAGCATGTCCCGCAGCGCCTGCTGCTCGTCGTTCAGGACGAACTCCATCCCGCTACTCCGAGGGCACGAAATAGACATCGGTTGGTTTCAACTGGGAATTGCGGCGGAACTTCGCCGTCACCTTCATTCCGATCCGGATCTCTTCGGGCCCCACCGGGCCGATCAGCCGGGAAAGAAAGAGCGTGTCGACCCCGTCGAACTCCACCAGCACGAGGTGGAAGGGGGTCTCCTTGAGGAACTCCTCCCCCCCGAAATAGCAGGTGGTGAAGGTGTGGACTCTCCCCGTCTGCGGGATTTCGACCCACTTGGTCTCCCGCCCGCATTGCGTGCACGCCAGGCGCGGGGTTGCGTAGGTGTAGTCACATCTCCCGCACTTCGTCCCGAGGAGCTTCCCGTTCGAAAGCCCCGCGAAGAACGGAGAGTCCTGCCCGTAGGAATGAATGTAATCGATGTGGTACGGCTGCTTGATGACGATCGGGGACATCCCCTTCAGCGCCTTCAGGTCGGCCGGCAACGGAATGTTGAAGACCGTCGTCCCGGTCATCAACTCCTCGACCTTCGGTGAAGCCGCGGGTGCTTTCGTCGGAGTCTTCTTCGCCATGGTCACCACCCCCGTTCCATGATCGACACGGTGACGTAGGTCCCCGTGCCCGCGTGGCTGTGGATCAGTCCGCGATTGGCCTTCTTGAGCTGCAGTTCCGAGCTGCCGTAATGCTTCTTGACGCTCCCCTGGATCTGCCAGAAGGCGAAAACGGCCTGCATGAGCCCCGTCGCGCCCACCGGGTGACCGCAGGCGATCAGCCCGCCCGAGGGGTTCACCGGAAGCGTTCCCTTCATCGGGAGCTTCATCCCGTAGTCGATCTGCGGCATGAAGGGGTAACCCGCTTCCACGAACTTCCCCCCGTCGCCGTACTTGCACAGGGCGAGGTCCTCGTACGTCTGGATTTCGGAGGAGGTGTAGGCGTCGTGGAGTTCGACGAAGTCGAGCTGTTTCATGGGGTCCGTGATCCCCGCCATCTTGTACGCCTGGAGCCCCGCGCTTCGTCCCGCCCGGAAGGAGTGGACGCCGGGATATTTCAGGTTCCTGTAGTCGGTCTTCTTTTCGTTCGGGGCGAGGAGCACCTCGCCGTGGGGCCGATCCGCCATGCGCATCATGTCGGTGCCCGTTCCGACGCCGGTGATCTTCACGGGGTGGTCCGTGAGCTTGAACGCCGTTTCCTCGTCGGCGAGGATGCAGGTTGCCGCGCCGTCGGACATCACGCAGATGTCGAGAAGGGTCAGCGGGTAGGCGACCATGGCGGAGTTCCGCACGTCGGCGATGGTGAGCTTGCGGCGCTTCTGGGCGTACGGGTTGCCGTAGGCGTTCATGTGGTTTTTCACCGACACCATCGCGAGTTGCTCGACCGTGGTGCCGAATTCGTGCATGTGCCGGTTCACCATCATCGCGTAGTACCCGGAGTAGAAGCCGCCTACCGGGTAGTCGAAGTTCACGTCGGACGCCAGCGCGATGAACTCGTTCCCCTTCCAGGTCGGTACATGGGACATCGTCTCGAAGCCGAACGCCGCGCAGACGTTCATCCGCCCCGAGGCGACCGCTTCCCACCCCGCCTGGAAACAGAGACCGCCGGTGGCGCCGCCGCCCTCGACCCGCTTGTTCGGCTTCGGGCACAGGCCCAGGTAGTCGGTCGCCATGATCCCCGCCATGAGCTGGCGGGTGAAGTGGTCGGAGAAGTAGGAGACCACCGACCCGTCGATCATGGAATGCTTGAGCTTCGGAACGTCGTTCATCGCGTAATCGAACGACTCCTTGACGATCTTCTGGAACGTCGCGTCCGGTCGGGCCTTCGCGAATTTGCTCACGCCGCCGGAAACCATGTAGACCGGTCTCACGTTCGATCCTCCTTGTCGGTTGGAATCCCTTTCCCTGCGCGCCGGTCCTGCCGCCTCATTTCCGCGGCCGGATCCGTTCGTTGACGTAGTCGACGATCTGCTGAATCGGAGTTCCCGGCGTGAACACCCGGTCGACGCCTTTCTTCACGAGCTTCGGGATGTCGTCGTCCGGGATGATCCCGCCGCCGAAGAGCACCACGTCGCCCATCTTCTTCTCGCGGAGCAGCGTGATGATCCGCGGGAAAAGGTAGTTGTGCGCCCCGGAGAGGATCGAAAGGCCGATGCCGTCGACGTCCTCCTGCGCCGCCGCGCTCACGATCATTTCGGGCGTCTGGTGCAGCCCCGTGTAGATGACCTCCACGCCGGCGTCGCGAAGGGCGCGCGCGATGATCTTCGCCCCACGGTCGTGGCCGTCGAGCCCCGGTTTCCCGACGAGGATTCGGACTTTCCGGGCCGCCTTCTTCGGGGATGCCGCCACGCTTTTTCCCTTTGCCTTTGCCGTTGCCATCGCTCCTCCTCGGTCTTTCGCTCTCAGAACATCGCCGGATCGGTGTACACGCCCATCGTCTCCCGGAGGGTGTCGCACATCTCGCCGAGGGTGACATACTCGCGCGCCGCGTCCACCAGGAGGGGCATCAGGTTCACGTTCGGGGTGATGGATCCTTCCTTCAGCGCGGACAGGCACCCCCGCGCCTTTTTCGCGTTCCGCTTCCGCCGGACTTCCTTCGTCCGCGCCACCTGCTGCTTCTCCACGCGATCGTCGATCTTCAGCAGGGGGATCGGGGCCTCCTCCTGCGACCGGTACGCGTTGAGTCCGACAATCCGCTTCTTTCCTGCGTCGACCAGCCGCTGGAAATGGAAGGCCGCGTCGGCAACCTCCCGCTGAGGATACCCCTGTTTGATCGCGGCCACCATCCCGCCCATCTCGTCGATCTTCCGTATGTACTCCATCGCCTTCTCTTCCATCCCGTTCGTCAGCTGTTCCACGAAGAACGATCCGCCCAGGGGATCGATGGTGTTGGCGACGCCCGACTCCTCGGCGATGATCTGCTGGGTCCGCAGCGCAACGGTCACGGCCTGCTCGGTGGGAAGGGCCATCGTCTCGTCCATCGAGTTGGTGTGGAGCGACTGCGTCCCTCCGAGGACCCCCGAAAGAGCCTGCAGGGCGACTCGCACCACGTTGTTCATCGGCTGCTGCGCGGTGAGCGTGCACCCTGCCGTCTGGGTGTGGAACCGGAGTTTCCACGAATTCTCGTCCTTCGCGTGGAACCGCTCCCGCATGATGCGCGCCCACATCCGGCGCGCGGCCCGATACTTCGCGATCTCCTCAAAAAAGTCCATGTGTGCGTTGAAGAAGTACGACAACCGTGGGGCGAATCTGTCCACCGGGATCCCCGCGTCGATCCCCGCCTGGACGTAGGCGATTCCGTCGGCGATCGTGAAGGCCAGCTCCTGCACCGCCGTGGACCCCGCTTCCCTGATGTGGTAACCGCTGATGCTGATCGTGTTCCACTTCGGGACGTTGTCGGCGCAGTAGGCGAGGATGTCGGTGATAATCCGCATCGACGGCTCGGGTGGGAAGATCCACGAATGCTGGGCGATGTACTCCTTGAGGATGTCGTTCTGGATCGTGCCGCCGACCTTGTGGAAGGGAACTCCCTGCTTTTCCGCCACTGCAAGATACATGGCGAAGACCATCGCCGCCGGGCCGTTGATCGTCATCGAAGTGGTGACCTTGTCCAGCGGTATCCCGTCGAAAAGGATCTCCATGTCCTTCAGCGAATCGACGGCGACCCCGCACATCCCGACCTCTCCCCTCGCGCGGGGAGAGTCGGAGTCGTATCCCATGAGCGTCGGAAAGTGGAATGCGGTGGAAAGCCCGGTCTGACCTTGCGAGAGGAGGAACTTGAACCGCGCGTTCGTATCCTCCGCCGACCCGAATCCGGCGAACTGGCGCATCGTCCACATCCGGCCCCGGTACATCGTGGGCTGCACTCCACGGGTGTACGGGTACTGGCCCGGGTTCCCGAGGTCCTCTTCGTAATCGAAGTTCGAAAGGGGATCGGGGGTGTACAGGAGGTCGATCTCCTCGTCGGAAACGGTGGAAAACCGATCGAGACGCGGCGGCGATTTCCGAAGGCTCGACGCCACCGTCTCGTCCTGCCACTTCTTCCGGCGGGTCGCTATCCCCGCGAGCTTTTTCCTGTCGTACATGGTGCCTCCCGATAGTGATGCATTACATAAATACTTCAACTCGGCTGTGCCCCCCGTTCTTCCTACTGCGGGGGTACCCCAGGGAGCGCATTTCTTACGGGAGTGGGGTGCCTCCCTTACCGCTCTACGCCCACGCGGGCGTCCACGCCCTTCGCGTAATAGTGCCGGATCTCCCGCATCTCGGTGACGAGATCCGCCGCCTCGATGATTTCCGGCGGGGCCCCGCGCCCCGTGAGGACGAGTTCCATCCCGTCGGGCTTCCCCTTGATCGCCTCGAGGACCTCCCCGACGGGCAGGAGCCCGAAATCCATCGCGCAATTGACCTCGTCGAGAACCACGATATCCGCCTTCCGGCCCGAAATGATCTCCCTCGCGAGCTTCCAGCCTTCCTGGGCAAGACGGATATCCTCTGGGTCCGGATTTTTCCGGTTAACGAAGGTGTCTCGCCCTGCCTGGTGGATCTCGACGTGGGGGGCGAGCATCCGTACTCCAGCGAGTTCTCCGTAGTCGATCCACCCCTTCATGAACTGGATGATGACCGTCTTCAGCCCGTGGCCGGCGGCGCGAACGGCGAGCCCGAGGGAGGCGGTGGTCTTCCCTTTTCCGTTCCCGGTGTAGACCTGAACGTACCCTTTCCCGATCGCTCCCTCGCTCACGACGCGCCTACCCGCAGAGAGCCCGCGAGATCACGATCCGCTGGATCTCGGAGGTCCCCTCGTAGATCGTGGTCACCCGGATATCGCGCAGGTGACGCTCCACCGGATATTCCCGGATGTAGCCGTACCCGCCCAACACCTGCACCGCGGCGTGGCACGCGCGGTTTCCCGCTTCCGTGGCGAAGAGCTTCGCCATCGAGGCCTCCTTCGAGTACGGGACGCCCTTCTCCTTCAGGGACGCGGCCCGGAACGCAAGCAACTGGGCGGCGTCGAGCTCGGTCGCGGCGTCCGCGAGCTTCCACTGGATCGCCTGGAATTCGCCGATCGCCTGCCCGAACTGACGCCGGTCCCTCGCGTACTCCGTCGCCGTGGAAAGCGCCGACCGCGCGATCCCGATCGCCTGCGACGCGATGCCGATCCGTCCGCCGTCGAGCGCCGAGAGCGCGATCTTCAATCCTTCCCCCGGGGCGCCCAGCATCGACGATTTCGGCACCTTGCACTCCTCGAAGGAAAGGGAGACGGTGTCGGACCCCTTGATCCCCAACTTGCGCTCGCCCTTCCCGACGGAGAACCCCGGAGTCCCGGGTTCCACCAGGAAAGCGCTGATCTTCCGCGGCGACTTCCGCGTCAGCGCCATGACGATCGCGACGCAGGCGTTGGCGCCGTTCGTGATAAAGACCTTCGAGCCGTCGAGGACGTACCCGTCGCCGTCTTCCCGGGCGAACGTCGAAAGCCCCCCGGCGTCGGAACCGGCGCCGGGTTCGGTGAGGGCGAACGCCCCGGCGCCCTTTCCGCCGGAGAGCATCGGCAGATAGCGACTCCGCTGCGCATCGCTGCCGAAACGGAAGATCGCCTCGCCCGTCATGTTGGTGACCGCCATCCCCACTCCCGTCGAGGCGCATCCCCCCGCGACTTCCCTGAGGGCGATGGCATAGGAAACGGGGCCCGCCTCCGACCCCCCGAAGGAGGCCGGGTACAACATCCCGAGCAGCCCCAACTCCGCCAGGCGCCGGTGGTTCTCCGCCGGGTAGCGGCTCTCCTCGTCGACCTGCGCGGCGCGCGGGGCGAACTCCTTCCGGGACAGGCCGCGCACCATCTCCTCGACCTGCAGTTGTTCGTCGGTGAGGCGGAAATCCATCCCGCCTTATCCCTTCAGAAGCGCGGCCGCGATGACCAACCGCTGGATCTCGGAGGTTCCCTCGTAGATCTCCGTGATCTTCGCGTCGCGGAAGTGACGTTCCGCCGGGTATTCATTGATGTACCCATACCCTCCGTGGATCTGCACGCCCTTCACCGCCGCCCGCATCGCCACTTCCGAGGCGTACAGCTTCGCCATCGACGACTCCTTGGAGTGGCGCATCTTGCGGTCCTTCATCCAGGCGGCCCTCCAGGTGAGCAGACGCGCGGCGTCGATCTCGGTGGCGATGTCCGCCAGCATCCACTGGATCGCCTGGAACTCGCAGATCGCCTGGCCGAACTGCTTCCGGTCCTTTGAATAGGCGAGGGCGTCCTCGAACGAGGCGCGGGCGATCCCGATCGCCTGGGAAGCGATGCCGATCCGGCCCCCGTCGAGAGTGTTCATTGCGACCTTGAACCCGTCCCCGTCGTTCCCCAGCCGATTCTTCGCCGGGACCCGGACGTCCTCGAAGATGATCGAAGAGGTGGCCGACGCCTTGATCCCCATCTTCTTCTCGTGCTTCCCGAGCGAGACTCCCTTCCACTTCATGTCGACGACGAACGCCGTGATCCCCTTGTGCGATTTCGCCTTGTCGGTCATCGCGAAGAGGACGCAGGTGTCCGCCTGCGGCGCGTTGGTTATGAAGTTCTTGGTGCCGTTGACGACGTAGAAATCGCCGTCCCGAACCGCAGTGGTCTTCTGGGAACCGGCGTCGGAGCCGGCTCCGGGCTCCGTGAGCCCGAAGCAGCCGAGCTTCTTCCCGGAAGCCATCGGCACGAGATATTCCTGCTTGATCTCCTCGGAGCCGAACTTGAGGATCGGGTCGCACGCGAGCGAATTGTTGACCGACATGATGACGCCGGTGGAAGCGCACGCGCGGGAGATCTCCTCCATGGCGATCGCGTAGCAGACGTTGTCCATCCCGGCGCCGCCGTACTCCTCGGGGACGGCGATCCCCATGAAGCCGAGCTCGGCCATCTGGCGGATCAGCTCCTCGGGGAAGCGACTGTTCTCGTCCAGCTCGGCCGCCTTCGGCAGAACCTCTTTCCGGGCGAACTCCCTCGCCGTATCCTGGATCATCCGCTGCTCTTCGGTCAGATCGAACACCATCGTTTCTTCTCCCTCGTCGTTGAGTGTGGGGCGACTTTCCCCCCGGATCACTTCCCGGTGAAGTTCGCCTTCCGCTTTTCGAGGAACGCGGCGATCCCTTCTTCCCTGTCGGCGGTGGAGAAACCGGCAGCGAAGAGGCTCGCCTCGAGGGCGCAGGCGTTGCCCAGGTCGAGGTCGAGCCCCCGGTTCATCGCCATCTTCGCCGTGCGGACGGCAACCGGGCCCCGGGAGAGGATCTTTTTGGCGATCTCCCTCGCCGCGCCCATCAGTTCCGCCGCCGGGACGACCTTGTTCACCAGGCCGATCTCGTACGCCCGCTGCGCCGAGATCATCTCCCCGGTGAGGACCAGCTCCTTCGCGAGGTTCCGACCGACCAGGCGCGGCAGGCGCTGCGTTCCGCCGTATCCCGGGATGATCCCCAGGTTCACCTCCGGCTGGCCGAACCGGGCCGTGTCCGCGGCGATCAGCAGGTCGCACGCCATCGCCACCTCGCACCCCCCGCCCAGCGCGAAGCCGTTGATTGCGCCGATGACCGGCTGGGACATCGACTCGATGAAGCCGAGCACGCGGTGGCCGAGAAGGGAGAAATCGAGCGCCTCCAGCGTCGTGAACCCCTTCATCACGGTGAGATCGGCCCCCGCGATGAACGCCTTCTCCCCGGCACCGGTAAGGAGGATCGCTCCCACGTCCTGTCGCGCCGAAAGCTCTTCCATGGCGGCTCCGAGCTCCCGCACCGTCGCGGGATTCAGGGCGTTCAGGAATTTCGGGCGATTGATGGTGACCGTCGCGATCCGTTCCGAAACGTCGACCAGCAGGTTCTCGTAAATCATCGGCTCCTCCTCATGCCTTTTCGTACGTGTAGAAGCCGCGCCCCGTCTTCTTCCCGAGGTAGCCGGCGTCGACGTGCTTGCGCAGGAGAGGGCACGGGCGGTATTTCGGGTCTCCCAATCCCTGTTGCAGGACGTTCATCACTTCGAGGCAGGTGTCGAGTCCGATGAGGTCCGCCAGCGCCAGCGGGCCCATCGGGTGGTTCGCGCCCATCCTCATGATCGCGTCGATGTCGGCGGCCTCTCCGACGCCCTCCATCAGGGCGTAGACCGCCTCGTTGATCATCGGCATGAGGATCCGGTTCGCGATGAATCCCGGAAAATCGTTCGCGGCGACCGGTTCTTTCCCGAGCGCACGGGCGAACGCCATCGTCGCTTCGAACGTTTCCGGCGACGTCTGCAGCCCCGGGATCACCTCGACGAGTTTCATGAGAGGGACCGGATTCATGAAGTGCATCCCGATCACCTGCGCCGGACGCTTCGTCGCGGCGGCGATCTTCGTGATCGAGATGGAAGAGGTGTTCGTCGCGAGGATCCGTCCCGCCGGGACCACCTCGTCTAGTTTCCGGAAGAGGGTGAGCTTCAGCTCTTCCCGTTCCGTGGCCGCCTCAACGACGAGATCGCAGGAGGCGAAACCGGAGGGATCGGTCGTCGTCTGGAGGCCGGAGAGCGCCCGTTCCTTCTCCTGCGCCGTGATCTTCTCCTTCCGGACGAGGATTTCGAGCCCCTTTCCGATTCCCGCGCGGGACCGGGCGAGGACCGCCTCGGAGAGATCGCTCAGGAGGACCTGCAGGCCGCTCACCAGGGAGACTTGCGCGATCCCGCTCCCCATCTGGCCGGCCCCGAGGACGCCGATCTTCGAAACGCTCATTGATTCCCCCATGCAATATTGATTATTAACATCTATTTAAAATATAAATTCTAAAGTAACGCTAGAGCTTCTCGACCAGCACCGCGACGGCCTCTCCCCCGCCGATGCAAAGGGAGGCGACTCCGTACCGCTCTCCCCGGTCGGCCATCGCGTACAGGAGTGTGGTGAGGATCCGCGCCCCCGAGCATCCGACGGGATGCCCCAGCGCCACCGCGCCGCCGTTCACGTTCACGCGCTCCGGATCCAGGGCCAGTCCCCGGATGGCGGCGATCGCCACCCCTGCGAACGCTTCGTTGATTTCAAAGAGCCCGACCTTCTCCTTCGGGACGCCGGTTTTCTGAAGAAGCTTCCGGATCGCGTCCACCGGGGCGATCGTGAACCAGACCGGTTCGAGGGACGCCGTCGCGTACCCGACGATGCGCGCGATCGGCTTCGCCCCGAGTCGTTTCGCGGCGTCCGAAGACATCACCACGATGGCCGCCGCCCCGTCGTTGATCGTCGAGGCGTTCCCGGCGGTGACGGTGCCGTTCTTCTCGAAAGCGGACCGGAGGCTGGGCAATTTCGGGACGTTCCCGCGTCCCGGCTCCTCGTCCACCAGGAAAGGAACCGGGTCTCCCTTGCGCTGCGGGACCGGGACCGGTACGATCTCTGCGGTGAACTTCCCGTTCTTGATGGCGGAAAGGGCACGCGTGTACGAGGAAGCCGCGTACGCATCCTGATCCTCGCGGGTGATCTTGTGCTCCTTCGCCAGGGTCTCCGCACAATTCCCCATGTGAAGGTCGTTGTAGACATCCCAAAGTCCGTCGACGATCATGTGGTCGTAGAGTGTGTCGTTTCCAAGCCGGTATCCGGAACGCGCCTTCTTCAGCAGGTACGGCGCCTGGCTCATCGACTCCATCCCGCCGGCGACCAGGACATCGAACTCTTCCGTGACCACGGACTGGGCGGCGAGCATGACGGCCTTGAGGCCGGATCCGCACATCTTGTTGATGGTCATCGCCCCGGCCGACACCGGGATGCCGGCGTAGATGCCGGCCTGCCGGGCAGGTGCCTGTCCCATCCCCGCGGAGAGGACGTTCCCCATGATCACCTGTTCAACGTCCTCCTTCCGGATTCCGCTTCTGGAAACGGCCTCCGCGATCGCGACGGCGCCGAGTCGTGGGGCCGGGAGATCGGAGAGTCCCCCCATCAGCGATCCGATTGCGGTTCTTGCGGCTCCGGTGATGACGGCTTCCTTCATGAGCGCATCTCCTTTCCGGTAGTTCCCGGTTCTTCATGGGTTGCGTCCTGCAGGACCTTGTCCCGCAGACGCTGCTGGTATTCCCGGATCTCTTTCTTCAGAGCAACGAGCTGAGCGACACGTTCGTCGATCTGCACGGCACGTTCGTCGAGGATCTGCAGAAGTTTCGGAAGGATCTCCCGGTTGTTGCGCTGCTTTCGGTAGATTTTTTCGAGTTCGACCATCTCCGCGAGGGAGAGGCCGAGGACCTTCAGGCGGTTGATGAATTTCAGTCGCCGGACATCGCTGTCCGTGTAGACGCGCTTGCCGTTCTCGATCCGGCGGATGCTGTGCAGGAGCCCGATCTCCTCGTAGTAGCGGATCGTGCGCTGCGACAGTTCGACCAGGCGGCTGATCTCCCCGATCGCGTACGTCCCCTCGGTCACCCTTGCCATGTCTCACCACCTTACGTTAACTGGCAAGATGGTACCCGGGAACGCCCCACTGTGTCAACAGATATTCAGCGGGGCGTGGTTTTTGGGTTGTGGGCGAGGGACACTCCTCCAACCGCAGTACAGACAACCTCCAGGAATGTCCCTCGAAAGCGCCTGCACCTCAAAGTGGTTCTCTCCTGCCGTACCATACGCAGCAAAGATCCCTCAGTGGCTTGTGTCGGGGGTGACGAGATTAGATCAAGCGCTTCGCGAGTGCGATCAGCGGATCGCCCTTCTCCCCTTCCGGAGGGATGGCGGCCGGTTCAGGGCTGATGTCGAGGATCGCGGAGAGGAGGCGGGAGTGCGCCTCGGGGGGAAGGAAGATCCCTGCGCGGACGATGTCGCGGCGCTCTTCCGGAGTCAGGAACGCGGACTCCCGGGTGAATCGTTCGTCGAGCGCGCCAAGGAGCGACCGACGGATAGCGTATGCCCGGATCGATTTCCAGAGCCTTCCCTCGGATGCCGGGGATCCCGATACGGCATCTACCCACTCCGCCAGCTCCTCGATCCGTTCCAGCGCCTCTTCGAGACACTGCGGCGGTACGCGAGGGAACGCGAAGCGTGGGATCGATACCGGGAGGGCGCACAACAGCGGGAGATCCGCCCCCAGCAACCACGCGTTCACCTGTCCGGAAAACAGGACAAGATCCTCCCGGGATTCGAGGGCGATCGGCAATAGGCCGGCGGCGTGGGGGAGTTCGGGGACGGGAGGAAACGGAAAGCAGCCGACGGTTTTCCCGCCAGTGGCGGCTTTCCAGAGCGTCACCACGTCGGACGGTCTGGAAGCGACGCCTGCCGCGAACCGGATCCCCTCCAGGACGGCCCGACCGCGGAACGGCCCCTTAGCATTCACCTTATTCCTGGACAGGACCTTTCGCCCCTGCGTGGATCACCGCGAGGATGAGCGCCTCCCGCTCGTCCGTGGAATGGACATGGTGAGGGATCGTGGAATTGTAATAGACGCTGTCCCCTTCCTCGAGGACGTCGGAGAGGTTCCCGAGGCACACCGTCACCTTCCCGGAGAGGACGTAGAGGAACTCTTCGCCGTCGTGGGAACTCCGGGCCGTATGGGACTCGGAGAGCGGCTGAAGACGGACGAGGAACGGCTCCATCTTCCGCCCCGCCTTTCCGGCACCGAGGGATTCATAGGTGTAAGTGGACTTCCCACCATCCTTGAGTCCGACGCGGGAAACGGTGGTGCGGTCTTCTTTCCGGACGATGGAGAACTCCCGCTCCTCCTTTCCGCCGATGAACGAGGAGACGGTGGTACCGAAGGTGTTGGCGATCTTGACGAGCGTCCCGAGGGATGGCGAGACCATCCGGTTCTCGATCTGCGCCAGAAGCGCGGCGGAGAATCCGGTCCTCTCCGCGAACTGTTGTACGGTCATGCCCAAGGTCTCCCGGAATGCCCGCACGTGTTCCCCCACCGGGACTTCGGGATCTCCCGACGGCTTTTCCGGTTCCCCGGACTCCCTGGCCATTTCGGACAGGAGGTCGTCCATCGTCTCGTCACGCGTGAAATCCGGCAAGGGCGGCTCCTTCCTTCAATGCGTTGATATTCAGGGGGATGAACTTTTCGTACTTCTTCGAGATGACCTTCGGGAGGCAATCGAAGACCGTCGAGAGTTTCACGATCCCGGACAGGGTGACGTACGCCCCGAGGGCGACCATCGACGCCATCTGTCGGCTGCCGATCTTGTTGCGGGCAATATCGTCCGCCGGGACCGGGAGGACGCGAACGTCGTTCCGGGTTACCTGCCGCTCCTCTACCAGGGAACTGTTGATGATGAGGTCGCCGCCCGGCGCGAGCATGGGGAGGAATCTTTCCATCGAGGGACCGTTCATGATCAGAAGCCCCTTCGGACGCCCGACGACGGGAGAGCCGATCTCCTCGTCGGAGACGACCACCGTGCAGTTCGCGGTGCCGCCACGCATTTCTACCCCGTACGCGGGGAAATAGGTGACGTGCTTCTCCTCTTCCATCGCCGTGAGGGCCAGCAGGTTCCCGATCATCAGGATCCCCTGGCCGCCGAACCCGGCCATGATGATGTCGCTCGTCACGCGAAGTCCGCCTGCTTCCGCTCCTTGAAGATACCCAGCGGGAAATATTCCGACATCTCTCCGAGCACCCGTTTCTGCGCATCCAGTGGCTTCATCCCCCAGTTCGTCGGGCAGGTGGAGAGGAACTCCACGATGGAGAGCCCCATCCCGGCGATCTGCATCTCGAACGCCTTCCGCACCGACTCCTTCGCCTTCCGGATCTGGGCGGGGGTCGAGACCGCGACCCGGGCCGAGTAGGCCGTCCCCTCGAGGCCGGCCAAAAGTTCGGCCATCCGGATCGGGTAGCCGTCGCAGCTGAAATCGCGTCCGTACGGGGTGGTGGAGGTCTTCTGCCCGAGCATGGTGGTGGGTGCCATCTGGCCCCCGGTCATTCCGTACGTCGTGTTGTTCACGAAGATCACGGAGAGGTTTTCCCCGCGATTCGCCGCGTGGATGATCTCCGACGTTCCGATCGCCGCCAGATCGCCGTCCCCCTGGTAGGTGAAGACGAACTTGTCGGGCTGGGCGCGCTTGACACCGGTCGCCACGGCAGGGGCGCGCCCGTGGGGCGATTCGACCACGTCCACGTCGATGTAGTCGTACAGGAAAACGGAGCAGCCGACGCAAGCGACGCCGATCGTCTTCTCCCTGAGATCGTACCGGTCGATGCACTCGGCGACGATCTTGTGGATCGTCCCGTGGTGGCAGCCCGGGCAGAAGTGGCTCTTGACGTCGACCAGGCTCCGGGGCCGCGTGTAAACCGCTTTCGAAAACCCGACCTTCCCGGGAGCGCTCATCCCTTCCTCCCTGCCAGCAGTCGTATGCGATCGAGGATTTCCTCGGGGGTGGGCATGACGCACGGCTTGCCGAGGAATGCGATCCGGTCGTGGTGCGGCGTGCACTGCCGCACGTCTTCCACCATCTGCCCGGTGTTCATCTCGATGACGAGCAGGACGTCGACCGTCCTCGCCAGTTCGAACACTTCCCGCTCGGGGAACGGGAAGAGCGTGATCGGACGCAGCATCCCGGCGGCGATCCCCTCCTTCCGGGCCCACTGGATAGCGGTTTTGCCCACGCGGGCCGCGGTCCCGAAGGCCACGATCGCGATCGTAGCCCCGTCGAGCATGTACGACTCCGCCCGGACTTCGTTCTTGCGGATCCGCTCGTACTTTTCGTGCAATTTCCAGTTGTGGACCTCGATGGCGTTGTCTTTCAGGTGGAGGGATTTCACGTTTTGGCGCTCCCGGCCCGCGCAACCGGTCAGCGCCCACGGTTTCTCCACCGTCGACGCCGGATCGTACGGAGACGCGACGAACGGTTCCTTCATCTGGCCGACGATGGCATCACCGAGGATCAAGGCGGGAGTGCGGTACTTGTCCGCCAGGTCGAAGGCGAGCATGGTGAGGGCGTACATCTCCTGGACCGAGTGCGGCGCAAGGACGATCAGCCGGTACCCGCCGTGACCGCCGCCCTTGACCGCCTGGAAGTAGTCCCCCTGGGAGGGGGCTATGCCGCCGAGGCCCGGACCCGACCGGGAAATGTTGACGACCACCGCGGGCAGTTCGGATCCCGCCATGTAGGAGAGCCCTTCCTGCATAAGGGAGACCCCGGGACCCGAGGAAGAGGTCATCACGCGCTTTCCGGAGGCGGAGGTTCCCAGAATGATGTTGATCGTCGCGACTTCGCTCTCCGCCTGCAGAAAGGTTCCCCCGAGGGCCGGCAGGTGTGCCGCCATGTATTCGGGGATGTCGTTCTGGGGGGTGATCGGGTACCCGTAATAGTGACGGCACCCGGCCGCGATGGCCCCGAGGCAGATCGCCTCGTTCCCCTTGGTGAGGATTCGCTTCGACGGGGACGGCGCCAGCGCGCTCATCGCCACACCAGTATGCACGCGTCGGGGCAGACTTCAGCGCAGATCGCGCACCCCGTGCAGTCGTCGGGACGCTCGAAGACGGCGGACCCGTATCCCTGCCGGTTGATGGCCGTCCCCATCCCGATGCACTCCTTCGGGCAGGCGGGAACGCAAAGTTCGCACGCCTTGCACCGCTCGAAATCGATCTCGATCCGCCCCGTCGCCGTGACGCTATCCCCCACAGCCTATTCGTACTTCGGCTTGAACTCGAAGTAGTGTGTCGTGTCGATGATGCGGGTGGTGCGGGAACGGGAGCGCATGACGACGGATTGGGTGAACGCGCCGCCGCTGA
>Ga0315273_10005067_pt1 | contig 16250 bp, 13 predicted proteins | sample YL17G02_0_MG_FD_205753 | JGI IMG/M metagenome (GOLD analysis project Ga0315273, IMG submission 205753) | Sediment microbial communities from Yellowstone Lake, YNP, Wyoming, USA - YL17G02_0 | ecosystem: Environmental > Aquatic > Freshwater > Lake > Sediment | place: USA: Wyoming | collected... | reverse complement strand
CGCGGTGAGATCCCACTCCCCAGGGTTGCCATCGACGATGGCGCTCCCCAAGGTCGGTTCCGGCGGAACGGCCGCCGCCATAGCAGGTACCCCGAACACCAGGACGATCAATCCGAGCACCATCGCGATCCGGAGCCCACCTGCCAGCCCACGATTGCTGCCACTGTGCGTACTCATTGTCGGCATCTCCCTTTCAAATGAATTACCAGTAAATCGTACAAAACTGACATGTACCCGGACCGTTAGCAAATCCAATTGTAGCAGATTCCCCGCCAAATAGCAAGAGGCGACTTTCTTAAAATATCGCGCCTCTGATGATTGGCACCCCAGTGGTACGGATTGAGTGTTACTGGTGAGCCACTCAGACGGCCCGGGAGGCACCCTGGCGCGGGCGACGCATGACCGGAGACCACCATGATGTTGGACCTCGCGAGTCCGAAGCTCGCATGGGGCGGTTATCCGGCTCATTTTTGGGCCGGACTTGCCGCCGGGATTGTGTTGTGCTAGACTCGTTCGCGTCGGCCGCCTACGCGTCAGCGCGGATGCACGGCGACGCCCTCCGGGCGTAATACAACCTGTTTTGATGGGTGGCATGGTGCGACGGTTAAGCGCAGCAGCCTGCGATGCCCGAAGAAGCAGAGCCTCCGCTTCGGACCCGGGCCGGCACCAGCCCTACCCGGGTGACCAGGTGATTGAAAGTGCCATGCCCCAATCTATCGTAATGACTGTGATTGGCACACGCCCCGAAGCCATCAAACTAGCTCCGGTTGTTTTGGAACTTGCCTCCCGGCCAGATCGGTTTGTGTCTCGCGTGTGTGTTACGGCACAGCATCGCGAGATGCTCGACCAGCCGCTCGCGCTTTTTGGCATCACACCGGACTATGATTTGAATATCATGTCGCCGGGGCAAACGTTGGCGCAAGTGACTGCACGCGCGATGGAAGGGCTGGACCGCGTGCTCAGGCAGGAGAAGCCGGACTTGGTACTCACCCAGGGCGACACCACAAGCTCCTTCTGTGGCGCACTTGCTGGTTATTATCATCGCATCCCGGTCGGGCATGTTGAAGCTGGCTTGCGGACGGGCGACAAGTATGCGCCGTTTCCTGAAGAGATCAACCGCAGGCTGGTTGGGCAAATTGCCGAATGGCACTTTGCACCAACCGAAACCGCGCGTCAGGCTCTGTTGCGGGAAGGCATCCCCGAGTCGAGCGTGTTGGTCACGGGCAACACGGTGATTGACGCCTTGCTGTGGGTGCGCGAACGCGTGCGAACGGCGCCTCCGGCATTGCCGGCTGGCTTGGGCGAATCCCTGGATGGTCACCCTGTGGTTCTTGTGACCGGGCACCGGCGTGAAAGCTTTGGCCAGGGATTTGAGGACATTTGCCAGGCCATCCGCGAGGTTGCTGAGGCATTTCCCGATGTTGTTTTCGTCTATCCGGTCCACCTCAACCCAAACGTCTGCGAACCTGTGAATCGCGTCCTGGGCGGACACCCTCGCATCCACTTGATCCATCCGCTGGCCTATGCGCCATTCGTATGGCTCATGGATCGTGCGACGATCATTCTTACCGATTCGGGCGGTGTGCAAGAAGAGGCGCCTTCGTTGGGCAAGCCTGTATTGGTCATGCGCGAGACGACCGAACGTCCCGAAGGCATTGCGGCTGGGAATGCGCTGCTGGTGGGCGTACAGAAAGAGCGAATAGTGGAAGGCCTCACCCATCTGCTGCGCGATTCTGAGAAGCGGGCATCCATGGCAACTCTGAACAATCCCTATGGGGATGGACGAGCCGCACAACGTATCGTCGACTTCCTGGCACAAATCCAACACTTGTCCAAACCTACAAAAGAGGAATGAGACAAAATGGCGTCAATTCTGGTAACAGGTGGACTTGGGGCGGTGGGAAAGCCTCTCACGCTAGATCTGAGACATCGCGGACATACTGTGTGGGTGTGTGATTTGCCACATTCAAGTGAACCGAATTATGTCCGTTGCGACGTGAGCGACTATCGCCAATTGCAGCGGGTTTTTGAGCGAACGGACTTTGATTTCGTCTATCATCTCGCTGCGGAGTTTGGCCGTTGGAATGGCGAAGACTACTACGAAAAAGTGTGGCGCTCGAATGCGATAGGTACCAAGAATATCTTGCGGCTACAGGAGCAACGCAAGTTCCGCATGATTTTCTCCAGCAGCTCCGAAGTGTACGGTGATTGGAACGGCGTCATGTCGGAAGATGTCATGATGACTCACCCGATTCGACAGATGAATGACTACGCCATTTCCAAATGGGTGAACGAGATGCAGATAATGAACTCTGCAGACCAATTTCGAACCGAATCAGTGCGTGTGCGATTGTTTAACACGTACGGCCCAGGCGAATACTATTCGAAGTATCGCAGCGTCATCTGCCAGTTCGTCTATTGCGCCTTGCATGATTTGCCTTATACGGTCTATCTCAATCATCGTCGTACTTCCACGTACATTGACGATATGGCCCGAACCCTGGCCAATATCGCTGATCCGAATCGTTTCAAACTCGGCGAAGTGTACAATATTGCAGGGGACGAATATCATGACATCAAGTCGCTTTCGGACTTGATTTTGAACTATGTGGGCAAGGATGACCGTCTTGTGAAATATGAGTCGGTGGAAGGGTACACCACTCGTGACAAAAAGGCGGACATGTCCAAGGCGGTTCGCGACCTCGATCATCGATGCACCGTATCTTTGTCAGATGGCATCGCGCGTACCATAGAATGGCAGAAGGAGATTTACCATCATAGCTGAGGCGACTGAAGCGAAACCCAAGAAGATCGTGGTGCTGGGCACAGGTTACGTTGGTCTGCCGGCAGCCTTACTATTAGCTAGGGCTGGTTACGATGTTGTGGGCGTCGACATCGACGCGAACATCGTGCGCGCCCTAAATGAAGGCGTGTTGCACATCAAAGGGGAAGAACTCCAGGCCATTATGGACGAGCCGGAAGTGCGCCGGCATTTGCGTGCCCAGTCCACGCCATGTGAGGCGGACGTCTATTTGATCGCTGTCCCTACCCCGGTTGACCATCGCAAAAAAGTTGCGGATATGCGGTACGTTCGTGACGCCGCCGAGTCGATTGTGCCATACCTGCGGTCTGGCAGTCTGGTTATCCTTGAATCTACCGTTCCTCCACTCACCTGCCGTGATTTTGTGACCCCGATTCTTGAGAAGTGCGGCTTAAAGGTTGGGGTGGACCTCTATTTGGCACACTGCCCGGAGCGGATTCTGCCGGGGAATGTGTTTCACGAAATTGTTAACAATGACCGCATTATCGGGGCCGCCGATCAACGCTCGCGCGATATGGCGCGAGATGTGTATTCGGCTTTTGTCAGAGGCAATCTGTATCTGACTGATGATGTGACAGCGGAACTATGCAAACTCATGGAGAATACTTATCGCGACGTGAACATCGCTCTGGCGAACGAGTTTGCGGCTGTTGCCGAAGGCTTGGAAATTGACCCGTTGGCGGCCATTCGTCTCGCCAACAAGCACCCGCGCGTCAAGATCCTGAGACCCGGCATCGGCGTCGGAGGACATTGCATACCTCTGGATCCCTGGTTTATCAAGGAGATTGATCCGGCAAACGCACGTTTGATCTTCACCTCACGCCTGATCAATGATGAAATGCCGCAACGCATTGCGACCAAGATCCGCCAGGCGGTACGTGGCATTTCGAGCCCTAGGATTGTTGCCGTAGGAGCGACCTACAAGCCGAACGTGGGCGATACCCGAGAAAGCCCTGCTGTCAGAATTGTGGACTTGTTAAGGGCGGATGGTTATCGAGTAGAACACTATGACCCACTTATAGATGGGATGCAGTACTCCTCACTTGTTGATCTGTGTCGTGATGCTGATTGCCTCGTGGTGCTGGTTGAGCATGATGTCGTACGCACCGAGTTGAAGTCGCAAGCAAGTGCCATTAGGTCTGTAATGCGAACGCCGGTTGTGCTGCGCTTCTACGTTGATGATTTTCCCCAGACCTAGAGGGCGCACATGAAGGCAATCGGAAAGTTGTGGTTGATTTCGGAGGTATACTATCCGGAGGAGATCGGAACGGCTTACTACATGACTGGATTGGCAGAGGGATTAACATCATCATATCATTGCGTGAATGTTCTCTGTAGCCAACCTACCTATTCCGCACGAGGCGTGCTGATGCCATGGGAGGAAGTGCATCACGGGGTGCATATTGAGCGTTGTCCGGCTACCGTGTTCAACAAGGACATCCTCGTTCTGCGGTTAGTCAATATGCTGACGGTAAGCTGGGCCATCTTCTTTGCGTGCCTATTGAAGATTCAGAAGACCGATGTTATCTTAGTGGTAACAAATCCGCCTTTGTTGCCCTTTGTCGTAGCGACTGCGTGTCATTTACGGGGAGCCAGATGCATACTTCGTGTTGATGATGTCTATCCGGAGACCTTGATTGCCACGGGTTTGGCCGATCCAGCAAGCCCTGTGGTACGTGTTTTGGCTCGTCTCACCAAACTCCTTTATCGTCGTGTAGACCAGATTATCGTCATTGGCCGCGATATGGAACGCTTGGCTCGAGAGAAGCTCGGTGTCACAACCAAACAGATTTCAGTCATTCCCAATTGGGCAGATGTGGCTCTAGTTAATCCAGTCCCAAAAACGGACAACGCCTTGCTTCATGAGTTGGGGCTGGCGGACAAGTTCGTTGTGCAATGTGCGGGCAATATGGGCCGCGCTCAGGGTGTTGAGAACATGCTTCGGGCAGCGAAACTATTGAGGGAAGAGAAGGGTATTCACTTTCTCTTCATCGGGTCAGGGGCGAAAAGACGATGGATGGAAAACGAGGTGCGCGATAAACACCTGGACAACGTAACGCTTCTGGATCAACGCCCTCGATCCGACCAACTCAACTTTCTGAACGCGTGTGATATCGCCATGGCCTCACTAGTGCCTGGCATGACTGGTGCCGGCGTGCCCAGTCGCTTGTACAACATTATGGCGGCTGGCAAACCTATCATCGCAATCGCGGGATCTGACTCGGAGCTGTCACTGGTTGTCCAAGAAGAACAGATAGGATGGCTGGTGCCTCCTGACCAGCCGGAAAAACTCGCAGAAGTCATCCTTGTAGCGAAAGCTCATCCTCACGATCTCTCCTTGATGGGCGAACGCGCACGTGGGGTCGCCGTAGCCAAGTATTCGCGGGATCGCATCATCAGTACCTACACTGAGTTGATCAGAGTTGGTTGAGTCCTTTCGCAATGAGGGTGCGAAGGGCTGACGATTGTAAACTAACTACGCAGACTTTGCGCCAATGACGGTTGGTGGGACAATGTTGGCACCTTCGCCTGACTGAGCGGAATGATACCTAAGAGTACAGTTCATGGCCTCATGGTTACGCAAGAGCGGTACTTTGAATACAGGTTTTCACTCAAGGTCAAAGCCAAGCAACTGAACAAGACACTTTATCAAGTCAAGACCGACCTATTGCGCGATTACTTGCGGGCCGACTTGCCTAGCCCGCGTACTCCGGCCTTTCGGCCGGCCTAAGCGAAAGCCCCGAGTGCTAGACTATTTTCAATTGGCAGGTCTGAGTGTCGTAGTCATGGTCGCGTCTTACGTTGGTGTTGCCGGTCTGCGCCGCTGGGCAGAGCGACGAAATATCCTTGACATCCCGAACGAACGCAGCTCGCACACCCGGCCCACTCCGCGGGGTGGCGGACTGGCTATCGTCGTCCTGACGCTGGCGGGATTGCTGGTGTATGCAGCTCTGACGCCAGATCGCAACTGGACGGCCATCCTTGGCTACGGTTGCGGTGCAGTCATCATCGCCGCCGTCAGTTGGTGGGACGACATGCACTCACTATCAAGTAGCGTGCGCTTAGCCGCCCACGGTGCCGGTGCTGTCGCGGCTATCTGGACGCTTGGCTATTGGGGTTGCGTGATCGTTCCACTTGCGGGGTCAGTGTGCTTGGGCTGGGCAGGCCTGCCGCTCACGTTCGTATGGATCGTCGGCTTCACCAACGCATACAACTTCATGGACGGCATAGACGGTATTGCCGGGAGCCAGGCCGTCGCGGCCGGGTTGGGGTGGATGGTACTTGGACAACTCTCCGGGCAGCCGGCAGTGAGCGTGTTGGGCCTGCTGCTAGCGAGCAGCACATTGGGCTTCTTGGGCCACAACTGGCCTCCCGCACGCATTTTCATGGGTGATGTAGGAAGCGCCTTCCTGGGTTATACCTTTGCGGCCCTGGCCGTCGCAGCAGTGCGCGGAAATCCGAGGTTGGCCCTGGCGGGGATCCTTCTGGTGTGGCCCTTTGTTTTCGACACGACGCTCACATTAATACGGCGCTTGAGTCGACGCGAGAACGTTTTCAGCGCCCACCGGTCCCACCTCTACCAGAGGTTGGTCATCGCCGGCTACTCTCATCGCGGGGTGACGTTGCTCTATGCGGGACTCGCTGTGGCCGGTGCTCTCCTGGCAATCATCTGGTTCATTGGCAGCCCAGGAAGCGCCACTTTCGTGACCCTCACGGTAATTGCCTTGTGCCTCCTGCTGTGGGTCCTGGTTGACCGAGCGGAACGCGAAGCTCGAGGGGAAGGACTCAGAGATGCGTCTGACTGACGTGCTCAAGCTGCTCCGAATGAAGAACGTTCTGGGGCGGTTGCGTAACAGGTACCTGGTATTGGCCGACCTACTCTTGCTGCCGATGGCGGCCTTGATGGCATTTCTCCTGCGGCTTGATAGCGTGCAGCTACAAATCTACATTAGGGCAATGGTGATCTATGCGCTTGCGGCGCCGCTGATCCAGATCCCGATTTTCGCGGCGCTCGGCGTCTACAGCCAGTTCTGGCAGTATGCGGGCGCCGACGAGATGATTCTGCTCGCTTGGGCCGCCCTAATCGGTGGACTGGCGCAGGGCGCTATTTTTCTGGGCGGCAGGGCGCTATTCCCAGGTGGGCCAATTCCGCTGATTCCCCGCTCCATTCCGCTGATCGGCATACTGCTCACGCTGGTCTGCATTGCTGGCACGCGTTTCGCTCTGCGGGAGATTTCGCGAAGCGCCAAGCGCGCCACCAAAGTGGGTAGATCCGGTACGGAGACACTGCAGCATGTGTTGATCGCCGGCGCCGGCGAGGCCGGCGCGCTGATACTGCGTGAGCTGCGGGCCAATCCGCAGACGGGACTCGTGCCTGTCGGCTTCGTCGACGATGACCCTGCCAAGCAAGGTATGCTGATCAACCGCCTGCGGGTATTTGGCGGTCGCGTAGCGATCCCCGACCTCGTACGGCAGAAACACGTGGAACAGGTGATCATTGCGATGCCTGGGGCCGGGGGCAAGGTAATTCGCGAGATCGTGGCGACCTGTGAGGCAGCCGGCGCGCAGACCAGGATCGTCCCGGCGATTGCCGACCTGCTCGATGGCGGTGTCAGCATCAGTCAGATCCGAGACATTGACATCGAGGACCTGCTTCGGCGCGAACCTGTCAGGACCGACACCGCCCAGGTGGCAGCGTTACTGCGGGGACGCCGAGTGTTGGTGACCGGGGCGGGTGGATCGATTGGCTCTGAACTCTGCCGGCAGATCGCCCGCTGTAACCCTGCTGAGATAATCTTGCTCGGCCACGGTGAGAACAGCATCTTCGAAATCTCCAACGAGTTATCCAGATGGGGCAGAGACCCAGGGCTCTCTCGGGCAGGGGCCCGAATGGGCGAAGGGGAGTCATTGCGTCTGATAACGCACCCGGTGATCGCCGATATCCGTTTTGCGGACCGCATCCGGGCAGTACTGGAGGAGTACCGGCCGGAGGTGATCTTCCATGCAGCCGCACATAAGCACGTCCCGTTGATGGAGCAAAACCCGGCTGAGGCAATCAGTAACAATGTCATGGGGACGCGTAACCTGCTTGAGGCGGCGGCGGCCATCGGCGTGCAGCACTTCGTGATGATTTCTACCGATAAGGCGGTCAATCCGAGCAACATTATGGGCGCCGCCAAGCGCGTTGCCGAGCTGCTAGTGTACCAGGCAGCTCAGCGTACCGGCCGGCCCTACGTGGCGGTGCGCTTCGGCAACGTGCTGGGCTCGCGAGGAAGCGTCGTGCTGACCTTCAAGCAGCAGATCGCCGCGGGTGGCCCCGTGACCGTGACCCATCCTGACGTATGTCGCTACTTCATGACAATCCCAGAAGCGGTGCAGCTGGTGCTTCAGGCCGCAGCCATGGGTCAGGGAGGCGAGGTCTTCGTCCTCGACATGGGTGAACCCGTGCGCGTTTATGACCTGGCACAGGATCTAATCCGACTCTCCGGCCTCGAGCCCGGGCGCGATATCGATATCCAGTTCATCGGGCTTCGACCAGGGGACAAGCTGTTTGAGGAGTTGTTCCTGACCGGAGAGGCCTACCAGAAGACGCAGCATGAGAAGATATTCGTGGCGAAAAATGGCCATGAACAAGTACGCCTTGAAGCCGGGCTGGATGAGGCTATCGACCGTCTGGCGGCCGCCGCCGCCTGCAACAATCGCGAAGCGATTGTTGCAGGCCTTCGCGAACTCGTACCTGAGTTCGAGCCGTTAGACACCACGATGGCAGCACCGGCCCGCCAGATTCCGAGCGATGCGGAAGCGAAGCCTGAAGGCTGAGCAAGCCCCGGTACGGAGTGAACCGCTTGGAAAAACAAGGTTCCCGTCCGGCATCGTCTCCGGAAGCCCGCGCGTGGCTCACATGATCAATCGAGCACCGCAGCCACCCACAGCCAACATGTCCGTCAAGGCCCGTCTGCTACACGCAGTTGTCGTCCCCGATCCATCCCTTCTGGAAAACTGGCTGGCGAATGAGACTTTTGACGTTGAGACCGCTGGTTGGCTCGACAGGCAAGGCCTGGCTCCGTTGGTCTTCTACAAGCTGCGCCAAACGGGATTACTGGCGTGTCTGCCAATAGGCGCCGCCGGTTCGCTGCGCGCCGCGTTTTACGCGGCAGCTGCGGAAGCCGAGTTGCATGGGCATGAGCTGGCCGGGGCGCTGGCCGCACTCGACGCCGCCGGCGTAGCGCCCATCTTGTTCAAAGGTGCAGCGCTGGCCGGCACGGTCTATCCCAATCCTGCCTGCCGGCGGATGGGTGACCTGGATCTCTGGGTAACTACTGCCGAGATGCCCCGCGCCGTGGGGGCACTGGAGGCATTGGGCTACATTCAACAGGTAAAGGCTCAGCGACCGCTGGCCCTGCAAGCAGCCAACGACGGTGAGGTTCAGATGTTCCGGCCGCTGCCGGCAGAAGGCTTGATTGAGCTGCATTGGGGCGCGTTCTCGGGCGAGTGGTTGCGCCGAACAGCCCAGGTGGACGTCGCTGCGATCCGCACACGAGCCATACCGGCAGCACTTCGGATGTTTGCCGAAGGTCCCTCACGAGCAGCCAGCGCTCTAACCCTAGCGCCCGAAGATGCCATTTTGCAGCTTGCCGTCCATTTTGCGATCAACCACCAACTGACCCATCCGTGGGGGCGCGGCCTGGCGGACATAGCGCTGCTTGCGCGATTTCATGGCCTGGATTGGGATGCAATGGCCGAGCGGGCACGCGCGTGGCGCATCGCGACCGCCACCTGGGTGGTTCTGCGGTTGGCCGTCGAGTTAGTGGGACTCACGGAGGCAGAGAGGGCAATCGAGCGTCTCGCACCCTCTCCTTTGCGCTGCCAACTGCTGAAACGTATCCTCGATGGCTCTTCGATTGTCGAGTTGCGTGACTTGACACGCGGTTGGCAGCGCTTCATGCTGCAGACGCTTCTGGTAGACCGGCCTCGCGATGCCATCCACCTGGTCTGTCGCGCGCTGTGGCCGGAACGGGAGTGGCTTGTCGCACGCTATGGCCGTGCCGGAGCGGGAGTTCGCTGGCGCCACCTTGTTGCCGCCGCGAGCGGCAGACCGTAGCGAGATCCTCGATTTCCCTGGCACAACTGCCCATAGCTTACGAACCTATGGGCTCCTTCTGCTTTTCCCGGTCCTTGCATTTACCTCGCGCCGGTTGTATAATGCGGTTCATGGCAGCGGCCCTCGATCTCCACGCAAACCTGTGGCTCGAACAGAACAACGAAGTGGTTCTCAGCAGTTGGCGCGTCCAGCTCCTGGAAGCGATCGAGGCGACGGGGTCGATCAGCGCTGCGGCCGAGCGGATGCACGTGCAGTATCACCGGGCATGGGACCGCCTTGACGAGATGGAACGCGGCCTGGGAGTTCAACTGGTGGACCGCCAGGTGGGCGGGCCCGGCGGCGGGGGCGCCCGGCTGACGGAAGCCGGACGGTCGTACGTGGCACGCTTCAATCGTTTCTCGCAGAGCATCGAATCGATCATCCGCCAGCAGTTTCGGCGGACATTCGGAGGGGAATGAAGGACATCGGCGGGTTGGGCGCCGAGAATGATGTAGGCCGGCACCGGGACAATGTCCCGGGAGAGCCGGCAAGACAAACGGAGCTGCAGACCGCTATGTCCCGATCACATAGCGGTCTGCTTTTATGCCAGACGCCGCGCTTGGGCCCTTCGGCCCGGGCGCCAGCCAACACGAGGAGGTATACAGATGACACTCGGCGGATATGTCAATCGAGTAGCCTGGATCGACCTGTCGACCGGCAAGATTGAGTACAAGCCCATTGCGGAAGAAGATGCGCGCAAGTACATCGGCGCGCGCGGCCTGGGGGTCAAGTACGTTTTCGATAACGGCCCCCACGTGGATCCCCTCTCCCCCCAGAACATCTTGTGCTTCATGAACGGTCCGCTGACCGGCACGGACGTCAACTTGAGCGGCCGGATGGCCATCTGCACGAAGTCGCCGTTGACCGGCACGGTAACCGACTCGCACCATGGAGGTTGGTCGGCTGCGCGCCTCAAGTGGGCAGGCTTCGACGGGCTGGTCTTCCAAGGCAAGGCGGCCAAGCCGGTGTATCTCTACGTGGAGGATGGCAAGGTCGAGTTGCGCGATGCTGGCGACCTGTGGGGCAAGAGCGTCCACGAGACGGTCAAGATCCTGCAGGAGCGGCTCGGCAACGAGAAGGAACTGAGCGTGATCGCGATCGGCCCGGCCGGCGAGCACCTGGTCAAGTTCGCCAGCTGGATGAACGAGAACGACCGCGCATCGGGCCGCGGCGGCACTGGCTGCGTCGGCGGCAGCAAGAACCTGAAGGCGGTTGTCATCAGGGGGCAGCACGCCAACCGGCCGCGACCGGCGAACAAGGACGCATTCAAGGAAGCCCAGAAACTCGCCCTGTCCCAGATCATGGACGAGCGTGTCGTAACCTCGCCCCGCAAGGGGGGGCTGTCGGTGTACGGCACGAATGTCTTGATGAATATGGACAACGCTATCGGCGGGTTGCCGGCGCGCAATGCGCAATGGGCTTCGTTTGGCGACAAAGCCGAGCTGCTCAGCGGCGAGTACGTCAAAGAGCACATCCTGGTGAACGACCCGACCTGCCACGCCTGTCCGGTAGCCTGCAAGAAGGAGGTAGAGGTCAAGGAGGGGGACTTCAAGGTCCACATGGAAAGTATGGAGTACGAGATGGCCTGGTCGCTCGGCGCGATGTGTGGCAACGACGACGTGGCTGCAGCCGCCTACCTGATCGACCGGGCAAATGACTACGGCTGCGACGGCATCGAGCTGGGGGATGTCATCGCCCTCTACATGGAATACAGCCAGCGCGGCCACGCAAACGGGGATGGGCTGAAGTGGGGTGACACGCACGGCATGGTCGAGCTGGCGCGCAAGATCGCCTACCGCGAGGGGATCGGCGATGTGCTGGCCGAGGGCACCGGCAAAGCGGCAGCCAAGCTCGGATATCCCGAGTTCGGCATGCATGTCAAAGGGATGGGCATCCCGGCTTACGACCCTCGCGGTATCAAGGGCATGGGCCTCGCGTTCGCCACCAGCAACCGCGGCGCCTGTCACCTGCGAGGGTACACCCCGGCAGCGGAGGTAGTCGGTAACGTCCTGGGGCCGTCGACCGTCGTCGACCCGCTGAAATGGGAGGGCAAGGGCGAACTGGTGATGATCTTCCAGAACGTCCATGCCGTCACCGATTGCCTTGACGTCTGCAAGTTCGCTACCTTCGCCGAGTCGATGGATGCGTTCGCTGCCCAATTCGCCGCCGTGACCGGCGCGGCTTGCACTGGGGGGGACCTGCTGAAGGTCGGTGAGCGGGTCTACAACCTGGAGCGGCACTACAACAACCTGAACGGCATTGCCGGCAAGGACGACTCCCTGCCCGAGCGCTTCTTGAAAGAGCCATCCCAAGTGCCAGGCTCAAAGGGCCAAGTCTGCGAGCTTGACAAGATGCTGGCCGAATACTACAAAGCCCGCGGGTGGGTGGATGGTGTCGTGCCGGAGGCCAAACTGAAAGAACTGGAGATCATCTAGGGGCGCCACTGACCTAGATGGCAACGGACTTTCAAGCGGCAGGGGGCCGGCGCCCCCTGCCGCTTGCGTTCGGATCAGCCGCCGCCGACCGGTGGGAAGAGGCTAAGAGTGTCCCCGTCGGTCACAGGCGTGTCGAGCCCGTCCAGGAACTGCACGGCACGACCGTGCAGGAATACCTTGACGTAGCCTGAGAGGCTACCTTCGGAGTTCCACAGCTTCTCTCCCAGCGCCGGGTACTCGTCCGACAGCCGGTGCAGCACCTGGCCGACAGTCGAGGGTCCGGGTACCTCCAACTGGATCGAGCTGGTTCCCATCAGATCCCTCAACGTGGCGAATGTCTTCACGTGCATGCCCAGGCCAACCTTTCAGTGCCCGCCGGCGCAGCTCAACACACCCTGCCCACAATGAGCGGACTCAAGCTGCACCGTGATATGCTGAATTCCGAAGCGATCGCCCAGCATCCGGCGCAGGTCATCCTGGATCTCAGGGGCGCGATTCAACGAAGAGTCCGCCAGAACGACATGTGCGCTCAGCGCGACGTAACCGGAGGTCACGCTCCAGATGTGGAGGTCGTGGACGCCGGCCACTCCGGTGACGCCCGACATCGCCTCGCAGACCTGGCCCGTAGCGAGCCCTTGGGGTGTGCCCTCGACAAGTATGTGGAGGGATTCACGCAACACTCGACCCGAGCTCACCAGGATGATCACGCCTATCAGCGCACTCACCAGCGGATCGGCCAGGGTCCACCCCGTGAACAGGATGATCACTCCCGCCACGATCACGCCGACCGAAGATAGGGCGTCGCCTAGCACATGCAGGTAGGCGCTGCGCACGTTCAAGTCGTCGTGACGGTGCTCACGCAGGACGAGGGCAACGGTCAGGTTGACGATCAACCCAAGCACGGCGATGGCAAGCATCGGCCCGGCCAGCACTGCAACGGGTTCGCGAAACCGCAGCCAGGCCTCGCGGAAGATCCAAAAGGCGACGATCGACAGGGTCGCCCCGTTGGCGAGAGCGGCCACGACCTGCCAGCGGTGGAAGCCGTAGGTGTGGCGGTCGTCGGCCGGCCGCGCGGCGATCCGCAAGGCGGCATAACTCAGGCCAAGCGCCAGGAGATCCAGCAAGATGTGCGCGGCGTCGGAAAGCAGCGACAGGCTGCCGGTCCACAGCCCGCCGGCGACCTCTGCGACGAGAATGACGGCGGTGAGCGCCAGCGCCAGTATGAAGCGGTTTTCGGTTCTTCGACGATCGCCCTTGTCCAAAAAGACAGCTCCATTGGGCTCTCATGCCCCATACACTAGTATAGCTCTAAGCAGGCCTCAAACCGTAATATCGCTTCGCATTGTGACGAGGTCTACGGAATAACTGGGAGGCCGCCGGTGGTCCACCCCAGCATGTCGCAGAGTGCCGCACGTTGAACGGCGAACTGCGGGTCGGCCAGCGGTGGGCATTCCTCCGGCAGATGCCGCGCCTCGAGCAGGCCGAAGGCGAAAGCCATGCAGGTGGCCTCGCGGCACGCGCGGCAGTTAGTGTGCGGCAGCAGTTCGTATACGTCCAGCGGACGAGGTATGCGCCGGTTATCGGCCCGCGGCTGGATCTGATCCCGGCGCTCCCAGAGCTGGTTCAGAAGATCACGCAGGGCCGCCAACAATAGGACGCCCTCATCGGGATTTGCGACCTGGGTGATCATCACCTGGGCTGGGTAAAGGGTGATCAACCCCGGTTGACGGCGCAGAGTCAAGATGCCGGCCATCGGATTGTAACTGGCTACGTTGGGCAACACAGCATTCACCAGGGGCAGCACCCCATCCAACGGCACATCCGGCTCACCGACGGCGATCAACTTCTCAGGATCGGCCAGACAGGGCAGCGTGCGCACCAGTCTGAGGCTGCTGACAAGCATCTATGTCCTCCCGCCCGGCCTATCCTCGCCGCCAGAACCCGTTCGGATTGTTTCGGCGGCTGCCCCGCCCGCTCTCTACGTCCGGGGGATCGATCACGCGTACCAGTCGTCCCGCGTGGGAGGCAATCCCCTTTCACCCCGCGCACCCTGACGCAGAAGCAGCGCCTGGTACACGTTGAGCCCGCCATGCGCAAAGCCGTGCGCCGAGCCCGACATGAACAGCCGCCACAGTCGGTAGGTGGGCTCGTCCACATACTTGAGGGCCTGCACGTGGTTGGCTTCGAGACCGTGCACCCATTGGCGCAGGGTCAAACGAGCGGCTTCAGCATTGGGCGTAAGCAATGCGGTAGACATCTTCTCTCTTGACCTCCGCTTCCTCAAGTTGGTAGACCTGGGCGAACGACCTATACCTCGGGTCGGGCGCCAGCTCGCGTGCTCCCATCATAAGCTGGCGCCCGCTCGGTGAAAATGACCTGCGGCATATTTCGCACGAGATTTGTGAGGGTTACAACAATATGATCTTTGTCATGCTTCACCTATTTATTCTGTGATAAAATACACACTGCGCTTCTCTTTAGCTTGCGCCAGCTTTGTTTCACCTCGGATGTTTGTTCCTCGTCTTGGCCGGATATGACCGGCAGGCCGCTTGGTTCTGGATTAGGAGGTGGTGTCTGACGAGTTAAGTTACGATACCTTTCGCGACTTGAACCATCCGCTACGTGCGTTGAGCCTAACTTGAGCTTTGGAGGGAGTATGAGGAATTTGCCCAAGAATCTCGCCGTCCTCGCCGGGATCTGTTTGTTGGTGGTGCTGGTGGCGACAGCCTGTTCGAAACCGTCTGCCCCGACCCCACAACCGGTGAAGGAAACCGTCGTCGTCAAGGAGACGGTGGTCATCCAGCCGACCGCTGCCCCCAAGGCAGCCGAGCCTACCAAGGCGCCAGAGCCCACTAAGGCGCCGGCTCCAGCCGCGCAGGCCCTACCCATCGCAGCTGCTTCATCTGTGACCACCTTGGAAACCTGTGTCATCTGCCATAAGAACTCCGGCACCACCCACCAGGCGTTCTACAACCAGCTGTTCCAGGACGAGGTCATTCAGGTGAGCGATATCAAGTATTCGTTCACCGCTAACCCCGACACCACCACGATCACCTTCAAGCTCACGAAGAATGGACAGCCGTTCGACCCGGCTGAGGCCGACGCGCTGAACATCTACTGGGCCCCCTACAAGGACGGCAAGTTCCAGTTCGAGCCGGCCGCGGATCGGCTGTCGCTGAAGGGGAAGATCACGACGGATGGCAAGGGCACCGTCACGAGCACGCTGGTCGAGAAGGCGAAGGACGCCAAGGACTTCGTCGACTACACCGACGTGAGCAAGACCGATGGCCTCATCGTCATCTACGGCCGCGATGAGACCCTTGGCCGCATCCCGGGCACACGCGTCGACCAGAACAAGTACCCGTTCGCGGGGCTGCAGCAGACCGGCTCGGTGGACTACCAATCGTCGGCCAATATCGCCGGCTGCGTGAAGTGCCACACCGATCCCTACCTGAAGCACGGCTACATCTACGGGCAGATCAACAACGACCCGAAGACTGACTTCCAGACCTGTAAGGCCTGCCACCTGGACAACGGCGGGGGCGGGCACTTCGAGTGGCAACTCCTGGTTGACAATCCTGAACTGGCCGTCAAGTTCCTCGGTGCCCCCGACGAAGCGGCGGCCTTGGCGCTGCTGTCGGCAGATCAGAAGAAGCTGTACGCGTACGAAACGACCGTCATGAACGACGTACACATGTCGCACGCGATGGAGTTCCCGTACCCGCAGTCCATGTCGAATTGCGTCACGTGCCACGAAGGCAAGATCGACAAGGTCCTGGCCGACGCCAATTTCAAGGTCGCGACCTGCAAGAGCTGCCACCCGGTGACCGGCGCCAAGGCTGCGGTGGCCAAG